>Ga0206795_1178_pt1 | contig 11370 bp, 10 predicted proteins | sample Alteio_BWOrgCont_71_FD_152872 | JGI IMG/M metagenome (GOLD analysis project Ga0206795, IMG submission 152872) | Enriched cells from forest soil in Barre Woods Harvard Forest LTER site, Petersham, Massachusetts, United States -... | ecosystem: Environmental > Terrestrial > Soil > Temperate forest >... | reverse complement strand
ATACTCGGATATCTATGCGCCTTGCCGCTGCCCCGTGCTCTAGGCATCGATCCGCGCTGGGGCGTCGCGGGCCTTACGATTTCCGCGGGAATTGCGTCATGGATCGAGTTCACGCTCTTGCGCCGCACTTTGAATCAAAGGATCGGCGTGACGGGAATTGCGAAGAGTTATTTGGCCAGGCTATGGGGTGCGGCGCTGGCAGCGGCAGCGGCGGGATGGTTCGTTCACCATATCTTGCTCGTCCACAATTTCTACCAGCACCATTCGTCGGTGCTGGCGGCCGTTTTCATCCTCGCACCGTATGGACTGATCTATTTCGGGGGCTACGCTGACGATGGGCTTAGGCGAGGCGCAGACGCTCTTAGGATCGCTGACCGGCTGGGTCGGTGCAGGGAAAGCAAGACAGCAGGGTTGAACGCCACTCTTTGATTGTACCGTCAGGCGAGAAATACGCCCGAGTTTTTAGTACTTGAAGACGATCCCCGCGGAAAACTTCGGGCTGAATTGGTTGGTGCTGAAAAACCGAGTGCCGATCATGTCTCCTGCAAAGCGGAAAGCCAGCCGGTGGTTGAAAGCGCCCACGTCAACACCGGCTCCCGTCTCATAGGCGAACCCGGTTTGGCCCCCCAGCGCAGTCTGCGGAAGGAATTTCGCGCCGCCCACCAGTCCATGCACCCAAATTTCGATGCCGCGTGGCGCCGCAAAGCGGTAACGCCCGCCGCCCATCCCAGCCCAGAATTTAACGGTTTGATTTGCAACAGAGGCGAACGTCGCTACGCCTTCTCCATCGATTCCGAAAGCGCCTGTGCGCGGATAGTACTGCACTGAAAGATTCAGGCCGTTTGTGTTCTTGGAAAACGAAGGCGTTACGTCGAAGTGAAAGAATGTGTAGCCGATATAGGCTTCCCAATTATACGTCGCAAACACACTCTGAACCGACGGCGCTCGCGAGGTCGGGCCCTGCGACGAAGCGGAGTCCGCCCCCGATGCGCCACTCGCCAGTGCAGCGGGTGCGCCATTGGCAGGCTCTGCGGCGACCGCGAACAGTTGCGGCGCAGCCACTTCCGGAGAGGCTTCTTGCGAAGTCGCAACATCGGAAATCGCAGCCGGCGCAACATCGCTGACAGCCGGTGACACTGTGCCGTTTGACTGCGCACCAGCTGTTCCGGCAAGAAACACTATGACCCCGAGTAGGAATACAGACTGTCTCATCGCCAAGTCTCCCCTCAGACGACCCGCCCGCCTCACTGCCCTCCTAATTTGACTGAGAAGGGCGGCCATGTCTACCCAAAATTCAATGTATTAGTAGAAGTATACCCCCCAGGCGGGCCGCAAACGGTGTCGTCCCGAGCGAGGCTGCTTCTCATGCCGGCGAGGAATCTGCTTTTTCCTGCTTTGCCTTTGCCCCGGAGCGCCAATCTTCGTATTGGCGCTTTTCCCCAACCTTCTTGGGTACAAGCCGCGGCCGGAGCTTGTCCCGTTCCGCGGGAGGCGGCACCCTTTGGCCGCCCGGCCGCTCTTTACCTTTCAACCATTCCAGACTGCTCCCTGCAAAACTCCACGATTCGCGCCTCGACCCAGAACCTCCCGTCGCCGCCTTCGCTCGATATGAACGCGCAATGCCCGCCGTACGCCGGCGCGATCAGCTTGATATTTGGATTCGCGTGCAGTGCCTTATCCGCGAACGTCGCTACCGGAACGAAGGGGTCGTTCCCAGCCGTCAAAATCAGCGTCGGCCTGCGAATGGTCGCCAGCAACTGGCGCGCGCTTGACCGCGCGTAATAATCCGCCGCGCCCGCGAACCCGCAGAAGCGCGCGGTGATCGCGTCATCGAAATCGCGCACGCTGCGAATCGCGCCCATGCCGTTCACCGGAAACCGCTCCGGGAAAAGCCGCGCCTTCCGCCGCATGCGCTCCTTCAACCGCCGCACGAAATGCATCTCATATAGAAAATTACGTGGCTCATCCAAAGCATCGGCGCACGCCGCAAGATCGAATGCCGGTGCCACGGCCACAAATCCTCGAATTTCCGCAGGTGCCGCGTCGCCAAATTCCCCGGCCATCTTCAGCACCAGGTTGCCGCCCATGGAAAATCCCGCCGCGAAAATCCCCGGCAGCCCGTCGCGCTCGATCAGTTCGAGCACGACCGCGCGAATGTCGCCGCTCAATCCGGAGTGGTACAGGGTGGGACTCAGATGTTCCGTGCCGCCGCAGTTCCGCTGATTCAGCCGCACCACGTTGAAGCCCGTAATCCAGGCCTTCTCCGCGGTCCCCAGCATGTACGCCGAATCGCTCGACCCTTCCAGGCCGTGCAGCAACACCAGCGTGGGATTTTCGCGCGGGATCTCCTGCCAGTGGCAATCGCCGCGCACCTGGGTGCCCGGCCTGTCCGCCGTGGCGGGCTCAACTTCGAAAAATCGGGGCACGCTCGCCGGCAATCGCGGGAACTTCCGTGGCCAGAAAGCAGCCGCAATAGTCATCACGTGCCCATTGCGAAGCGCTCGATGTGGAACGAATTCTTTCATCGCTTTCCATGGTAGGTGCTCGTAGCCCGCCGCGCAACTCGCTGTAGATGTGCATTTCAGGCGATCCCGCGCAGCAGGTTACATCCAGATGGCGTTACTGGGCGGCCTTTGCACTCGCCTTCGCAGCGGCCGGCCCGCCTTCCAGGAGGGCGATTCTCGCCGCCACGCACCACGCGCCTACAGCAAATCACTCCTGCGACTACCGGATACTCGGAATAGTTCAAAAAGGCTGCAAGACATAGGCTGGATGTGTTCGTACCGCGATTCACACAGCGGCAATCGATGCGGAGGTGTCAGACATGCGCCGAGCTAATCGCTATATCGCTTCCCTATTTCTCACTGCTGCCCTGGTCGCACCAGTCTCAATCATGGCCGCGTCCGGTCTCCAAGATCGGGAAACCAAAGATCAGGTACGCGTTTACGACAAGGACCACAACGACTTTCACGACTGGAATGACAATGAGAAAAAGGCTTGGGAGCGCTACCACACTGAAAAACACATAGCACATCACGAGTTCTCGAACGCAGACGAGAAGGAACGGGCTGACTATTGGAATTGGCGCCACGCCCATCCGGATAAGGAATAACAAACGCTATCGACTCGCGTGAGGGAGCGCCTGTCCGCCTCTTAGCCGCCTAGTCCCAGCTACGACTTCGGTGGTACGCGCCACCGCCAAGCCCGCCGAGGTCGATCACAACGGCTACGACCAGAATTATCAGATTAACGCCCGTTGTCGGCTGCCCGGAATTCGCCATCCATGCGTATGCCAGTGTCGTCAGCGGCAAAAATATGAACCCCAACAAGGGCAAAAGCAATCCGTGATATGCGCGCTGCAAGTAATTCGAGAAGAGGAACAACAGCACCAGAGCAACTCGGGGAAATGCCAGAAAGATGATCAGCAGCAGACAAGGCATAATCGCCCTCCGGTCGTGGGGTGCGAGGTTATGAGATTTATCATGGGCAAGAGACAGGGACTGCTCAACGCTAGCAATAGTAGATCTTCCCCACAATACACTCTTTCGGGTATCCACCCGTCGTGGAAGCGCCCCGTCTCGGAAACGATTGCGGCAGCTCTCAACAGAAGCTACTTCGTAACTCCGTCAAGCCTCTCGCCGAGGAAGAACCTCATGTTTTCGAAATCAATGGTGAAGCTCTGATACTGGTCGACCAGATCGCGCCCCAGATTCCCGTAAGTCCGGTCCAAATCTGTTCCCGTGGCCGGCATGACCGGCACCTTGCGCAACACGGCGCGCGCCTGCCCCACGCCGAGTTCAACTTCGGGCAAGTGATACGCCGTGCCCGTCGTCACTCCTCCCGCGCCACCCATTGCAAATGGCTCCTTCTCCAGCCCTTTGAACGATTCCGGAAAATCGCGCAGGTAACGCTCGGACAGCATGCTCTGTTCCGCACCGGTGTCGAATGCAAACAGCACCTTGCGATTCTCGGTTTCGCATTCTAGCAAGGGCGTCAGCTTGTCCATATAAAGCCGCGCTCCGTCGCCCGCCGGGGGAGAATCCGGCCCGGCCAGCAGATGGCCATCCTTCGTGAACGTGATGCGTTTCAGCGCTCGCAAGACCGGATACCCGAGCACTGCGTTGATCTGGTAGCGTTCGGTCTTTCCGATCTGCAAATCCAGACTTTCGTCGCTCAGCACGAGCAGCACCACGTTGTATACGACTGCCCCCCCCAGTTTCAGCTCCGGCAGCAGAGCCACGTGCAGCTTGTTTTCGGCTCCAGTCACTCCCTGCGTCTGTGCCGATCCCTTGGATACCCGCACGCCCAGTCGAGCAGCGAAGCTTGCCGACACCGTGGAAAAATTCGCGCCCGTATCCACAATCCACGGCTGCTCCACGCCATTAACGGTCAAATTCGATTCGATGACGCCGATTAACGTATTCCGATGTGTCGGCAAATCGACCTCGCCGCCGAAAGAAATTGTCTGCGGCGGCGCATTCTTCAGCAAAAGCGCAGTGCGATAGTCGTCCTCTGTGGTTTGCTTCTCGATCGCGTCCATCTGCGAAGCGAATTTCCGGAGTAGCCGCTCGTACGCCGAGATCGCATCGTTGTAGCGGTCGCTCTTGACGTAATCGTCCGCCAGCGACTCAAGCCCGACTGCTGCTCGTCGAGGATCGGACGATTCGAGGCGCGGCAACACCTTGTTCAGCAAGTCGATGGACTTGTCGACGTCTCCTGTGCGGTTCGCAAGTACTCCGGCGAAGTAATCGCGCTCCGCCGATTGGGGCATCCGCATCCCATTCAATGCCCTCGCCAGGTTTTCGTAATCATAATTTCCGACGTCCGCGTCGAGGTCCGCAGCAGCACCGCCCGTGCTCTGCGCAGGCGCTGGGCCCTGTGCCAATGCCAGGCGCGCAGTTCCGCCACCCGAGCCGAATGCAAGCAGCGCAATCGTCAGCACCGCAATCCGAATTCTCATCATTTTCGTCATTCTTGAAGTCTACCTCAGTCCGCCGATGCTTGTAGTTTCGCCGGTGTGGTTTCTCCCGTGCTCTTGTAGCGGCCGCCTCGCCTTCCAGGCTGGCGATTCTCTTGGGGACTGCTCTGGTCACAAATTCCTTGCGCCGAGGGTAGGAGGAGCATTACGATGCGCGAGCCAGGGAGTCCAAGCAATGGCGCATAGGCGCGTGCTTCCGCTACGAGAAGATTTACCGCCGAGGTGGGGTTAAAGCTACGGCGTGGCCGCTGGCCGGACCAAATGATCTAGGCGAAGTCATTAATTTCTGAAAGAGAAGGAAGGATGTTCATGAAAACATCTCTCGCGAGTAGCGTCACAAGGGCGGTGATCTTTGCGATCGTGTGCACCCCCGCCTTGAGGGTGAGCGCGCAAAACCTGCCGGACAACCCGAAACCGGGGCAGCCGATCGATGATATGAAGGCGTTGGCGGCGAAGCCAACGCCGAAAACCGCGGATGGCCATCCCGATCTGAGTGGCCGCTGGATGGTGCCCAATACTGGCCAGGGGGGGCTTCGTGGGCGCGTCGATGGCAATGTCCACGAACTCATTTACGGCATTCCGGTTACTGGCGACGTGTCAACCGATGCTGCCGTAAGCGCAGAATTGATTAGGAAGCAAGAAGAGAGGGCTAAGAGGGCGGCAGCAAACGCACCCGCATACAAGCCGGAGTTCCAGGCGAAGCTTGCGGAGGTGCAGAAAGATACCAATCACTCCGATCCAACCACTTACAGCTGTCTGCAGGGCGGCGTTCCCCGTATGGGTGCTCCTCGCGTGATCCTTCAGGCTCCCGGACAAATTGTTCTTCTCTATCCGGGTGGCTACGAGACACCCGACCCATACAGCACTTATCGTGCGATTCCCATGGACGGCCGGGCGCATCGGGTCGTGGGGACTGATTACGATAATAATCCGATGGGCGACCCGGTGGGTCACTGGGAAGGCGACACGTTGGTCATTGATACCGTAGGCTTCGACGATTCCACTTGGTTTGCTAATGGCGGTTATTTTCATAGTGACGCTATGCATGTGATTGAGAGAATTACTCGGAAGGGCGACACGCTCGAGTATTCCGCTACTGTGGAAGATCCGAAGATGCTCATTAAGCCTTACAACATGAATCCTAATGGTCCGCTGGTTCTTAAGAAAGGCGGCGCCAACGACGTCGTGTTTAATGATGATTTGCCCTGCGACCTCTCCGACTCGGCGCACGATTTTCGTGTCCATGCGGATCGCAAAGATACTACCAACTGACGTCATATGGAGCACTAGCCGGGTGCCGCACTCTTGCGCTTTTCAAGGGTGCGGCTTTTGTACTTGCCTTCGTAACGGCCGCCTCGCATTCCAGGCGGGCGATTTTCTTGGCTCAGAAGGCGCATTCGTCCCGGACGGCGGCACCTTACTTCTGCGGAAACTCGAACTGGTATGTTTTATAAGACGAGTTCCATTCGACGGCCTCGAGCGTTTTGCCTGAGACGAAGTAGGCGAGACCAAGATTCAGGCTGGCGTCGGGCTGCGAGCCTTCAAATTCGATAGCTTCCGTGTGCCCTGTCTGGGGATTGACGCGCCATAGTGTCCAGTTGCCGACATCCGTGCCGTAAACGGTCGAATCCGAAGAATCGGGTCCGTCGGCGGCGCTATTCAGAAAAAGCTGCAAGCGCTCTAGCGTCTTCTGGCCATTTTCACTCTTCTTGGCCCTTTCAAGAATGGATGGCCATGCTTGTTGCAGATCTCGTCTTATATCAACCGGCGGTGCCGCGGCCCCGACCGAAGGCATATACTGCCGCATGAGAAAGGATGCTCCAGGGAACGTTCCTTTCGTTTCCGCTTCAAAAGCGATCTTCTTTCCAGACTCCACGTCGTACACGCCTGTGTCCTCTCCTGTAAACGCGAGGAGGTATTTCTTGCCTACTCGGGAGACCCATTCCGGTTTCTCTCTCAGACCAAGGGGTACCTTGCGCAAGATTTTTGCCGAGGATGTATCCAGTACGATCACGTCGGTAACGTCGCAAAAAGCCAGAATGTGGCTTTCTTTGTACAGCACAGGATTCGTAACGTAACCCCATCCACGAGTCCGCCATCGGACGCCTCCGGTTTTCGCGTCCAGCGCGAATGCACCCTTTGAACCGCTTCCCAAGACGGTATCCCCGTCCGTGATGAGGCCGGCAACATGGCCAATCTCCGTTGCATTCCAAGCCGGGATTCCTGATGCGGGATCGAAGGCCGCGACGCCGTTGCTTCCCATAATGACGTGATCGTTCACTGCCTGGAGCATAGGCATTGCCCCGAGCGAGAAGTTCGGCGAGCCGGCAGACTCCCAACTCCTGTTACCTGTTTGGAGATCGATAGAGCCCAGGATGGTCGAACCCTTCCCATTGGCCTCATGCAGAAACAGATGGCCATAGAGTTCTCGAACATCGAAGAACAGGGGACCCAACGCCCGAGGGTATTCGCTTTTCCAATCCATCCGGCCGGTGGAGATGTCCATTAGGTACATCTCCGGGTGGAAGGGAGGGCTGGCATCCGCAAGAGCGAGAAAGACCGCCGGTTGTACGTACGGCAAGCTATCGAACACCACACGCTCGCTCGCAAGCTTTCTCGTTACCAGCAAAATTCTTCCCGAATCGTAAAGCGGGACAAGTGTCGCCAAATCCTCCAACGCCGCCTGTTTCCAAAGCACTTCCCCTGTCCACAAATCGACCGCGAGCAACTCTCCGGTCTCGTCCTTGCTCCCATTCAGCTTCGCGCGGTTGATCAACAAAATGGAGTAGCCGGGAATCTCGAACAGGTTATTTCCTCGCGCAGCCAATCGGCTAGTTCCCAGCCAGCCGTTGATTTCAATTTCCGGAAACGACCATAGCTGTTTGCCGTCCACTCCATCGAGGGCAATGAGTGCTTTTCCCGATCGGACGAGAAGAATTCCCAACGATGTGCGCAGATACCAGCGAACGGAATCGGGAAATGTCTGCTGCCATTTCGGAGTGAGGTCCAGCCCCCCCGCGCGGACGCCGATGGGCATGGCCGCAAAGGATAGAAGCGCCAGCAGCGGCGCAAGGGGTGCGAGCAAGCTTCGCTTCATCGAATAACGCTCCCGTTTGAGGATAGAAACCGAAGATGTACCGCGCCGGGGATCACGACTAGGGCGCGCGCCAATCTATCGGCTGGCATCTTATTTTGCAAGCGGGACGGTGCCCCATCCTCGTGGTCTTCGCAAGGGTGAGGTTTGTTTCCATTCAACGCAAGGTAGCATCGAGGAGCTGGATGTCGCACTCTCGCACTTTTCAAGGATGCGCCGCGTATGCGTCCCGAATGGCAGTACGGGCGGCTTTCGCACTCGCCTTAGTAGCGGCCGCCTGAACTTGTCCCGAGCTTAGCCGAGGGAGGCGGGCGATTCTCTTGCCTCAGATTGTGGCCGCCTTTCGCACCGACTGCGCTTACCGTATTTCGACCTGGCAGGGATGCCCATTCGCTGCTGCCGGGGTCCCCAACCGGAGCCAGTGCGGTAGGACTTCATTTATTTTCGTCCCCAAAGGCTTATGTGGTATAAGTTTGTGACTTTTTCAGGCGGGAGACCGTTGCTTGAAGGTTGGTGTACGGAAAGCGCTTGTCACACTTCCCTTAGTGTCTTTTCTCCTGCTGGGGATTGGCAGCTGCGGCGGCGGATCAAACGCACCAGGGAGCGGCGGCGGGGCAGGTGGTTCTTCCGGACAAGAGTACCTTTGGGAATTCTCTAGCGATCCAAACCTCCATATCGCGACCATAGACACTGCCACTGGGCAGCTTGGGGCGCCGACGGCAACGGGTGGCATAGCTTGCAATAGTGATGGAACCATTCCTTCAATTGCTGTGACCCCATCGAACAAATTCACGTTTGTGATCGACAAATGCTTTACGAGCATTCATGTCTACGCGATGAGTGGGCCCGGCGTTGTACTGAAAGAAATTCCTGAATCTCCATACTTCACGTCGAATTTTCTTAATTCCATCGCCATCGATCCAGAAGGCAAGTATCTCTACGTGATTGCAACGAATCCAGGGGGCAGCATCCTTGATCAGATTTCTGTAGATGGCGGCACGGGCGAACTCACCTTGAATTCGACCACGACGTTGACCGGCTCCTTTGGGCAGGCAGTCGTAGATCCGCATGGCAAATTCTTGTTTGCAAATGACGTGGGGGACGGCAAGATCCTCGCATACTCGATTGGAGGGAACGGTACTCTTTCTCAGGTGCCCGGCTCGCCATTTCCGACGAGCAACCAGCCCTTCACGCTGGCGATTGCTCCTTCTGCGAAATTCCTCTATTCGATCGGCGGCGGTTCGAACAACACAATCGACGCGTTCACCATAGATGCAGAGACAGGCGCATTAACTTCTGTCCCAGGCTCCCCTTTTCCGGCTCCGGCATCGCTCAGTAGTCTTGTCGTGGATGCTTCAAGCGGCTTCCTGTACGCGACAGTACAAACTGCCTCAGCCCTGCCATCCGCCAGCGTGCTTTTTGGCTTTTCGATTGACTCCTCGGACGGCAGCCTAACTGCCCTAGCAACCTCACCGTACCCCGCTCCGTCATTTCCGTCGGACGCTGTAAGCTTGAATATTCCTTAGAGTACCCGTTCCAACATTGCTTCGCTCGAACCGTCCACCAGGGTGGGGATTTGCTTCCATTCGCAGCAAGGTGGTATCGAGGAGCCGGGTGTCGCACTCTCGTGCCTTTCACTTAACCGTAGCGCCGCAGCCTTCAGCGGGGCAGCCTTCTTGCTTGGAAGGCCTCCATCGTCGCTCCTTCGCATTAATGGCGATTTCACTTCTTTTCGAAGGCGCGCCCGCCGCGCATGTTTGCACCCCAGATGGCGCCGCCGGGAAGAAATCCTCTTCTCTTCGTTAGTTATTTCCAACGACGCCCAGCCTCACGTGCGCCGCGTCTGGACACATCCAATCTGAGATACACTCCTGCGGCGGGCTATGTGGAGCGGTTCGACCGAAAGAGGGCAGCACGAGCATAGTGCCCGTGACAGTGGTCGTCGGAGGCCAATATGGTTCCGAGGGAAAGGGAAAACTTGTCGCCCACCTAGCCTATACGCGCCATGTTGACCTCGCAATTCGATGCAAAGGACCGAACGCTGGCCACAGTGTGACTCGTAACGGGAGACTTGAAATTGTATATCAGGTCCCCGCAGCGGCCCGACGGCACCGACGACTCCGCCCCCTCCCCCTGCCGGGTTACCCGGGCCCAGCCCTAAGTAGCAATCGTCTTTCAATATGAAGCACCAGTATTTCGGCGACATCAACGATTTCCATAAGTACACGCTGCTGCAACATCTCTGCGGGAACGCGGAATTTGGACTTGGCGTATGTTGGTTGCTCACGCCCAACGACCGAGGGAATGATGGTCGTAGGATCGGGTATTTGCACGCTCCGGAAAAGTGGCGAGCGCACAATCCAAATCTGTTCGATCTTCTAGTTGGCGCGAACAGACTGGGGGATCGGAACGTGAACCTGGTCGAATCATGGGACCTGTGGCCGCACGCCCAGTTCTGCTCCGGGATACTGACCGACTCCGGCCACGGGCGCCGGACCTACTTTCGTGAAATGCTCGAGAAGTTTGCTAAAGCAAAGCTAATCTTCTTCGATCCGGACGACGGACTAGAGGTCAACTCAGTTCCCTTTGGCACAAGAAATTCTTCAAAGTACCTCTATTGGTCCGAAGTCCGGGAAGCCTTCGGGGCTGGGCACTCGATTTTGATCTATCAACACTTCCGCCGCGAGAAACGCAACCGCTTTACTGCGCGGATAGCTGCGAGGCTTCTTAGGACTACGAGCGCCACCGAGGTACATTCGTTCCGTACCTCCCATGTCGTGTTTTTCCTCATTCCCCGAGCGGAGCACGCAGCTCATTTCCATCGCGCCATGGCAAGAGTCGAAGAAACCGGAGGAGATCACTTCGAGATCCGCAGCCACCGTTCGGAAGAGAGAAGACTTCTCACAGGCTAACGACCAGCCAGTCCTTGGCTCCTAACGAACCTGAGCCTGCCAGACTCCCAACTCCCCAAATCTCCACAGGCCTTTATACTTGAAAATTCCCGCCCGCTCACTACCATGGACAATGTGAGCGACTGCACAAAAGTCGGCGAAGACGAAAGGATGGCGGCGCACCCGGCGGCAGCCTCGCTGCAAATGGCAGCCGCGATTCCCAACGGCGGAGCGCGCCGCGGCGCGCATCCGAGCCGTACCCCAGTGACAAATCGAGTAGCTTCCAGCCACCAGGACAATCAACCTCTCAGACTCCAATCCCACCTGGGAGCAAATCCGAAGCCCCCACGAATCACTAATCACGAGTCACAAATCACGGTTTCTAGAAGCCGCAGGACGAGACCTTC
>Ga0206795_1169_pt1 | contig 11398 bp, 14 predicted proteins | sample Alteio_BWOrgCont_71_FD_152872 | JGI IMG/M metagenome (GOLD analysis project Ga0206795, IMG submission 152872) | Enriched cells from forest soil in Barre Woods Harvard Forest LTER site, Petersham, Massachusetts, United States -... | ecosystem: Environmental > Terrestrial > Soil > Temperate forest >... | reverse complement strand
ACCCGTTTGATCGGATAAAAAATCTAGCCTCTTTTCAGTTTCAGGAGCAAGACGAATAGACTAATCCATAGAAACTCTTTTTCAAGGTAATTTTCTTTGCCTTTCTCGATCATATTGAATACCATGAATACATGCAGTCATTTTATAGAGTGAAGTTATGGCAACGTCTATTCGTCTTGCTCCTGAAACTGAAAAGAGGCTAGATTTTTTATCCGATCAAACGGGTAGAACCAAAGCCCATTATCTGAGAGAACTTATCGAACGCGGACTGGAAGATATGGAAGATTATTACCTTTCTTCAGAGGTCTTGGAACGTATTCGAAAGGGCCAAGAAAAAACTTATTCTTCTGCCGAAATAAGGAAAGATCTTGAATTGGGTGATTAATTATACTGAAACCGTCAGAAAGCAGTTGAAGAAATTGGACAAAAAAACCGTTAAACGAATCTTAGACTATATGGATGAGCGTGTTTTGAAGTCTGAAAATCCCAGAAGTGCAGGACAAAGTCTAAGGGGATCACTGGGTGGTTTATGGCGTTATCGGGTTGGGAACTTTCGTATTATTTGCGACATCCAAGATAATCTATTGCAAGTCCTTGTAGCGCAATAAAACAAGCGGCAGAAAAACCATTTCTCATGACCGTGCAAGCGCAGATCTTCTCTATTAGAATGCCGCGCCATGATGCAACTGGGAAATTTAGATATGAAACCAACTTTATTGGGACGCAAGCGTATCCAAGATGCAAATCACGCGAAAGAGGCATTACTCGCCATGAAAGAAGAAGGAAATAAAGTTTCAGAAGTCTCTTTTGAAGATCAAGCATTTCAATATCTCCTTGAATTTCATCAGGCCCTTAAAAACCCTCAACATTCCTTACGACTTTCAGCCAATCCCCTAGAACAACATCGAAAACTTTTAGAAGCTCTCGAGAAAATCGCCAACACTTATGGAAAACAACAAACTCAACAAGGCAAGTCCCTTTCAGAGTCCAAAGCTTTAACCCAAAAATTGATGGATGCCCTCGTTCTTCGTTTAAATAAAGCGGGAATAAATCTTCGTCGAATTGCTTTAAATTAAGGCCGATAAATGTCTGAAGTTTTGGAGGAATTGATCGATCGACTCGCATACATCCATGTTCAACCGAAAAGATTTTTACTCCTTGGAAATTTTCCTGCTGAAGCGGTCAAAAGAATTTGGACGCTTTATCCTAAAGCTGAAAGTGTTCTGGTGAATCACATTGAACCTAAACCCATCTGGAAATTCCTCCGGCGGAGCCAAACTCAAGTATTTACCTTACCCTTGCCTTGGCCGGCTTTTCATTTTGATGTCATTCTTTCGAGCAATTTCTGTGAAAGTTTTGAGACGCTTTTCCCGCTGCTCCAAGAGTTTGCTCGTATCTTATCTCCTCAAGGAATGTTGATGTTCACGACTGAACGGATGACCCAGGACATGCATGATCTTGGGGATGATTTATTAAAACTTGGCTTCGAGAATCCGGTCATGGATACGGAATGGTTTCAGGATAAAAAACAAGAGGTCATTTTTGGCCATGCTTGGGGAGTTAAAGTCCCCAGGGGAATTACTCAAGCGGATGGTTCCGTTAAGGTTCCCCTCCATCATCTTTCAAAAACTCGGAAATGAATTCATGCGAACTTTACTAAAACAAAAAAGCCCGCTCTCCTTTGAAAATTACATGAATACCGTGCTCTATCATCCAACTCTGGGGTATTACTCAAAATTTTCTCCCAAGATTGGAAAGGAAGGAGATTTCATCACTGCGCCTGAATTAACTCCCTTATTCACTCGAACTCTGGGAAAACAATTTAAAGAATTATTGAATCCTCTTAAAACACGGCAAATTTTGGAATTAGGTGCGGGCACCGGAGCCTTTGCTGAAGATCTGCTTCAGTATTTTTCAGAAGAAAACTTTCGAATCGATGATTATTTTATTTTGGAACTCAGTGCAGGACTCCGAACCCAGCAAGAAGCTCGATTGAAATCCTTAAAAGCTCCCCTTCAATGGTTGAACACTTTGCCCAAAAATCTCTCTGGATTAATTTTTGGAAATGAAGTCTTGGATGCGATGCCCGTGCATCGCTTCATTAAACGGCAAGGCCAATGTGTCGAGCAATCCGTAATCCTGAATGACTCTCTGGAACTTTCCTTTGGAACTTTGCCCGCCAGTCCTCAAGTTGAGACCCAAGTTCGTTCTTTAGAATCTCGCCTGGGAAAATTCCCCGAAGGCTATTGTTCTGAAATCAATTTATGGATTCGACCTTTCCTCAATAGTCTCGCAGACAGCTTAGAAAAAGGGGCAATCCTGCTCGTTGATTATGGATATCCAGAATCGGTTTATTACCAAGCTTCCCGCCGACAAGGAACTTTATGCTGTTATCACAAACACCAGATGAACACGGATCCTCTGCTTTTGCCCGGGGAACAAGACCTCACTGCCCATGTGAATTTTACGGAAGTCGCGGAAGCTGGACTGAAAGCCGGATTGACCTTAGAGGGCTACACGACCCAAGCTTTTTTTCTGGCCAATTTGGGCATCGAAAATACTGATCAAGATCCAGAAACTTCTCAAAAACTCCGCCGCCTTCTTCATCCGGAATCCATGGGAGAAATCTTTAAAGTTATTGGATTTTCAAAAAATTTTCCCGAAACCCCTTGGAAAGGATTTCAAATAGGGGATCAACGATTTCGCTTGTGAGAGAACAAAATTGAAGTTGAACTTCAAAATTGTTCTTTTTTATGGACGAAATTGAAGTTGCAAGATATAAATTCCTTTTATTTAAATCTAAAGAGTTTCGGATATGAGGTATCTCCCTCGAGAAATGAGCAAGGAAATAAAACGAGCCGCGACAGAATATCCCGTCATTACGCTAACGGGTCCACGGCAATCGGGGAAAACCACTTTAATTCAGCTTTGTTTTCCCAATAAGCCCTACCTCAATTTGGAAGCTCCTGATCTTCGCTTGATGGCGCAAAAAGACCCTCGACAACTTTTGAATCAATATCCAGATGGCGTAATTTTTGATGAAGTTCAGCAAGTACCCGAACTCCTGTCTTATATTCAAGTTAAAGTGGATGAAACTCCTGAAGTAAAAGGAAAGTTTGTATTAACGGGAAGCCACCAGTTCTCCCTTAATGCGGCTATCACCCAATCCTTGGCGGGACGAACCGCTCTTTTACATTTGCTTCCCTTTTCCCTATCTGAACTCGCACAAGATCACCCGCCCTTAGAACTGCACCAACAGATCTTTCAAGGGTTTTACCCCAGGATTTACCAAGATCACTTAGATCCTACTCGAACCTATCGACAATACTTGGAAACCTATCTCGAGCGGGATGTCAGACAACTCATCCAGTTAAAAGATCTCAAAACTTTTCAACATTTTCTAAAACTGTGTGCTGGTCGTATTGGTCAATTATTAAATCAAAATAACTTAGCCACAGAACTCGGAGTGAGTAGTCATACCATCAAACACTGGCTTTCTATTCTGGAAGCCAGCTACGTCATTTTTAGACTGAACCCCTATGCCAGCAATATCAGCAAACGCTTGGTCAAAATGCCCAAACTCTATTTCACTGACACAGGCCTGGCCTCCTATCTATTGGATATCGAAAACCCCAATCAATTAATGCGAGACCCCCTGCGAGGCCAACTCTTTGAAAACATGGTCGTGATTGAGTTTGTAAAGCATCGACTCAATCAGGGCCTGGATCCGAAACTTTATTTCTATCGAGATAGCAAGGGGAATGAAGTCGACTTAATTTTTAAATCCGGCCATCAATTAACACCCATCGAAATTAAAATCAGCCAAACTTTCCACCCTGATTTTTTCAAAGGCTTACACTACTTCCACAAACTCTTTCCTACTGAAGCCAGAGCGGGCGCCTTACTTTACGGGGGAGAACTCGAACAACAGATTGATGAGTTTTCAGTACTTAACTACAAGAATGGATTGCGGGTTTTAGAAGAGCAGGAAAAAGGGGCCTAGGCCCCTTTTTTAATATTTTTATTTTTTAAGGTTTCGAGGATTCTGATTCTGGAGTCTTGGAAGCTGAGACTTGCAAGTTGCCTTGCACACTAAAAGGCAATGGAAACCTCGGACATTCCAACGGACGATCTTTGTATAGTTCATACCCAACCTCCTTTCTGAAATATTGCATCGACAGTGCAACTACGGGAAGCATCATAGTCCTTGGCAATATTCCTTTTAAAAAAGCTTGAGAAACCCCCAAGGCTCCTCGTTCCAAATATCCATCCATCCACAATTTTTTAGCCGTTCCCCAAAACTCTATTTTTCCTGCTTCTCCTGATTGAATCATCAAATGTCGGTTTAATTGCATTCGAGAAGCAACTGTATCGAAAGGCTGCGTTAAAACGGCAATCAACATCGTGAAGGCTACCGAAACTACCGGCTTAGTTAGAGCAAGATAAGGATGATCTTGGCCCAGTTTCTCAGCAACCATTTCCTCTGCCTTCGTAGAAACCCAATCTGTTCCATACAAGAGAGCTCCACCCCAACCAATTTCTCTGCAGGTAATCCCTGTAAACCCCGTCCATAAATGCGGAATATTTCGAAAGGAAACCCCTCTGCCGTGATCAGTCAATACATCCTTGATTGCATCAATAGGCCCTACTCCCAACTTCTGCTGGGTGAGAATGACGCCCTCTGTGAAAGTTGAGGATAGAGCACCACAAGCTCCTGCAAGCAAAGCCGCTTCTACCCTTGCTTTTTCAGCTCCTTGTTTATTGTTGCCTCCAAAGGCCGCATAAAGAGAAATTTGCACCATAGAAGCCAGGCCTACACTGGTTGAGAAGGCCACAGAACCTCGCATCAATTCACGAGGGCTAAAAAGTAATTTAATAAAAGCGGTAGGATCTTTCAGACCATCTGTCTGACGTTTCTTTTTAATTCCTTCAAAGGGAAATCCCATAAAACCCGCCACTCCACCCGAAGCAGCCCCAATCAAAAGCTCCCAAGGAAGATAAGATTTTCGGCTTAATGAGGTTTTAGGCTGATCTTCGAGAGACTTTTGAGGAGCCGCGGGCCCTCTAAGAAAAGGATGCTGGTATTCTTGAATTTCACTTCCAATCCAAGCTGGGATCAGTATGAGGGCCCAACTTCCAGTCACTACACTTACGTAGGTAACCACAGTCTCTTTTAATTTTTCGTTTATTCTCACGTTTTCTCCTTTTAATATTCTAACTTTCGCTTTTCCACCCTTCCTCTCTTCTCCAATCTACGCATAAATCACTAAATTATTAAAGGGGGGTGCCGTTGATTTTTTTATTACGAATGAGTATATGAATGGTTCAACGCTGGTCTGCGATGGCGGATGGACTGCAGGTAAGGATTTATAAGGATTTCCCATGAATATTGTGACTTCTCGATGTACTGTGATCTTAGTTATCTCAATCTGCTCTCTGTTTTTATTCATCAAATACATTGCCCAGTTATTTCCTTCCTTGATCGGAATATCTCTGATTCACGACTTTGCCTTAAGCGGATTACAGCTCGGAATTTTAGCTTCCAGCTATTACTACTCCTATTCGATAATGCAAATTGTCTCCGGTTGGATTTTGGATCGATTTAGCCTTCGATTTGCCGCGGCTTTATCGATCAGCATTATGGGCCTGGGCTTACTCCTCTTTTCACACACCCACAGTTTTTTCATGATGTGTCTTTTTCGGGTATTGATGGGAGTTGGAGCTTCTTTTGCCACGGTGCTTTATATGAAAAGCGCCGCTCTTTTAACCAGCCATCGAACTTTTGGCATGGTGTCTTCTTTTTTGGCCACAGCCACCATGTTGGGCGCAGCGGCAGGAGGCGCCCCTCTCGCCTACCTATTTCATTGGTTAAGCTGGGAAAGAGGTTTGGAATATGTCGGAATCCTCACCATTTTTTTGGGAATTGTTGGCGTGATTCTCTTTCCAGGTAAGCTTTCGAATTCTTCCAAAGAAAACACTCTCTCTTCTTCAGGCCGCCGTCTGAGCAGTAAATCCGTTTTTTTTCATCCTCAAAATTGGTTACTTCTTGCCTACAGCGGACTGGCATTCACCCCTGTTGTAATCATCGGCGGAGTCTGGGGAACTCCTTTTTTAGTCTTGAAATACCATTTATCAATTCAGTCCGTTTCTTATCTCTTGTCCATTATGTTTATTGGTTTAGCCGTGGGGGCTCCCTGTTGGGCTTACCTTTCTCTAAAAACGCAAGTCCGAAAAAGCATTATGCAAATCGCTAACTTACTGGCCCTGCTTTGTTTAACACTGATCATTTATGCTCCTGTCAGTTATTCAAGCTCGATGGCACTTTTCTTCTTACTGGGTTTCTCTGTAGGCTGCTTCATGCTTTCCTTTCAGATTTGTCGGGAAATTAATCCGATCGGACTCTTGGGGCTCAGCTTTGCCTTCATGAATACAGGTGAAGGCTTAGTCGGCTCGGTAATAGAACCCTTGGTCGGGAAAATATTGGATCTCCTCAAATCCACTAGTCATCACGCCTTCACTCTCCATAATTTTTACTGGGCTTTGTCGCTGGTTTTAGGGTGTTTCGTCTTTGCTTCACTTTTTCTCATCAAATTACAGACTGAACCTCAAGAAAAAATTCATTTCAATAAAGCACAATAAACCAAAAATTCGAGTTATCGTGCTTCCTTGCGTAATTTTCAATTCAGCACAATAAGGTCAAATTGAAGGAGTTTCTTACCTCAGGATCCCGTCATTCCTCTAAACACCCCCGAAACATCGACAGCATCAAACGAGTGTGTTTTGCCACAAAACTCACACCTCACTTCAAGGGCTTCTTCTTGGTTGAGAATCTTTTCAAGCTCTGCCTGCCCCATCAATAACAAAGCATTTTCCATGCGGGCTTTATTACAGGGGCAATGAAAATGAATTTCCCGTTGATCCCATAATCGAATCGATTCTCCAACGTACAAATGTGAAACTAAGGTTTCTAAAGTTTGTTGAGCCAATTCTTGTTCGAACACGGTATTGGTCAATGCCAAAACATGTGACCAGCTTTCTTCTTGAGACTCTTCTGTATCCGGCAACAACTGAAGCAATAAACCCGTGACAGAAACAGGGGTCACGGCAATCCACAGTCGAGTTTGAGTTTGTTCAGATTGCCAAAAATAATGCTCCAAATTCTTCGCGATCTCAGGAGAAATTACTTCAATCACACTCTGATAACTTTTTACAGAAGTTTCAGGCTGATGAATCAAGGCCAAAGTCCCGGCTTTAAGAACTTCTAAAAAATTTCCTTCTTTCGAAAGTTCTGGCGAATATTGAGCCACCGCTCTCATATGATTCAGATCCCCATGAACCGATAACAATTGCAGCGCTCCCGTTCCCTGAAATTGCAACAAAGTTTTACCAGGCTCTTTAAATAAGCCATTAATCAAGGCCGTTGAAACTAAGGCTTCTCCCAAAAATTTTGCGACATTCGAGGGGTAAGCTCTTTGAGATAAAATTTTCTGATACGTCTCTGTGAGTCGCACAAAATGCCCTCGGATAGGGCGATTTTCAAAAATAAACTTCCGTGAAAAATCACGAGATACGTCCGACATCAAATATTTCCCCATCAAAAAAACGCGAGTGTACTCAAAGCACTGCGCCAGGACAAAAAATCGGTATACTCCCGGCCTCTTAACTTTTAAAAGATCCTGTATGGATAACCCCTATCGTCTGGCCAAATTTCTGCAAAGCGGCAGTAAACTTTCTCAATTACCTTCAAATGCCCGAATTGAAGTCGCGTTTATCGGTCGATCGAATGCGGGGAAATCCTCCGTTCTTAACACACTCACACAACAAAAAAATTTGGCCAAAACCAGCAAAACTCCCGGCAGGACCCGTTTAATTAATCTCTTTGAAATAAAAGAACATGAGCACTTGGTCGATTTACCGGGCTACGGTTATGCTGAAGTTCCCGCCTCGGTAAAACGAGAATGGGAAGCGACCTTGCATGAATATCTGGAGAAACGAGAGGCCTTACGAGGCCTTATCGTAGTGATGGATTGCAGACATCCCCTCAAACCTTTTGATATTTCCATGATCACCTGGGCCCAAGAAGCTGAACTCAATGTTCATCTTTTATTAAACAAAATCGACAAGCTCAGCAAAAGCGAAGCCGCCAAAGTTTTATCTGAAGTCCGAAAAATCTATCCCGAAACCCCCGAACTCTCCTCTCAAACCTTCTCTACACAAACGGGATTCGGTTTAAAAGAATTGATCGGGGTATTAAATCACTGGTTTAAATAGAACTACAAAACTTCCCGATAAATGCTCTCAATCACATCGTGTAATTGTTTTTCATTCAAAGGGACATAATCCTTCTCAATATGCTTTATCACTAGCGATGCCGCTTGTTTAGATAATCCTTCATTGATCAAATGATGAAAATGCGCAGCAGCACAGATGATTAAGCGTTGATAACTATTTTTATTTCGTTCCGCATCCAAGTGATGTGCGATTTCTTTCGCAAATTGATGCAGTTCATTCTCATGAGCATCGGTATGGGCACCGTAAGCTCCTCGATGCGAAGCCGAAGCTTGATAATGCCCAGGACGATCACTGACTAAATCCGAGATCTTAGTGCGACTTCCGGGGTGGGAGAGTTCCGTCAGGAGATGATAATGATGCTTGTGGGATCCCGACGCTTGATGCTCGGGGAGGGTGGGTTTGCTGATGTCATAAATAAAGGCATTCGTCGAATTGGCAATAACAAGCCAGGTAATCATAAAAGTTGCTCCTATTTGAGTTTTCCGATTGATAACCTCAATAGAGTAACCGCCCGTTCTTGGCCCGAAAAGACAGCAGAGAAAAAAGAGATAGTCAATTGACGCCCGCTCACTCCTCGTTATAATCGCGCTCTTTTTATTCACTCTTGGTTTTATCGTCATGAAAAGAACATACCAGCCGAGCAAGGTTTCTCGTCAACGTACTCATGGATTCAGAGCTCGAATGGCTACTCGCAATGGTCGTAAAGTTTTGAACGCTCGTCGCGCCAAAGGTCGTTCACGTCTTAGCGTCTAGTTAGTGCCTGCTTTATTAGGGTTTTCGCCAGAAGATCGGCTCCCTGCAAAACGGTATCCAGAACTTTTAAACGGAGGGGGGGGAAGTTTTTATTTCCAAGGCTTTCGTCTTTGTCTATCAATTCGATTTAAGTCTTCCTCATTCTCGGCTAGGGCTGATTGTCCCCAAAAAAAAAATTAAAACCGCCGTAAAACGAAATTTTGCCAAGCGCATCAACCGAGAATATTTTCGAATTGAACGCCCCAATATCGCCCCTTGTGATGTCTGCGTTCTAGTTTCAAAACATGCGAGCAAGTTGGAGAAAAAAGCATGGAAACGTTCTCTCAAAGAATTTTGGTCGGAGTTAAAACGTCTGTCTCAAGAACGCTTCTCGCCAGTCTATCCCTCTACCAAATCTGTCTAAGTCCCCTGCTCGGAAATCGTTGCCGTTTTTATCCGAGCTGTTCTGAATATGCCAAGCAAGCCCTCCGTACACACCCGCTTCCAAATGCCCTTTGGTTTATCAGTAAACGTTTGTTAAGATGCCAGCCCTACTCGACCGGTGGGGTCGATCCCGTCCCAGAAAATAAGGAAATCTGAATGCTGTCACAGACTAGCCGAACTCGTCTTTTTCTATGGTGTTCTCTTGCACTGCTTTTGCTTTTGTTATGGTCCAAATGGGAAATGCAATTTGAGCCCAGCCCAGCAACCAGTGTTTCTGTCAGCAGCCCCGTAAATTCCAGCAACTCAAGTTCGGATAGTTTTGTCCCCAATCCTGTAAGTCCAGCCAATCTTTCATCAGGCTCAACAAATTCTCCCGCTCCCATTCAAGCAAAGATTGCCTCCATTCAAACGGATGTTTTAAATCTTCAGGTTAATCTTCAAGATGGAAACATCAATCAAGCCGAATTACTTCTTTATCCTGAAAGTCTCAGCGATAAATCCCCCGTTAAATTGCTTTACCAGTCTCTAGATGGCGAATATCTCGCTCAATCCGGTCTGCTCAGTACAGATTTAGGCTCTTTGATTTTTCACACGAACACTCCTTCTGTTCAGTTAAAACCCGGCCAAAACCAGGTTGAATTAGTATTAAACGCAGCGTCCCATGGCATCCTGATCCACAAAATCTACACCCTCCATCGGGGAAGCTATCAAGTCTCGGTTTCCTATGTGATCGAAAATCACAGCGGTAAACCCTGGCAAGGGAATCTTTATGGGCAGGTGGTTCGAACTCCTCCGAATGCCGGAGACAATCTCTACACAAAAATTGCGACCTTTGTTGGAGGGGTGATCTCAACCCCTGAGAAGCGTTATGAGACTTTATCTTTCAAAAATATTGCTGAAAATCCCCCGGCTGAAACTCTGGCTCAAGGGGGCTGGGTTGCCATGGTCCAACACTACTTTATCACGGCTTGGATTCCGAATGCCCAAACTCAAAATCAGTTCTATGCCAAAGCTTATGATCAAAATAATTTCGGCGTTGGAAGCATTTCGCCCAGCATTACGATCCCCCCTGGTCAAGCTCAGACGGTGGGAGGACGTTTCTACATTGGACCGACTTTAACGCGTCAACTGAATGCAACGGCTCCCTATCTCTCTTTGACCATTGACTATGGTTGGCTCTTTTTTATCGCGAAGTATTTATTTCTTGTCCTTCGTTTTATTTATAACCTGGTAGGCAATTGGGGATGGTCCATTGTCATCATTACTTTGTTACTCAAAGCCCTGTTCTTTCCTCTTTCTCACAAAAGTTATTCCTCCATGGCAAAAATGCGGGTCTTACAGCCCAAGATGAAAGCCTTACAAGAAGCCCATCAAGGAGATCGCCAGGGTTTGCAAAAAGCCATTATGGAGCTTTATACCAAAGAAGGAGTGAACCCCCTGGGAGGATGCCTCCCGATTTTGATTCAAATTCCGATTTTCATTGCTCTCTATTGGATGCTGATGGCCAGTGTTGAATTGCGACAAGCGCCTTTCATTTTCTGGATTCAAGACTTATCCGTGCATGACCCTTACTATGTTTTACCCATTCTCACGGGAGTACTCATGCTGTCTCAACAACTCCTGAGCCCCAAGCCTGCCGATAAGATTCAAATGTATGTCATGATGAGCATGCCCATCGTCTTTACCCTCTTTATGATGCGACTCCCCGCAGGCCTAGGCCTTTACATGGTCGTCAACATCGGGATAAGCATTTTGCAGCAGTACCTCATTACTCGAAGTACTCAAAAGCAAGTTTTAGAAAAGGCGAGACATCATCGGTGAAGGACTCTCTTAAAGACTCCATCGTCGCGATAGCCACTCCTCCTGGTCGAGGGGGTGTAGGGATTGTTCGTCTCTCCGGAAATTTAGTTCAAGAGATTGCCCTGAAATT
>Ga0206795_1179_pt1 | contig 11454 bp, 16 predicted proteins | sample Alteio_BWOrgCont_71_FD_152872 | JGI IMG/M metagenome (GOLD analysis project Ga0206795, IMG submission 152872) | Enriched cells from forest soil in Barre Woods Harvard Forest LTER site, Petersham, Massachusetts, United States -... | ecosystem: Environmental > Terrestrial > Soil > Temperate forest >... | reverse complement strand
GGCAAGCGGCTCAATCAGCATCTCCAGCAATACCCATAGCGGAAGCCCCTCCTTAGTGAGCCTTTCCGGTACCGGAGTTTCTTCCAACCCGGTGCTTACTTTGAGCAGCACCAGTCTGAGGTTCGGCGATGACCCTGTGGGTACAGCAGCCACGCAATCGGTATCACTTACTTCAACCGGCAACACGGCGGTAACGGTGAGCTCTACAAGCCTGACTGGTACCGGCTTCTCGTTCTCGGGAGCCACATTTCCAGTTACCTTGAATCCGGGCGTCGGTGTCTCTGTTCAGGTCAAGTTCGATCCAACTGCCGTTGGCGCAGCCTCAGGAACACTGACCTTCACCAGCAATTCGACTAAGAGCGTCGTGAACCTCAGCGGAACCGGCACGACCGTTCAACACCAGGTGAGTTTGACTTGGAGCGCACCGGTGAATTCACCTGTTCCAGTAACGGACTATAACGTTTATCGAGCAACGGGAACCAGTTCTTCTTATCAGCTCTTGGATTCCACGGGCAGTACGTCCTATGTGGATCTCACGGTGCAGGCCAACACCGTGTATACGTATTATGTGACGAGCGTGGACAGCGCGGGAGCCCAGAGTAGTCCGTCCCACCACATTAGCGTGACCGTTCCGTAGCAAACCGAGCGCTTCGGCAAGAAGGAACTCGGAAGCGCCAGTTCGATTGTTTTGGGTGATCGAACTGACCACTCTGGAGATTCTCCCAGTTCCTAAATCTGCATCGTTGATGCCTTTCCAGCGGCGCTCTCCGGCAGAAAACCATCGGGAATTTGGAGCCCCACTGAGTGGACATACGACCTCGGTTTCTTGTTGGGGGCGAACCAAATTGGGAATGGTCGCCGATATTTTGTAGCTTAACTTCGCTGTCAGTGCTACTGGCGCCAGAATCTCACGCCGATAGCTCCGGCAAGAGCGTCTCTACGACGCCTGCCGGAGGGAGCAGTGAAGCTGCAGATCAGGTCTGTATTCGTTCTTATGTATCTGGGAGGATCCGTCGCCAGCTGGCCGTAGGAACCCGCCAACTGGCTGCAGGAACCGCTAGCGATGACGGCTGACGTCAATTCCGCATCAACCATGAGTCTTGAGATACCCTTGCTTGGTTCCCAAGGTACTGTCACGGCGTGGGACTGGCTGCCCGATTCGCGCGCCAGCGATGGAACTTCGAGTGTCAACCATGCAGTGGCCGCAAATTCACCAATGGCAAAGCCAAGAGTAATGGACAAGAGATACTACTTTCTCAATGGTATGTACGCGGGAATGGCAGTATTTGACGTGGAGCTGACGCAGCATTGCATTTCTGAGCAAAAGTGCAGGGAAGCAAATCCCGTCATGCCCTCCTCGCAGGCCGGGCAACTGAGTGTCAATCTTGCGCTTGTGGCCTATGACGCCTGGTATAGCTATTGGCTCAAAAAGCATCACCACAAGGTATGGTGGATTCCTCCGTTGTCGGGATCCGTCGTGCATGCTGCGGGAGTTGCTACTGGCTTCGAGCATCAATGAAACGTCCGAGTGTCGAAAGCATCCGGAAATCTTGCCAAGCGGGGTTCGTATCCGTAAGCCCCTCCAGGGTTTACCGAGTTCTCCTGTAAAGGGTTATATTGAAACCCTGAAGCTCAAAGCTGTAACCCTGTTATCGGATTGGGGCAGGTTTGGCGAGGATTAGTTCAGGAATTGCATACAGCGCTTCAAGTAACCCGGAGTCCGCCATATATTTGAAATTTCAGAAACGGGTCATGTTACCGACGCATAAGAACGACCTATTATTTACTACTTTTCCTGGTGAAGGGGCGGGCCTTTGCGAAGGAGCCAAGCGGACCGGCCCCGGCACCACTGATACCGGACCAGGTGGCCTCATCCGTCAAATTGCCGCTCAGGAAAAATTCCTCGTGAAAGTTGTCCAGGAACACGCCGTGCAGGATAAGCCGGGTTTAGGGGCATAAGCGCATCGCAAAGCGTAGATCTTGGGTTCGCTTTGCGCTGCCAGCCAATCTGCAATTCCGAGGCACACGTTCCATCCCACGCCTGCTGCAAGCACAACCATAAAACCGGTTTTCAGCAGACGCGCGCCAAGCCGTTTCAATGCATTTGACTTTGTGAGATTCAGATCGCTATTCCTGCCTCTTGATGATGTTTAGCAGCGAAGAATGTTTGCAGAAACGATACCCTTCGTCGCGTTTCGAGTGTCAATCACCAGGCTTGATTCCTGAACAATGCGCGCATAATCGTAATCCGAGTGATCGGTCACGATCAGAACACAATCAAACTGCGCAAGATCGTCCAACGGAACGCAGTGTAGGTTGAGATCATAGTGACGTCCATGCCCTACGTAAGGGAAAAACGGATCATTGTAAGAAACCAACGCACCGCGCTGACGAAGAAGCTCAATGATTGTCAGCGACGGTGATTCCCGCAAATCATCAATATCTTTCTTGTACGCAACGCCCAGAATTAGCACTTTGGCGCCCTTCAGAGCCTTGCACTGATTGTTTAAAGCCTCGGTAGTCTGCTCGACGACGTAATATGGCATTGCCAGATTTACTTCACCCGCCAGCTCAATGAACTTCGTGTGAAAATCAAATTGCTTCGCCTTCCAGGAAAGATAAAAAGGATCGATGGGAATACAGTGGCCACCGAGTCCCGGGCCAGGATAGAAGGCCTGAAAACCAAAGGGCTTGGTCTTTGCGGCGTCGATTACTTCAAAAATATCAATACCCATCCTATGACAGAGCTGTTTGAGCTCATTTACCAGAGCTATGTTCACGCAGCGATAAATGTTCTCCAACAGTTTGGTCATTTCCGCAGCAGCAGGCGAGGAAACAGAAACCGTCTGATTAAAAATACTGGCATACACTACGGATGCCAGCTCCAGGGCTATGGGATCCGCACCTCCAACGATTTTGGGTATGTCGCGGCGGGCGACACTATCATTGCCCGGATCCTCTCGTTCGGGAGAAAAGGCCACATAGAATCCAACCGCACCGGCTTCGCGGACGGCTTTCAATCCGAAGCGGTTTTCCCTCTCAAGAATAGGAATTAATAGTTCTTCTGTTGTTCCTGGATAGGTTGTGCTCTCCAATATGACCAATTGGCCTTCGCGCAGCTCGGAGGCGATGGCCTTGGCTGTATCACGGATGAAACTCAGATCCGGTTCATGGAATTGGTTAAGAGGGGTGGGCACGCAGATAATAACTACGTCTACCTCTCCGATTTTCGAGTAGCGAGAGGTTGCACGAAACCTCTTTTGCTGCGCGCCCTGAATTTCGGTAGCGGGGATCCGAACGATGTACGATCTACCCTGATTAAGCGCCTCTACTTTCTTAGGATCAATATCGAATCCGGTTACACGAAAATTCTCTTCGCTGAAAAGCAGCGCCAACGGAAGGCCGACATAGCCCATGCCGACGATTCCGATGTGGGCGGTCCGTAATTCAATCTTCTCTTTCAATTGACGGGCATTGCCGGCGACAATGGGCATAGCAGGCTGTCCCTCCTAAGACAAAACAAGCTATCACATTGGATTGAAGTTCTGCATTTGGCAGACCGGTCAGAATAAAGTTAGATTCGGTTCGCATCAACGGACGAAGCCCTGATCAGATTCAGCAGGGAAGTAACACCAATCCGGACCGCTGCGAATCAAGTGCCAGGCGAATGGCCATCTCCTGTGTGCGCAGCGCGGTGGAAAAGCGATGACGCTGCAGATGCCCAGTAGCGCCAGCAGCACGGCCGCACCGGCAAACGCGGAGATGAGCGCGGCGTTGAACCGGCGCGACGCTCGGCCTTCGGCGATCACCTGATCCATCGATTCACCTGGATGAGCGGAAGTTGCGGATCGATGGAACGGACCACAGCGCGCAGAGAGTCGGCCATCTGCTCGGGCGGAAGCTGGCCGCGCAGCACGATGAAACGGTCTTTGCCTGTGAGCATGTCGGGAGGAGCAAAGGGTCCAGCATCCGCTTTGCTTTGGCTAGCAGAGTATAGATCTGCTCTTCCTTAGGCGCATTGGCGAGCTGTTTCACCCCGCCGATTTTTCCCACTATCGTCAGCCATGGAAATCGGCTTCTTTCGGGCCGCGGTGCAGGCGTTTGCCCATGGGATCCGCGCCAGTAGTGCTGAGCCAGGGCATGGTGACGATGACGACCAGCGGAGCGCCGTCACGATCGGCTGGAGTGTCCCGACCGCGAACCACCGCAACGCCTCGAGCCCGGAGGTAATTGCCGATCACCTCGGGTGTCCATGCCAGGTTCAAACACTACTCCCTCGGCGGCTGGGAGTGGTCAGGAATCGTGACCGCGAAATCCGAGATACCGCTCGGGTTCAATGGCAATGACATTCCATCGTATGGTGGAAACCCCAGTGCGGTGGCGGAATCAAGTTAATTCGCCTTGCCATCGACGCGTTCGGTAACAGTTTGCGAACCCGCTCAGCTACTTACGCTGACGATGATCAACCGGTGTCAGCGCGCTCACCCCCTCGTGAAATCGTGCCCGGTATAATTTGCAGGACGCGATCCAAGGCTGCTGGATGTTTGGCTTTTTGAGCAATTTTGATCTCATGAATTACGCTGCTTCAATTCAGGCTCCACTAGCGATCGACGGCGGATCGGCCGTCCGTAAACGTCCATTTGCGCCGTGGCCGTCCCTTTTCGCAGGATGAAATAGACGCGGTCACACGAGTTCTTAAATCCGGAAGAGTTAACTACTGGACTAGGGATGAGGGCACGCAGTTTGAAGCAGAGTTTGCCGCGTTCATCGATTGCAAGCATGCTGTCGCCGTCGCCAATGGAACCGTCGCGTTGAGCTTGCGCTGGAAGCGCTTGGAATCGGCCAGGGGGACGAGATAATCGTCACCAGCCGCACATTCATTGCGTCTGCGAGTTGTGCAGTCATGCGAGGCGCCACTCCTGTCATGGCGGATGTTGACCGGGATTCGCAGAACGTCACCGCGGAGACAATCCAGGCTGCGCTAACTCCGCGCACAAGAGCCATCATCGCGGTGCATCTCGCGGGTTGGCCGTGCGATATGGATCCAATTCTGAGGTTGCGCGCGAACACGGATTGAAAGTGATCGAAGATTGTGCGCAGGCGCTTGGCGCCGGTCGGATCAATCGGTGATGTGAATGCCTTTTCTTTCTGCCAGGACAAGATCTTCACCACCGGCGGCGAAGGCGAAATGCTGACGACAAACGACACCGATTTTTGGTCACGCGCCTGGGCCTTCAAGGATCACGGAAAAGCTACGACACCGTCTATCAACGCCATCACCCTCCCGGATATCGATGGCTGCACGAAACCTTCGGTACGAACTGGCGGATGACCGAAATACAGAGTGCAATGGGCCGCGTACTCCTGCGAAAGCTACCTCAGTCCATCGAGGTGCGGCGGGATCTGGCCGCGATGTTGACCGAGCGCTTCTCTCAGATCCCGGCCTTGCGTGTAACACGTCCGGGTCCCGAGGTGCTTCATTCGTATTACAAATACTATGTCTTCCTGCGGACCGAGCGACTGCGCAACGGCTGGGACCGCCAGCGCATCCTGGAGGCCATCAACGCTGAAGGCGTACCATATTTTGTAGGTAGCTGCAGCGAGATCTACCTTGAGCGCGCCTTTCCCGAGAAGATGCGTCCGCCAGAAAGACTTACTGTCGCCCGTCATTTGGGCGAGACCGCCCTTATGTTTCTTGTACATTCCACACTCGGCAGGATGGACATGCAGGATACAGCGGATGCCGTGGAAAAGGTTATGGCCTGCGCCGCCAAATAGTTGTCGAAGGAGAGTTGCTCCATTGAGGTCGATTGGCCCCGTTACTACGTCAGGGGCGGACCATGGAGGAAACCTTCCGCTCCTCAGGGCGATTCAGTGATCCGGAGCTATGCGTGAAGGTCTATGTCTCGGGCGCTCATCTTCCGCCTGAGTTCGGGTTAACGGTTAGTGAATATTGGTTCGACATCGGCCGTCCCGAACGCTATCGGAAGGCCGAAGTTGACCTATCCAGGGGGATCGTTTGGCGACGTCTAGGCAGAGGAAGAGGAAAATCATTCTCCGCAGGTGTCGTCACCCACTAATGAGCAAGTCATTACTTCGCGACCACTCCGCCCGACCTGGGTGATCGCAAATAATTCCTTCGTTTTCGCACCGAGGGTATGAGGATCTGGGTGGTCAGCAAAAACATACTTGGCGTGTCGCATCGAGCCGACCTGAGTCCAAGCTAATCCCCTCGTCTTTGCTGTGGACGGCAGAGGATGTATCTTCGGCGGAAGAATCAGGCTACCACATGGAGAACGCTCGAGTGATGCAGGATTGTCCGGAGGATTACGCGTTATTTTATTTACCCGATCAAGGGCGCCTTGGTCGCACGATTGCAAGCCGGACACTGATCGATAGGGAAAAGAATGAGTCATCGTCATTTTTGCGATTGCGCGGGTCACGAATGGGAATGCGCGGGGACCGCTCTACGTCCACTTGCAGGTCATACGGAACCGTCCGTCTGTATTTGTCTCAGGCATCTAGTGCCGATGGAGGACGGGGATCATGGTGATTGTCCTGTCGAGCTTCTGGCCTGTCCCGAACACCGTGACGAGCAGCTTCGCTTAATGGGCATCTTTGGTGCGGACGACCTACCTCTGAGCAAGGGCGATGCTGAAAGCAGCATCTTCAAGGACAAAGAGGGTGCACGGATCGTTGGCTTCTGCCTCTGGTGTAATAAGTATTTTTATTCGATAGAGGAGATGGAAGCGCACAACGCAGATGACAGCAAGGAGTGCCCGGTGTTTCGGAAGTGGAAATCCACGCATTGAAGGGCTGCGGTCTCATTCCGACCAGAGACGCCGAGCAACGGGATCCAGTTGCCGTGAAGATGCTAACGGAGCGTTAAGCCGCAATAGACCCGAGAAGTTCCAGGCACGCAGAAACAGAGTCTGCTCGACTGTTGAGAAAAACACTGCGGCATCGCCACCTCGAAGAGGCGACCGAAAATACCGAGCACTGAAAGGAAGGCGAATCAAACCCAACCAATCGTCAACTCGCAAGACCGGGGAAGTGAAATGTCCAATAGCGCAAAGAAATCCCGAGTGGCGCAGAAAGACGACTGATCATCACCCTTACTGCCCGCATCCGATGGGCGGCCTCGGCGACACACTCATCAAGGGTTGCACGGTGCTTGGCATTCCTGTCGCAGCGAGTGGCCCCGTGGCGATCCTTTCCACATCGCGCGGAGACCGTCCACACTGCATCTACCGTGGTTTCTGCCTTCAGGGCTGCAAAGTAGGCGCGAAGGTATCCACGCTCGTCACGCATGTGCCCGATGCACTCTGGCGAACGATGCGGAGCTTCACACCAGCATGGTTTCTCGCTTATCTCTCAACATAGATGGGCTGACCGACGGGGTTGTCTATTGAGTCAAAAACTGGATCAAGACAGTCGAGAAGACGGAGCGTCTACTCCGAGAGGCCGGATTATCCGCCAATGCCGTCCCCCCGAGATTGCTTCTGCCGATCATTGAAGCTAGCTCGGTTGAGGACAACGAGACCCTGCAAGATATGTGGGCTGGTCTTTTAGCAACTGCGTCACAGGAAACCGATGCCGTCTGGCCGTCGTCCGTTGAAACGCTCAAACAACTGACGCCCGACGAGCCGAGATATTTGCAGCGCCTGCACGACCATGCTTTAACCTCAATTGTTTTCACACTGTTAATACGCTCGTCCACTCTCCATGCCTTCATCGGTTCAGAGTCGAAAGGGCGCAGTAGATCAACCGGAGGCTGTTCCGGGTTGCCGGATTCAAGCCATCGCCTCCAATCACGCTTTGCAACGATTAAACCGCGATTCTGTTCTTCGCCGGTCACGGGTTCAACCGTAACGGCACGTTCTACTTCCTTACGTCGGACATTGCTAAGATTGAATCTCCGATCTAAATCACCCCACCATGGTGACCCCAGGGGAATGCTCTTAGGGGATAGTTACGCTCACCTGATTGGACGGGACACTCTGATTCCCCGAGGAGTCAACAGATTCCACGTAGTAAATATAAGCCGCACCACTCTGGACTGTGCTATCGACATACGTCGTTCCGGTATCAACCGACGAGTTCACCAGTTGATACGAAGAGCTACCGCTCGCGGCTCGATAGATGTTGTAACCCACCACGGGATCAGTGGAACTACTTGGCGCATCCCAACTCAAAGTGACCGTATGCGTGCTGTTAATGATGTAGTTAGCTACGACTTCCGGGCTGGCTATATAGCCTGTTGCGACGGCAATCGCGCTGATAGTCTCGGTCGCACTGACGGAGATCGGTGCGGTGTATGTCGTGGAGGACGTGCTTGGCATTGTGCCATTGGTCGTGTAGTAGATTGTCGCTCCTGGCGTAGCATCGCTGATAGCCACAGACTGCGTGGTCGTGTAAGTTCCTGCCGCAACGCTGAACGTCGGTGCTGCCGCTGCGATGCTGTACGTCGCCGTGGCGACCGCGCTGTTGGTGTAGCCGGTCTCGACGGCTATCGCTTCCAGAGTCTCGGTGGAGGAGACGGTGATCGCCCCGGAATATACCGCCGATGAAGTGGTCGGCATGGTCCCGTTGCTCGTGTAGTAGATGGTTGTGCCTGCCGTGGCATCCGAGATCGCCACAGACTGCGCGGTCGTGTAAGTACCGGCTGCAACGCTGAACGTCGGAGCCGGCAAAACAGAAGCGATGGCGTATGTCGCAGTAGCTACCGCGCTGCTGGTATAGCCGGTTTCAACAGCAATCGCCTCCAGGGTCTCGGTGGAAGAGACGGTGATCGGTGCGGTGTACACGGCTGACGAGGTGGTGGGCGTAGTCCCGTTGGTCGTGTAATAGATGGTTGTGCCGGTCGTAGCATCCGAGATCGCCACAGACTGCGCGGTCGTGTAAGTACCGGCTGCAACGCTGAAGGTCGGAGCTGGTAAATCCGGTGAATTCGAATAGCTCCAGGTGAGAATTTCTTGATCGGCCCCCGCACCACCGCTCGCTCCCGTAAAGCCAACATAAGCGGTACTGCCGTCCACAGTTGAGGGGATATTCACGGTGAAGGGGTGTGTAAATACGTTGTTCGTGACCGTATCGGTCAGCGTCATGATGAGAGTGGTTCCGTTGTAGACGAGCTGCACCGCCATCACGTCGCCACTGGCTAGGTTGATGCCAGACGGCGCCAGATTAATCGAACCTCGGGTAAAGAACGGTATCGCCCCATCCGTGTACAAGCCGGTTGATTCAGGGATGCTCCTAATTCGGTCCAGGTCGAACTTAAGCCCGACGCTCTGCCCAAGATTGTCGAAGCCCAGTCCGGCCCCTCCCGTGCCCAGAGCATTCGTGCCGACTCCCTGGATCGTAAAGGTGAGTCCATCGGCGACAGCATTGGTCTCCTGAAAGGTGAAGTTTGTGGTGAAGCTGCTCACGTTGACCGGTTGGGAATACCAGGCCGAGCTGTCCTCGTAAAGGCCTCCGTCGGTGAGTTGCAATTTCGCGCCGTACAGCGTCGCATTTCCATTAAAGGAAAGCTGGTTCGCAGCGTTCGCGAAATTGGTGATATTGAAGACGTTGGTCGCTCCCGAGCCCGATTGAGCAAAGCTATCCCGTGGAGCACCCAACAATGTAGTTAAGAATAATAAAAGGCCAATGACGTAGTACGATTGCCTGTATTTTTTCCGCAAGTGCATGACAGAACTCCAACAAGTGCCAAAAAATTACACCAAGGAAAAGAACACCAGGCGCGGATCAAGCTAGTTACCATAACTTACTGATGTGTTGCCCTTAAGTCGGAATTTCCGTTTTAGCTCCCAACCCGACACTATATATCCCTTAGGAACTCGAGCGCACAAATATTTTCTCTGGCCGGGCCCAGGGGCTCCGGACACGGTTCCGTCTGGCCCAATTCGAGTCCCACAATGCTGACCACGGCCTTTCCATCCGGTCTTGTCAGACACCCCTCCGTCCCCACTTGACTCTGGCCATTTCGGAAACCCAGTTCGTGGTCTTCATTCTCAATGCTTCGCGAAGGCTCTTCAGCGATCGGTTTTTCACTTCCTCCTTCCGCCCGGAGTTCTACACAACGCTTGGCGTCAACTGGGTGAATAACAACGGCCCAGGCGGAGTAATGATGGAGAAGGGCACTCCCAATGGGCACACGCAACCTGTTTCGCCAATGAAGCGGGTACTCATGCGGAATATTCCCGAGCTGACGCCGGAACTGGAACCGGTGATCAATGCGTTCGATCCTTGGGCCCGTGATCGCGGCCAGTATTACAGTCTCGCGTGGAAGCCCCGTTCTGGCGCAGAATCCGACGACTCATTCAAGGCACAGTAGCAAATTTCAGGATTACTCTCTCCAAACGGGCTAGGGTCTAGTCTCCTGAGTCATTGATTTCTCGTATAAGTTGTGGGTGAGTGCGCGGCGAGAGTAGAAGTAGCGAATCGAGCGATGGAGGCCAGGATCTGGTCTGCGGACTTGGTCCATCGAAAGGGTTTGGGCTGTTGGTTGTGGACAGCGATGATTCGCGGATCGCCGTTTCGAGTTCCTGCACGCTGGTGTGTGAACCGCGCTTGATCTGCCGTTGGGTAAGCAGTGCGAACCAGCGTTCCACCTGGTTGAGCCAGGAGGCATGCGTGGGAGTGAAGTGCAGGTGATACCGTGATCCTTTTTTGTAACCACTGGCGGACCAGCGCTGTCTTGTGTGCCGTAGTTGTCCAGCACCAGATGGATGTCCAGATCGGCAGGAACGGCGGTGTCGATTTTCTTCAGGAAGTCGAGGAACTCCACCGAACGATGGCGTCGATAGCACTTGCCAAGAACGTTGCCGGTCGCGATATCGAGAGCGGCAAACAGGCTGGTGACGCCATGTCTCTTGTAGTCGTGCGTGCGCCGCTCCCGTTGTCCGGCCCGCATGGGCAGCACAGGCTGGGTACGGCTGAGTGCCTGAATCTGCGACTTCTCATCCACGCACAACAGCAGCGCACGATGGGGTGGATCGAGATAGAGCCCAACGATATCCCGCACTTTGTCGATCAGCAATGGATCAGTCGATAGCTGAAAGCTCTCTGTGCGATGCGGCTTCAGTCCAAAGGCACGCCAGATGCGGCTGATGGTGGACTGGCTTAGACCGGTTCTGACTGCTAGCATGCGGCTGGACCAGTGCGTCGCTCCCTTCGCAGTCTTCTCCAGCGTCAGCCGCACCACCTGCTCGATCTTCTCGTCACCGATCTCACGCGGCGCTCCCGGACGCGGCTCATCGCCCAGCCCGGTCACTCCCTCGGCAATAAAGCGGTTGCGCCAGAGACCAACTGTAAATCCTGTCGTGCGCAACTTCGCTGCTACCGCCGCGTTGCTTGCTCCACCCGCACACTCTAAAACGATACGGGCGCGGAAGGCCACCGAACGAGCGCTGCGAGACTGCCGCGCTATGCGCTCCAACTCGGCTCTTTGCC
>Ga0206795_1177_pt1 | contig 11568 bp, 9 predicted proteins | sample Alteio_BWOrgCont_71_FD_152872 | JGI IMG/M metagenome (GOLD analysis project Ga0206795, IMG submission 152872) | Enriched cells from forest soil in Barre Woods Harvard Forest LTER site, Petersham, Massachusetts, United States -... | ecosystem: Environmental > Terrestrial > Soil > Temperate forest > O... | reverse complement strand
ATAATAACCGCTTTTACCTTGGGCATGCGGCGATGCTGGTGAACGAGGGTTTGCCGAATTATATCGTTGCGCGCCTACAAGCGCGATTCGACCTCGCATCCAAAACGGTAGGTATTTTGGGCATGACGTTTAAGGCGGACAGCGACGATATACGCGATTCACTATCTTATAAACTTCGCAAAATTTTCTCGTTCGAGAGCCATGCCGTTTTTTGTTCCGATCCGTATATTCGCAACCCCGATTTCGTATCAACGCAAGAGTTGATAGAGAGATGCGACGTAATCGTTCTTGCGACTCCGCACAGTGCGTATAAAACGTTGGAGATTCCGGATGACAAAATCGTGGTTGATATTTGGAATTTTTGGGAAGGGGGTTGCCGCATTTGAGTGCGGGATTGCTCACGCTCGTATGCCCGGCGTATAACGAAGCGGAAAATATGCCTAAACTCCTCGAACGACTCGCGTCCCAGGTGCGGACTCCGTTTGAGCTGTTGGTTGTGTACGATCGAGAGGACGATACGACATTGCCCGCGCTGGACGCATTAGATGGGCGTTATCCCTTTACGATTTGCCGAGTGAAAAATCGCTACGGTCATGGGGCCTTGCACGCGGTTATGACCGGACTAGAAGCCGCGGACGGAGTCGCAGCAGCGGTCATCATGGCGGATCTCGCGGACGACCTAACGATCGTCGATCGACTGTATCGGCTAATCGTCGAAGACGGGTACGATCTGGCGGTCGGTTCACGGTATATGCCCGGCGGCAAGCAGATCGGCGGACCTGCGCTCAAGGGAATGCTTTCGCGCCTTGCGGGAAAAACGCTACATTACCTGACCGGCATCCCCACCTGCGATGTTACTAATAACTATAAGATGTATCGAACCTCGATGTTGAGGGAATTGAGGATTGAATCGCGAGCAGGTTTTGAAATCGCGATGGAGCTGACGGTGAAGGCGTACGCGGGCGGGTATCGCATTACGGAGATACCGTCCGTCTGGACGGATCGATCGGCCGGAGTATCGCGCTTCCGGCTCTGGAAGTGGATGCCGCAGTACCTGCGCTGGTATTGGTATGGGTTGCGTAATCGCCGCAACTCCACGAGGAAGCCATGAAACGCATCCTAGTGCTCGGCGGCGCCGGTTTTATCGGTTCGTACATCGTTCGTCGTTTGTTGGAGGACGGGCATTACGCGGCTGTCGTCGATAATTTCGAGAAATACGGATTCGTGCAGCATGATTTTTTCTCGCATCCGAACGTAACCGTTGTTTCCAGGGACGTGCGGACAATGCATCCTCGCGAGTTTCGCGGATTTGACGTCGTGCTGTGCTTGGCGGCGCTTATCGGTGGAATTCGATACTTTCACAAGATTCCGTATCGGATCGCGCGAGACAACACCGAGGTGTTGAGCGCGGCGATCGACGCGACGCTCGCGGCATGTCCGGATGCGACGTTCGTTTATTTTTCCTCTTCAATGATCTACGAGAAGATGCAGCGTCCGGTAAGCGAAGAGGACGCGCGTAGCCAACCGGTTCCAATTACGAACTACGGCATGCAAAAACTCTTCGGAGAGTATTTGGTGCGCGGTGCTCACGAGGAGTTTGGCCTGACGTACCTCACGCTGCGACCGTTCAACGCGGTAGGGAGCGGCGAGTTGCCGGAGATGCGAAGCGACGGCGCGGCGGAGTTCGGGACGGCGCACGTGATTCCGGATTTTTGTTATAAAGCGCTCGTGAGGCAAACACCGTTCGAGATATTCGGCGACGGCAAGCAAGTGCGTACCTTTACTCATGCACGCGATATCGCTGAAGCCGTTGCAGGTCTCATCCGTGCGAGCGTCGTGAACGACGACTTCAATATCTGCGGAGCCGGCACATCAGAAATAGGCGACTTAGCGGAGCGTATTTGGAAGCATGCCAATCCCGGAATACCGTTTCCTGCGATAAAGCCGATGCCCGTGCCTCCGTCCGATGTTCGTTTTCGTATCGGCGTTTCGCAGAAATTGGCATTACGCATCGGATGGAAGCCGCGCTACGACATGGATTTTATCGTCGAAGACACGTTCGCGTACGTAAAGCGTCACTTGTGACGCCTTCATCGGAGAGAGTTTCATGCGGCAGACCGATCTAACCCTGATGTACCGGCATCGTTGGAGCGAGCGTGACCTTGCTGAGCTTCGCGTGCTTTGGGAGGTTTTGGTGCGCGAGTATTTTCAAGCGCTCGTGCCTAGCGACGGGGTCGTCCTGGACGTGGGATGCGGGTTCTGCCACTTTCTCAATGCCGTGCAAGCCAAGGAACGAATCGGCGTCGATGCGAATCCGGAGGCGGCACGCTTCGCGGAGCCGGGCGTGGAAGTGCGAACGATAGATAACCTGAGCCTTGATGACTTGCAGCCGGAGCATTTCGATTGCATCTTCATCAGCAATTTTCTCGAGCATCTCGATGACGCTACGCAAGTTCTGGCCTTACTTCGACGTGTACGCGAGCTGCTTTCACCGCGCGGCCGTGTTGTGATCTTACAGCCGAATTTCCGATTATTGGGATGGCGCTACTTCGATTTTATCGATCACAGGACAATCCTGACGGACTCCGGCATGCGTGAGGCGCTCGATCTTGCCGCTTTTACCCTTGAGCGTGAAGTCGTACGTTTCTTGCCGTACACGTCGAAGTCGCGTTTCCCGCGCCGGCCTGCATTGGTGAGCCTGTATCTCCGATTGCCGATATTTTGGTATTTCTTCGGCAAACAAAGTCTCTTTGTTGCTAAACGCGCTCCGTAGATTTTACGTGGTTGCCGGCGTTGCGGGCGCTTTGATCGCGGCCCATGCTATAAGGAAGAGTCCGTACCACGTCGGTATTTTGAGCGGAAAAAAGAATGCGGCGTGCTTGGAAAAGAGCGTGTCAACGGCGACGCGCCAAGCGTCTTCGCTAAATGCCGTCGGCGATACCAGAATGCGCGTTGTCGGTATGTCGAAGTGAAATTCCGTTGCCGCCGCAACGAGAAGAGCGACGCTGCCGATCGTCGTGCAGATTGCGACGCGTCGATCATCGATGAATGTCCATGCAAGGAAGCCTAGGCCTAGAACCAAGCAGGGTAAGACTATTTGAAGTTCGATGAAGGCGGTCCATGGAATCGCCAGCAACACAATTGCCCAGCCGAGCGGTCGTCGAAACGTCGGCAGGCGTGTGTGCAATAGGAGTGCGGCGGGCAATGCGGCTGCCATCTGGGCGATATGGATGAACGGTCCGCCGATGAGAGCGAATGCGGCGGGAATCGTGATGATGAATGCGTCCTCGTGCGATTTTCTGCGCAAAGATTCGCCGACGACGATGCCGGCGGCAAGAGAAAGAACGTAAGACGCTTCTCCCAAGAAGACGGCTATGCGCTGTGGTACCCCGATGAGTCTACATAGCGTCGTGAGGCTGTATTGTCCATCATTGTTGACTTCTGATAAAGCATGGCGACCCAGGACCTCATGAAAATATTCAAACGTCCATGCACCGCCGGTTGCCGCATACGTTAGGAGGCAGAGCGTGCCCGCGCAAACGACGATTCCCCATCGGGACGACGGGACAAGGAGCGTGAGAGCAAGCAGCGCACTAAAGCCGATGTGCGGTTCGCACAGTGCGAGCGTCAAGCTTATCGCCGCGAGTGTATGTCGGCGTTGTGAGGCGCACAGTGCGGCAAGCACCAAGCCGGCGAGAGAAAACGGAACGAGTTGCCCTAAGAATGACGAGAGAAATCCATCTGAGAACAACAAGGCTGCGGTTATAATCGCCGGCGACATGCCGGTGAGGCGATGTGCTGCAATAATCGTTATACCGACGAATCCCCATAAGAGTACTTGCCAAAGCAGTGCTGCTTGTCTATATGGTAATCGAGCTAGAAGCGCGAATGCCGCAAGGTCATATTCAGGCAGCGGAACCGGCACGACGGATCCGCTTGCTAAAGCAGATTTCCGAAAGTCCGGCGGCAAGCTGTATGCGGAAACGCCGTGTTCGCAAGTGCGCAGAGGTTCGACGCGATAGGGATCGAGGCCGACGTTTACGACGGCTCCTCCGCAATAAAATGCGCGAAAATCAATGTCTGCGGATGCTCGTATGCTAACTACAGCAACAAGGAGAAAGCCGGCAAGGGCGATTACTCCCGACAGAACCCGCACGCGCACGTTTTAGTGGTTCGTTCTTCTCATCGCTCATCCCGTGCCGTAATCGACATTGCCGGCCGTCTCTTTAGGATGCCGGACCTTCTTGGGGAGAAAATATTGTAGAAATAGGGGATTTCGGTGTTGGGTCAATGCTTGTTTTGACGTATGAGGTTTTCCTCATGAGAAACGGGCGTTCAAAAGCCCGATAGAAAGCGAAGCTCCAGAGTAAAATGAGAGGTACGAGGAGTGAGGGCGCTAAGTTGTAAGGGGAAAGCATTTCAAGCGCGGTTTCTTGCGCCAGGTAAACACTGTAGGAAATTCGGCCGAGAAACGCGAGGGGAGTGAAGTCGAGGATTACTCCCCATGAGCGAATGCCCGCAATGACAACGAGGAACAGGGCCATTTGCCACAGGAAATTCCCATGGTCGATATATATTGAATTAGGGCCTCGCGCGTCGCAAAGCAATGCGATGAGAAGCGTGCCCGCTGCGCACTGTGCGGGGAAGGGAATCGGCATTTTACGCAAGACGAGATCGGAGGCAACGATGCCTAGCATAAATGCCGGGAGAACTTCTCGATCCATCCAAGGCGCGCTGACTATGTCGCCGAACGCGCATGCGACTAGGATGCTCGCGAAGGTCCATTTCGACCGCGTGTATATCCATAGGACCAACGGGAAGTAAACATACCAACGTGCTTCTATGAGGATCGTCCAAAAATTACTATTGATCGTGGGCGACGCTCCCCATTCCGACATGAAGAAGGCGTTCCGTAGCCCCTCTGAGAGCGCGTGGACGATCGTTATACGACCGTCCCCTACCGCAAGGACAATGCCTAAGAGAATGGCGGCATAGTACGGCGGTAAGATTCGCCATGCTCTAGCCCGGGCGAATCGTACCAGGTTGAATCTGCGCTCTAAAGCATGAAGGCCCAGGCAGAAGCCGGAGATCACAAAGAAGAGATCAACGCCTCGTGCGCCGTCGCGCAGCGCGCCGCCGGAAACGTGATAGGCCAGGACTCCTAAGACGGCGATTCCGCGGAGCCCGTCGATTGATCGCACATGCATAAAATTTCCATGCAAAACAACGTGCAAGGCATGAAATAATCCACCTTGTAGAACGGCATAGCAGCGAAGGCGACGCCTATGGCTGCCGTTGCTGATACGTAGTATATCGGCCATGTGCCCTAGCGGTTGCTCTTCTCGTTTGCGTCAAGGCGCCGATAACCGATAGAGGGCTTGTGAACAGAGGCGCGGATTGAAATTTCCGGGGCCGTCGGTCTGGGAATTGAGGGCGAGGGAGCGGTTTTATGGTGCTTACGCGGAAATCCGTGTTCGGCAAAGGGCGTCTTGTCCTTCTGAGCTTTCTTATGTTCTTCATTGAATTGGCCCTCATCCGCTGGATCGGCTCGAACGTCATCTACCTTTCTTACTTTTCCAACTTCGTGTTGTTGGGCAGCTTTCTGGGCATTGGGATCGGGTTTCTTCGAGCTGATTCTAGGATCGATTGGTTTGCGTGGGCGCCCGTCATATTAGCGTTCCTCGTGGGGTTCGTCCTCATTTCCCCGGTGACCGTCGAGTGCGCGGGCAGCCAGATTATTTACTTCGGATGTACGCCGAGCGGGCTTCCCATCTGGGTGACGTTGCCCGTCATCTTTCTGGCGGTAGCTGTGACGATGGCCGCAATAGCTCACGGCGTTGCTCGTTCGTTCGTGGAATTTGAGCCGCTGGAAGCATACCGCCTAGACATTTTGGGCAGTCTGGCCGGTATCGCGGGATTCTCGCTCCTGTCTTTTTTGAGTGCTCCGCCGGCGGCCTGGGGAGGCACGGCGGCCGCCGCGTTCATTGCCCTGTATTGGCCGTCGTTCAGGCTTATTCAGATCGTCGCCGTAAGTGCGATGATGTTTATGCTCGGCAAGGAATCCCTTACTCCCGGCGATAGCTGGTCGCCCTACTATAAAGTAACGGTGTTTAGAAGGAGCCCCGGCGTGTACAACTTGAACGTGAACGGCATCCCTCACCAGGTTATTGAATCGACGGTCGAACGCCGCAGGACCGAACCCGTGTATTTCTTGCCGTACCGGCGTATCCGCTCCAATCCGCTGCGCAATGTACTCATCGTAGGCGCGGGCAATGGCAGCGATACGGCCATCGCGCTCGCCGCCGGCGCCAAGCATATCGATGCCGTGGAGATCGATCCGCGTATCTACCAAATCGGCCGGCAGATGAATCCTGAGCATCCGTACCAACATCCGCAAGTCTCCGTGCATATTGACGACGGGAGAGCCTTCCTGGAGCGAACGCATAGCCGCTACGACCTCATCTTGTTCGCCCTGCCTGATTCGCTTTCGCTGGTTTCGGGGCAATCGTCTTTGAGGTTGGAAAGTTACCTATTCACGCTCGAAGCGATGAGCGCCGCCCGCAAGCATCTTACTCCCGGGGGCGCGTTCGGGATGTACAATTATTACCGCGAAACCTGGTTGCTCGATCGCCTTGCTCGCACGCTTGAGATCGTCTATGGGAGTCGCCCGTGCGTCGATACTACCGCAGGAAACGTCGGGCGTTTCTCGCTCATTATGGTAGGTCGTGAGAAAAGCGATGTAAGCTGCGCAACCGTCTGGAAACCCGGAACGCAATGGGCGGCGGGTCCGATTAGCGACGATCGTCCTTTTCTGTATTTACGAGCGCCCTCGATTCCGCGGTTGTACCTGGTCGCGATCGCAGGCATTCTCCTGGCGTCCCTCCTCTTTGTCCGAGGGACAGGCGGGCATTTGGGGCAGATGCGCGATTATCTGGATCTTATGTTCATGGGAGCAGCCTTCTTGCTGTTGGAGACGAAGAATGTCGTGCAGTTCGCCCTGTTGTTCGGCGCCACGTGGTTTGTAAACGCGCTGGTGTTCTTCGGTATTCTTCTCACGATTTACGCTGCGGTGGAACTCGCTGCGCATGTCAGGTTCCGGCAGCCTGCCCCGCTTTACATCCTCCTGTTCGCGAGCTTGGCTTTGGCCTGGGCGATCCCGCCGGACAGCTTCCTTTCGTTGAGCGTTCCGTTGCGGTTCGCGACCGCCGTAGCGCTCGCATTCGCGCCGATTTTTCTAGCGAATCTGGTGTTCGCCGAGCGATTCCGCAGCGTCGGGTCCTCGACGACCGCGTTCGGCGCCAATCTGCTGGGCGCGATGGCTGGGGGAGTCCTTGAGTACTCCTCCTTGATCGTGGGGTATCAGAGCTTGTTGTTGTTGGTCGGGGTACTCTATGCTTTCGCATTTTTCTTTGGTCGGCTGCATCACGGAACGCAAGCTGCGGCTCCAACGTCGAATGCGCAAGCCGTGCTCGGTTAAACATCATGCTCGGCGCTGCGCGTTTCGTGTCCGCGATCTGGGCCGAATGCGCGTGTTCGGGCAAAGTAGGCCATGGAAGGAGCTTCGATGCAGCGCCAAAACAAAAGCCCCGCGAGGATACTGAGCACGATCGTAAGTTCCTGGGGGGCGCCGTGACGTTCCGCGAATGCTAGGAGCGGCATGTGAACGAGGTATATGGAGTAGGAAGCAATGCCTAAAAACCGTAGCGGTTGCAGATCGAGTATCTTACGGGCGACCCTGGTTCCAACGCCGGTTAGTACAATGAAAAATGACGTGAGATGCCAAAGGGGGGCGGTATAATCAATTCCCGAGTCACGGAACTGCTGCGTGCATGCGGCGACGAGGCTGAGGATCGTGAAGAAAAGTATCCACGGCGATCCGGCGTGTTTGCGTACGGTGATATCAGCGGCTACGATTCCGAGCATGAAGCATGGAAGAGTCCCGATATCGACAAGAATGGCCGTGAGGTAATAGCACAGATAAAGCGCAATGCCCAGTGCCGCGAACAACCACCGCGAACGCAGGTACAACGCAAGGAGCATAGGGAAAAGCACATACCAACGCGATTCGATACCAAGCGTCCAGATCGATCCATCCAGCGGCGGTCGCAGATCATGGAAAATGAATAAGAAGTAAGCTAGAAATTCGGGAATCGCATCGTGCCATGCGTGGTTGATAAGCGGCAATCCGAACGGCGTGAGCGCAAGCAGCCCAAAAAGGAGCAAGGTCGCGAAATAGGGGGGAATAATGCGGCGTACGCGCGCCCAAGCGTATCTTCGTACGTCAAAAGGCGCTTGATTACCGTTTGCCCGGCGCTGTAAAAAAGCAATCGATAGGCAAAATCCGGAAATAACGAAAAAGAGATCGACTCCGCGACCGCCGAGCATCATCCACGCTAAGGTTGCCGGGTAGCGTATGTGCGGATCGAAAACGCTTGCATGGTACACCAGCACGCCGAGAGCTGCGATCGCGCGTAAGCCGTCAACGCCGCCGACCGTATGTCGCTGCATACTTCTTTTATCGGCGTCGCGTGTTGCCGGGCATGGCGGTGAAACAGCGCATTCGCCAACGAGCGTATGCTTGGAAGAGAAGAGCAGCAGACGAGCGTCGTCGTTCGATGGGTTCTGAAACGTGACAAACGCCGATGGAAGGATGATAATGAAGCCATGGCGCTGCATGGCCCCTGAAGAGCGGATAGGGTATATCGATGGTTGCAGAGCCCTGGCGGTTCTCGGCGTCGTGCTGGATCATTGCTTGGTTCACGCCGCTTGGGCGCAGCGTTTGGTAAATCAGGCGCCTGCGATGAACCCGTTGTTCTGGACGGTAACCCTGCTTTCAAAAGGAGCTCACGGGGTCGATTTGTTTTTCGTTATTTCCGGGTTTTGTCTCTCGTATCCCACTCTGGAAAGATACTATCGGGAAGACGGTGTGAACTTTGACCTCGATCGCTTTTTTGCCAAACGAATGGTTCGTATTCTTCCCCCGTACTATGTCGCACTATTTCTCTGTTTGATCGCGTATGTTGCCTTTCGTATGACGCATGCGGCGATTCCGACGGCTATGAGTGCGAACATTAATATTTGGGACGTTGTACGGCAACTGCTCATGTTGGATCGAGGAACGCGCTTGGCAAACGACGCATTTTGGACACTCTTTGTCGAATTTCGATGGTATTTGTTGTTTCCATTACTTCTCGCATTATGGTTGCGCTCGAAAAGATCCTATGGAGTTTTATTAGTATGCCTGGTTATCGCTTATCACTACACGCGCGCGCGGAGTTTAGACCTAGGCGTTTTACCTGCTTTTATGCTTGGTATTGTTGCTGCGGATTGGCATATCCTTGAACATCCCTGGCGTAAATATGCACCGATCCTTGCCGCTATAGCGTTCAATGCGGCATTGCTACTTGAGCCGTTTGCTTCCGTGCCCGGCGCCGGCGGAGTAGAAGAGTATGGGTTTTATACGCAGGCAAACGTAGGTTGGCATCTTACATGTTTCTTTTTCGTCGTTGCCGCAGGTGCATGGAATCCGTTGCGTTCCGTATTAAGTCTTCGTCCGCTCGTGTTCATCGGGGCGGCATCGTATAGCATCTATTTGGTTCACCAACCAATCGTCAGTTATGCGGAGGAACAGATGATCGGTCGCCTTGGTAAGGGAGGCGCATTCGTCGCGAGCTTTTTCACGTCGCTTGTCGTCGGTTTTATTTTTTGGCGTTTGATTGAACTTCCGTTTTATCGGGGGCATGTATTGCACGATCGACTCACCGGGCGTCTTGAGAGGATCATGGGGATGTTGCTAGGTCGTGTCGGCATCCCACAGCGTTTCATGGTTGGTCGTGGTGAGTCCGCGGTATTCTAGACGGGTTCATGTCGTCGCCTTAAAAGAGCGATAACAATAAGAACTATAGGAACTGCAACGCATGCGACGCGCAATAGTATGAAGAATGATGTCATCGCATTGCCGACATTGAAGAGATATGCGGCGATCGGCAAGGTTGCTAGGAAGATAAGATTGGGTCGCGGAGAGAGGAGTGCGTACGGGAGAGACCATGCGAGATACCATGGTAGGAGGAAAAGACCGAATGCGGGCATCGACCACGCGGCGCCTGGAATAAATTTTTGACGCGCAACGGCCAAGAAAAGAGCTCCGACGGCAATCGCGATAAGCAACGTGTGAAGAACCGTATCGATGCTATCAAGAGGTTCGTAGGCATGGACGGCATATCGCAGCGCCCATGCATACCAAGAACCTGCCATAACGAATGATAGAACGAGAGAAATGCCGGCAGCAGCAAAAACCGGAGCGGCACGGCGAAACAGCGTTGATTCGGCGGCGAAAACAAGTGATCCGATAAGGATGAAAGGCAATTTTATCATGCCGGCGGCTACGGTGAGCAGTATTGCTCCCGCCAGTGATTTGCGACGCACCGCTGATGCGGCTAAAATGAACGTTGTTCCTACCAAATCGTTATGCCCCTCGCTTACAAAAAGATCGTAGATTGTCGGGTTAACCGCGAAAATCGCTATCGTCCAACACGGCAGCTTTAACACGCATAGGAACATGGCGCATAGCATGAGGGCCGCAGCTTCTAGGCAACGCAATGCGAAGAGCTTGTGCGCAAGCGTCGTCAATGGCATGGTGACGATTTTGGATAGGATAATCCAAAGAGGACCGTACGCGCTGGGAAAAAGGGGAAGACCCCATATGAGGTTGATGACCGCGCTATCGCCGGAAAGAGGAGTAGAGCCGGGATGATAGGGGGTCGGCGTTGCTTCAGCGAGGCCGACATGGAGATAAATATCTTCACTCTCGATTGAAGAAGCGTGAAGCGCGGTTATCGTTAAGATGAGTGCGGTCGCCGCGAGAATTACATTGACGAAGTACTGTGTTTTTGTGTGACGGCTATTTACGCGGAGTAGGAAGGCCAAGGCAAAGAGCGCTGAGGTTTGTATGATGCTGATCGTTTCGAGCGTGATCGCTAACGGTTCTTGTATTTCGTTTTCATATGCGTTATTGCGTATCGTGCGAAGAGGAAGGTGATCGATGTACGGCGGGGGATGCGCGAGGGTGTGTGCAGCGGTGTTGACGATTGTTGTTTTAAACGCGAAAAGCGTGGTAATGATGACGCATAGCGTGATTGTTCCGGGAATTATCACGACGTTAGGAAAGCGTACATCGTATCGTGGTAAGCGTGAAGAGAACATGGAAGATATCGCCGCTGCTATGCAGATGAAGTAGGATGCGCCCATCAGGCATCACTTGGCGGAGTAATGCGTCGCTTCGTGCGCGGAGTTAGGACGGTGAAAGCGATGCCGGTTGTGATGCCGGCGATCAAAACTGCGCGCAAGAGGATGAAATATGGTGTGATCGTGTAGTCGGTATTGAGAATATAGGCGGTAGTCGGCAGCAGAATGAAAAACGGAAGATTCGCTTCTTGCGCGAGCAAGGCGTAAGGGAAGGACCAGGCAATATATGAAGCCGGTATATAGGGAGCTAGAGCGGGCATCGACCATGCGGCGCCGGAAATGAATCGTCCTCGTGCAAGGGCGAGGAGCAGTGCGCCGACGGCA
>Ga0206795_1176_pt1 | contig 11599 bp, 10 predicted proteins | sample Alteio_BWOrgCont_71_FD_152872 | JGI IMG/M metagenome (GOLD analysis project Ga0206795, IMG submission 152872) | Enriched cells from forest soil in Barre Woods Harvard Forest LTER site, Petersham, Massachusetts, United States -... | ecosystem: Environmental > Terrestrial > Soil > Temperate forest >... | reverse complement strand
CGGCCTTCAGCCGCCGAAGCGTTAATCCAGTGATCGGGCGGCAGCGAAAACTGGGCGGCCATTAAGATCGTCATTGGAATGGATAGCATCAATACCCATCGGCCCAATTTCTGAAGATCGGGAAATGTCAGTACTCGGGGGATAATAAAAATCATCGGCAGATGGAGAAAATAGCAACGCCAGCCATATGCCGCCACCAAGGGGTGAAGCTCATCGGACATAATCTGCATAGACGCCATTACCAGCCCCATGGCTGCCAGCAGCCCGATCAAGATCATGCCTACATTGAAAGGAAATATTTTTTGGGTTAGCGCCTTGAAATAAATGAGAAGCGCAATCGGATCGCGGATAACCAGAAACATATTTGCGGCCTGGGCAAAGGTCCATTTACGCAAGGCGCCCTCAAAAATGAGCAGCCAAAAATAAACCCAGAGCCAGCGCTTGATATCCTCATGCCGGCTGCCACCCCAGGCCGGATCCACCGGTCGCACGTGGCCGTCGGCACTCGGTGCTTGTCGAGGCGCGAACGCTGGAGAGAGAAAGGTGGCGGACATGGCAGATGGTGATGGACGTAGGCCGGCGGCTCAAGAGGCGACAGCAGCGCAAACAATGTCACCGTAATTTGCCCAGGTGCAAGCCTCAGCTTTGCACTGAGCCAGCCGGCCCATTTCCACGGCTTCCGCGCGATGGTCGGCCAACCAGCTGATTTTTTCCGCAATCCGCTCCGGGCTACGGATAGGCACCAGAAATCCGGTGCGGTCTTCTTCAATCAGATCCTCTCCTCCCGTGTTTGGCGTGATGATGATCGGCAGTCCCTGGCTCATGGCCTCCTGCATGACCAGTGCACGTCCCTCCACGATCGAGGGTAAAACCAAGACGTCGCAACTGCGCATCAATGCCAACACCTGGTCGTGCGGCCGCCCTTCTTCGTAGGTGAAATCAGCGAACTCCCTGCGGTAAAAATCCATGGGGGCCATTGACGATCCCATCACCACCAGTTCGACATCGCTGCGCTTGAGCAGCCGCATGGCTGCAAACAGGTCGCCCAACCCCTTGCGCTGCCCCATCGAACCCGCAAACAGCACCCGAAACCGGCGCGCCGTTGGGGCAGGCAACCGTTCCTCAATGCTGAGGGGCGGTGAACCAAATGGGGCCACCACAACCCGCTTGGTCTGCACCCATATCGGCAGAGAATCGGCCACAAACTGGCTTGGCACCACGACCATGTCTGCCAGTTCCAATTCCCGAGTTTTACGCTCGAGTTTGGCCGGAGAGTCACGCACACCACCGCCCAAAGTTTGAGCCCACGCCGGCAGCCGCTCCGCCTCTTCGCTCATCAGCCGACGCCCGGTTTCCCAGTAGGCTATAGGCAAATCATAGTAGCAACGCATGCCAAGCGAATGGCTTGCCAAAAAAACGGCCAAGGCTCCGTCCTCATAGGCGTATACTGCATCCAACGCCTCCCGTTGCCATGTCGGCAGTTGCCGTGCGAGCCAGCGGTCAAAGTCCTGATAAACCGCGTCCACGGAGCACCAGCCCGTCTCATGAGCTTGACCCAATTTGATACCAAAGCGTTGACCGACTAACCGGACCGTTTCGAGCAACGGACGGCTGTGCAAACGTGTCGCCCAAGTATCGTCAAAGGACCGGCGGGCCAGTTCCTGCCGAACCACGTGCGGCAACAACATGTCGAACCAATTCCGCTGACGTGAACTCCAGTTCACGCACGTGGCCACCTCACTCAACATGCCGCGTCGATAAAATGCTGCGGCCAGATGCCGAAAAAATTGATTTCCACTCGGATGCGACAATAATATTTTCATTCGTATTCAGGGAAAGTACCCGCGCTGGTTTGAACACGAACGCGGACGCGAATGATAAAGGGATGAACCGTCACGAAATTTCCGGTCCTCCCGGCAGGGCTTTCATCGCCATCCTCGCGGCGACTTGTTTTGCCCAAATGTGGCTGGGCGCCTCTATCAGACGATAAAACATCCAACTTGCGTTCACAGCGAATAGCACGAATGCGATGGGAATAAAAAAAATCACTGGTTTGCCGCCAAACTCGTGCTGCCAGATTGCACCGCACAACCGGAAAAATGTGAAATGAGTAAGATAAAGCGAATATGAAACCGTCCCCAGCAGCCGCAACCAATTCGCCAGCCAATGCGGCAAATTTCGCCACCATCTTTCATAGGCTAGAGCCCACCACAATGCCACGAAATAAAAAGAGCCGTAAAAGAAATGAAGCATAGCTGAATCTACTCCATATAATTGGGCCAACACAGCCACTACAAGGGTGCCAATACCGGCCGCCAGCACCAGCCGAGATGGCCCGCAAAATGAGTCACGCACATACCATTCGGCAAGCACCACACCCGCGCTCCATAATACCCAATATTTTGCAAAATCCACTGCCAACCACTTGACCCCGGCATAATAGCCGGCCAAGGCCGCAACTGACACCACTCCGGTTGTACCCCACATTACGCCGGCTCCATAACGTCGCAAAAATACATAAACTAATGGGAAAGCCATATAAAGTTCAACCTCGACCGGCAATGACCAAAGTGAAGGGTTCGTGGCCAGTTGCCCTGTAGTATAGTTTTGCACCATCGCACCCGAGGCAACATAAGTTTCAGCCGTGGAAATGGGGGCCAGACCGAGCCCAGCCAATGTGGCCTCTACCACCAGACAGAGCAGGATTGCGGCAAGATAAGGCGGATAAATACGAAGCAAACGCCGGGTAATGTACTGCTTAAAATCAAACGGCCGGCCGGCCATTCCCGCATAAGGCAAGGCAATGCAAAAACCGCTCAACACAAAAAATAACATGACACCAGAGCCTAAAAATGGCGTTGGGATCGAAAACCATGCTGCTGCCCGTTCCCAGCCGGTTGCACTGCTGCGCCCCTGCAGTGCAACCCAGCCCACCCACAAATCCACTCTAACATGGAAAAGGACCACCCCCAGAGAGGCCAGTCCTCGCAAATAATGCACCGCAATTGATTCCTGATAATTTCTGGTCATCCTGGATCTAAAGTTTCAGTGCTGGTGCTTATCTCTGTTCAATATGCTTGTCGAAATAATGGTGAAAAGATTTCGCCCCACCTTGTGATCAATTAATCCCTTGAAAACTGGCAAAAGACCAATGAAGCAGAGTCGGTGTAGCAATGGTCAACGGAATCAGCCGTTGAATAGCAGGCAGGCCCCCCAATCCCGGGGTTAAATCAATCGCGGCGGGTAAAAATTCCGATACCCATCACCGATCGGCTTTGCGTATGATCCAGTATTTCCGTGAGCGTACTGCTATCGGACAGGCTCGCCTTCAGCGCGTTCCAATGAGTACGGCTCCCCGCCCCATCATTTATGTCGGTCAAGGAGTCATTTATATCATGAAATGCGCACACCCTAGCGTGCTGGCCCACATTGCGAAAATCTCGGTCAACCCACGCCAAAGAATGATCCCCGTCAATGAAGCAGGTGTCAAAAGCCTTTCCAGCATAATCATCCGATGTTTTACCCACCACAAATTTGAGCGGAAGCAACCTGGCGACCCGAGGCCAGGCAGAAAAATGATCTACGATATCAATGGTAGTGAGTTCGAAGTCCGGATTAAATCGGCGCAAATAAGCTGCGGCCACGCAGGCACTCCAGCCATTGTTGGTTCCGATTTCTATAAATGTAGTCGGTCGATGCATTGCGACCAAACTAAGAAATTTTGCAAACTGCCGTGGAATTTGGAAAAGACCGTCACCGTGAAAATTCATATAACGGGCATCCAACCCATAGCATTCCTCATAGGGCGGCGGCAAATACTTTAAGCCAATGGAACGAATAGTCCCTTCCAACCATTCGACATTATCCAGCAAGGAAGTTGGTGCCGTGTCCAGAACCTTGATGCCGCGCACCAGCTTGCGCTCGGATCTGGACTTAAGGATCCGACGCACCGGGCGGCGGATGAACTCAAACGCGCGAGTTGCCATGTAACGAGGGGGAAGATTGTGGTGGATAAGCCCGAAAAACCAGCCAAGCCAGAGCTAGACGCCAAGCAGGCCGGAGATGATCCCCCTGCCGGGGGCGAACCAACAAGGCGAAGGCCTCAGCCAGATGGCGTAACGCAAGCAGTGGTCGTAGATAAATTCGTGACCAAGGATAATGCGTCTCATAAAACATCAGCTTTCCCCGGTATAGGTCATAAACCCGGGGCAACCCGCCAGTTTTTCCTCCAATGCCGTCATGGATGACACAATATCCGCGATAGAATCCCACGCTCCATCCTCGCTTGGTAAATCGCTGACAAAGATCATTATCCGACTGACACTGCCAGTAGCGCAGGTCGAACCCTCCCACGGACTCATAGGCGGCCATTCTGACCAATGCACTGCTGGAATGGGCAATGGGGACGCGTTCAATCGCATTGGCGTCGGTTACAGCCGCCGATTTGTTCTTCATCTTTGCCCACAGCTCAGTTACCTGATTGCCCAGACCAAAACACCAGGCGGGAGGAATAACCCGATCGATGGAAGAGCCGATGTATCCCTCTCGGTCTATCTGACTAAAATTACACCAAGCAGCCTTCGCGGTCGTCTGAAAGCAAGCAAAGGCCTTAGCAAAGTCGCCTGGTAAAAAAGTGATGTCAGCGTCAACAAGCAATCCGAACGGAGTGCTCACCGAATTGAGTGCCAAGGCCGAGGCCGCACAAAAACCCAACGCGACTGGATTGCGAATCAAACGAACCTTTGATTTCAAACCATTGATCAAAACCGGCTCAACCGAACCATCGTCCACAACCACGATTTCATGCGGAATACCGACGTGAGTCTCAAATGATATTGCCATTTCTATCCAGCGAACAATATTGTTATGAATGGTCGAGGCCAAGGTTAGATTTGCAAATGCCCTTGGTGGGACAGGTGTGACAGCTTTCATCGGTCGCGTTCTGGTATTGCTACGATAATCGATTAATTAGCAGAAACAAATAATCCAAGATACTTTGCCCACGCACTAATCACGGCCGACGGCGAATATTGAAGATCATAAACGCGTCTTTGCTCTATTCTTGAAGTAATGCCTAAAGAAAGTCTCCGAGACATTTCCTTGACTCCATTAGCTAATTCTGCATTGTCACTGAAGGCGGGAAGCAGGATATGATTTGAAGGTGACAGTCCCAATTCATTTGTCCCCCCCTGATTGGTTGCAACCCATGGCAAACCGGCCGACATGGCTTCAATAAGACTTAATGGCATACCCTCATTATGTGTAGAAAAAAGAACAACCGCATCAAGCGCTGACAATAGCTGCGCGTATTCTGCCACTGACTTGTAGGCGCCATGATATTGAATGCGGGAATGCGATTCAAATCTTTTTGCAGGGTATTTTGAACCTTCCCCATGAATGTGCCACCTAATATGCTCAAGGCTCGCATCATTCGCAAGAGAAATAATCGCATCGATCCCTTTTTCCGGGATAAGTCGTCCGACAAACCCGAAATGCTGGGGGATAGACGGCAATCGATTCTTAATCGCATCATGAGTAATCGGACATTGGGTGAGATACGGGAGAAATGAAATACTTGTTCGATGCAATGCACGACTTAATAATGCGCGGGTAGTCTGGCTGCATGCGATGAGTTCCGGCGCATTTTTAAGCACTTGCCTAAAAGATTTGCTCCAAGTTTTTTGTTCGTCACTATCAGCCGCTGTATGGTGGTGGTGTATGATTCGGCAACGATCTCGTTTAGCAAGCCAGACATAGCGGGATATTGCACTTTGACCGTTTGTATATATGATATCCCAACTGACTTTTCTCGCCGACAAGACTTCACAAAATATCCATAACAGCTTGCGCCAACGCGGGGCGTGACCCTGTGCAATCGGCAATTCACGCAAGATAATTTCTGACCGCCGAAGTCCATGTCTGAGCTCTTCCCCAAGCGAATTGCTGGTTGTGAGTAATCGCACATAATGCCCGTTCTCAGCAGCGACGCTTGCAAGGCTGCAGATATGCCGCTCGATTCCTCCGTAACGTCCCATTATCGGAGAATAAAACAGCAGATTCATTAGATATATAGCAAGAATTTAGACGGCATACCCTCAGATGAGTAATGCATTATCTCACCATTTTATCATATTGGAATAAGTCATCTAAAAGTATACCGGCAACTGTAGCCGGTAAGAAGTGATTTGGAGGCCGAGAGCTACATTTTTTATCATACTCTATCCCGTTATTATTGTAATATCCAGGTAGATGCAGCGTAAACGGAGCCAATACAATCAGATTATGCAATTTCATGGCCGCCACGGCACTACTCTTGTCCAAAAGTTGGTTGGGAACTGCTGTCACTCCAAAATCAACCGCCTGGAGAAATGCGGAAATGTGCGCCGGAGCTTTCTCCCCAAAGTGGTAAAGCAGAATTTCACCAGGCAGTTTATTGCGAAGATGAGCGTAAATTTTCTCAACATTTGGACCACCACGCCCAATTGAAAGAAATGCGAGACGCTTACCCACAGCAGTTGAACGCCGATGTTGCTCCTCCAAAAACGGTATATAATCACGATCGGGCGAGATTGTGCCAAACATTCCTAACAAAATCCAATTGCTTCGATCAGCGGGCATAATGCCCAACGACGTGAGTTCCAACGAAAATTTTTCACAGTCGAGAGAAGACACTGCAATGCTGCTTGGAATTTGCAATATCTCTGATAAAATATTTTGCTTGCCCAACATTGCACGATAAAGCCGGTTGCTTGTATGAACAGCGTGCGGACGTAAGCGCCGGACAAGACCAACGGCCAGCCGGCGTTGCAATAGGCCCCAAATTTGGTGTTTCACTGACGTGTGGGGCGTGCCGCCCAACCAGAGCTCGTGAAACATGATGTGCACTTTTCTTCCCTGTATCAGTGGCAACAGACTCTTGGCAAGTCCGTATGGAAGCCCCTTATGTTGAAAAGAATATGGGACATACTGCACACTAACCCAATCTGGATTGAACGCCTGCATCCAATCAAATGCACATTTAAAGCGACGGTTTGCCGGCCAGTGCGCAGGTATGCGTAATATGGCTAATTTTATCGGGGTACAATTATTAGAATTGTTTGTTAATTCATTTATATATTTATCATTCAACGCAATTGTCCCAACTTCCATACCTTGTCTAAGCATCTCGCCACTTATAGATCTTATATAATCTCCGACTCCATCGCAGCCTGGTTCAAACGAACCACACACAAATGCTATTTTCATTTTGATCTAATACTGCTTCCCCGCCGTTAAGATAACACTCCAGCGATGTGTAATTGAGTGATACACATTTCACTTTCACTTATGAACATAATATGCCACGTATTTATAATTTCTCATTATTATATATATGTATAAAATAATAAAACCACATTATGTATTGCATGATCGCAGTATAGATACTGAATATAAATACTCCATGCACAGTTGTGCAGTCAATATAATACAATGCGATTAATTGAGTCAAGATGCTAATACCAACACTGATTGCTGGTCTCAGCACGTGGCCAAGGCTTACGCAAAGATGATAGGTCATCCCGCTTATCATTGACAGACAGCTGCCTGCCATAATGTAAACTACTTCACCATTGATTCCTACATAATCTTTGCCTAGCACCCAAATCATTTGGCGCGAAAAAACGCTAGCCATCAATGTTATAACGCCAAACAGCATGCCAAACCCGACTTGCAGCTTAAAAAATCGCGCCAGCATAGTTTTGCGATGTACCATCTGTCGGACAAAGCGAGGCAAAACAAGCGTATTAAACAACGCGCCAATTAAATTTAATGCCGCTGCCAGCCGGCTCAAAGCCCCTACTTGGGCCAAAGATCTGCTCGATCCAAATAGTGCAATGATAAATATTGTGATCTGTCCGGAAAAGCAATAATATATTGTACCGGGCATAATGCGTTTTACAATCAACATTATTTCATTTTTTATAATTACATCGCTTTTTTGTGAGAGATCGGCATGCTGTCCTGATAGATCGCGTAGCCGACGATTAACCCAAAACTGTGGAAATCCCGCTGCGCAAAGCGCAACAAATGCTTTGGGAAGTGTAAAAAGCGTGAGTCCAATCAAGGCCAAACGGACACCATTGGCCTGAACTTGGATTTTTTGCAAAGGTGCAATCTCCTGGCGCAATCTTGGCACGATTTCAAGCAATGAACCAGAGAGCACTGAGACGAACGCCGGGATTAGGCACAAACTGACAATAGTACCCATCATCCAGCTTGCACCATGATGATGCAATAGAAATAGCATTATTGGAACACCCGTACCTAACCCAAATATGGCAAATTTGCGACGTAATTCCAGTCCCGATGTCACTACCACGCCAAGCCTAATGCGATCTTGCCAGATTCGCCCACCTTGCGCTATGACTCCGGTACTGATGCCACCATCTGCCAATAATGTCATTGTGGCAAGCATGCCATTGGCCAATGTATAATAGGCGTATTCTTGGACTGAAAGCAAATGTATTACCAAAAGACCGGAAGCAAATCCAAGTACTTGCACCGCCATTTGCGCTAGGCCGGTTATCCATACCATTTTAACCCAATGAAGAATGTAATCCCTTCGCTGACCAGTGATTGTCGATAACACATTCATAATATACTAAATCTATTCCCTCAATCGTATCATGCCAATGCAGAGTTTCTTCTATGCACCAGAATGCAATCCTGTTTCTAACCACGCCTACATCCGCCTGATTTCATCATGATCGCTAAAACACGTGGTGTAAATATCTTCCCCGTTTTCAATGAATTTTTCAGTGCCGACCAGCGAGCCAGGCGAATTTTTGCTTTCAATGCTTCATAGGCCCCGCCCGGCGGTAACCGGATACCGAGCAGTGCGGTCAGAATTTCGAACCGATCCATGCCCTGTGCGGTCAGGGATATGCTTGACTGACGATAGGCAAACAGCCGATCGCTCAAGTAGCCGCCTTTACGCCCGTGCAATATTTCCGGCATCCATTTATTCTGGGCAAACACCGGCAACGAACGATCCAGCCGATGTTTTTGTGCAAACGCCGTCCTGCAAAAAAATCCGTCGAGACAAATGCTTTGCTGCATAAAAAGCAGCCCCAGATCGCTGACCGGCCCGGATGTCAGCCGGTTACGACCGTAATGCGCCGAGTTTTGGACTGTCAACGCCTCGTCAAGCCGGCCATCGTTGTGAGCCACCCAGTGGTCAGAAAAAACAAAGTCCACATCTGCTTGCCCGAGCAATGGCAGGATCTGACCGCCGACAACACCGACAAAAAAATCGTCGTCGTGCAGCAGGCTGAACCATGGAGTCTGGCAAGCATCAACCACTGTTTGCAAGTTATCGGTATAGGTCGAGCCGGGCGGATTGGCCACATGGGTTACATCCAGGCCGAAATAGTCGCGCGCCCGCAGCAATTCCTGGGTCGTCTCCGGATCCCCATTGTCACCGATGGTCACCTTCATTTTCTCGCCAAAAGCCTGGCGGACAGACTCCAACGCCACGGTGAGAAAATCCGGGCGATTGCGCGTGGTAATCAAAATTGTAAGTTCGTCAATCATGGTGGAGTTCGCAGCCTTTCATTTTGCTTTCGTAACTGATGGCCAGACGGCGCAAGCCGAGCTCCAGCGGCACCTGTGATCGCCAGCCTAACGCTTGCAACCGGGCAACATCAGCCACGACAAAATCCAGTGGATCCGGCGGTGGCGCGATTGGGACGAGCACGAGCTCCGGGCGGCCGAGCAACTCCGCCAGACGGCGCGCGATGGTCTCAACGGTCACCCCGGTGCCGGTGCCAATGTTTACCGGACGGGAAATTTGCTGCCCAATCAGAGCAAGCAGCGCGGAGGCAACATCGTCGGCATGAATGTAATCTTTCGTGCTGTACGGCGTCCGGAGCGAGACCGTCTCTCCTGCCCTCAGTTTGGCGAGCACCGAACTCATGAGCCTGGCCGGATGTTCGCCCTCCCCATATGGATAAAATACGCGCGCCCAGGCCAGGGGCACATGGGCAGCCTCGAAAATTTCTTGCAACCGTGCCTGCAGCTCAACCTTGGAACGGGCATACGCTGAGACGGGACCAAGTGGCGTCCCATCCTCACGCATGGGCCACCCCGTGACTTGATATTCAAGACAGGTACCCAGCGCAACGAGCTGACGAACACCATACGACGGCAAACGCGTCAGAAAGTCCAGGCTCCAACGCAGCCAGTCATGATTTTCCGGAGACTCTAGATAAACGCCCGGTGTCGTGATCCATGCGGCATGGATGCAAACCTCCGGCGTAAAACGGGCAATCTTCGCCCACGGTGGTTCGCTCGCGCTACCGCTCAACCAAGTCACACCATCCGCGGCATCGTGGTGAATTGCGCGCGTGAGCACGGCAATTTGGTGATTTCGTGCCGTAGCGGCCCGAACGAATGCTGTCCCCAAAAATCCACTGCCACCGGTGATGAGAATGCGCATGGCGCTTCAACTTAATTCGCCCAGCAGCGGTAATTGACGGTCACGCTCAGAAAGCACAGGCTCGGCCAGCGGCCACATGATGCCGACGGTTGGATCGTTCCAGCGCAAGCCACGTGCGAGATCAGAAAAATAGAATTCGCCCATCTGATAGGACACCTCACTGTGATCCTTGAGACATTGGAAGCCATGGGCGAAACCGGCGGGAATGTAGAGCTGTCGACCGTTTTCGGCGGTCAGCTCGTATGCTTCCCAGTGGCCAAAGGTCGGCGAGGCACGCTGCACGTCCACCACCACGTCCCAAATTGCACCAGCATCACAGCGGACTAACTTTACCTCTGCCCGCGGTTCGGCCTGCCAATGCAATCCCCGGATTATCCCGCGCAGCATCGTCCGGGACAGATTGCTTTGCACCCACTGAGTGTTCAGCCCATGCGCTTCAAACTCGCGTTTGCAGAAGGTACGCGCAAAAAAGCCGCGTTCATCTATCCGCGGCTCCAGTTCGATAAGCCACACACCCGCAAGTTTGGCCGATGTAAATGTCATCGAATTTCAAACCACCCGCACCTCGGGCAGTGGTATAATAAATTTTCCGCCCGCATCGCGATACGCTTGCTGCTGTCTCATGATTTCCTCAGCAAAGTTCCAGGTGAGCAGCAACGCGTAATCAGGCTGGCGTCGCACGAGCTGCTCCGGAGCAAAGATGGGCAGATGTGTGCCCGGCGTAAGCCGGCCCTGCTTGGCCGTGCTGCGGTCGGCCACGAAATCCAGGGTTTCTTGGCCGAGGCCATAGTAGTTCAACAGCGTGCTGCCCTTGGCAGAGGCGCCATACGCGGCAATGGATTTTCCAGCGCCCTTCAATTCGGCAAGCAACTTGCGCAGGTCGCCGCGGATACGGCTGACGTGTTCGCCAAAGTCCTCGTAATAGCGTGGTGAGGCCACGCCCTTTGTCCGTTCCTCGGCGAGCAGAACCGCTACGGTTGGTTGCAACGGATGCGCGCCGTGATGCGCTGCGAAGAGCCGCAGCGAGCCGCCGTGTATCGCCAGCCGTTCCACGTCGACAAGCTCCAGTCCGTGCCGTGCAAACAGCGGCGCCAACGCCGTGAGCGTGAAGTAAAAGACGTG
>Ga0206795_1175_pt1 | contig 11626 bp, 12 predicted proteins | sample Alteio_BWOrgCont_71_FD_152872 | JGI IMG/M metagenome (GOLD analysis project Ga0206795, IMG submission 152872) | Enriched cells from forest soil in Barre Woods Harvard Forest LTER site, Petersham, Massachusetts, United States -... | ecosystem: Environmental > Terrestrial > Soil > Temperate forest >... | reverse complement strand
ATTGCCTTGACTCCATAAACTCCGGCACCCAGTCCGATCGCCGCGCCAACAGCAGAACATTTTAACTCCACTTGAACTTTTGGAGTGAGACAGTTGAAGAGAGGGGATTCTTGCATCTGCTCCCAAAGCGCCCTGATATCCAAATTCTTATAGTCTTCAATTAGCCCCGTTGTTCCGGTCACAGGAAGTGGGCCTGAAATTTTGTGTTCTGCCGCCTGCTGGCGTATAGCCTCTCGATAGCGAGACATGCGTTCTTCCAAGAGAGTCTCCACTCGTCCGCAGCTCCAATCGAGCATGGCTTTCTGCATTTCAGGTGGAACGTGGAATTTGGGATCTTTGACCAAAATATTGAAATCTTCGATGGTGGCTAACTTTTTGCCTTCGTTCTGCGCGCACTTCTTTCCCGCCTCAGCGATCCACAGCCCCATTTGCGCTAGACTCACAGGTGTTTTGGCGATTCCCCAAAGGACATTCGCCGCCATGCTCACGCCTTTGATCACGCAAGGTCCGGCCTCCGCTGTCGATCCGGCACAAAGCTTATCGGCATCGCAACTTTGTATCGCCTGTAGGCCGAATTCTTTCTCCAGTTTGGCGCATTGATATTTTTGCCGATGTTCCAGGCAAATCACTTGCATCTCATCCAGCAGGGCTCGATTCGAACGCGATAAAGAAATTTGCTTTTCCGGGCAAAGTTGTGCACAGGTTTTCTCGCGCAAAGCGGAAAACTCGTCCCCGAGGCTTACCGGATCGGCTTGAGCCGGCGCGGTAAATAAGAATAAGGCCAGCAAAACCTGCGACTTGAATGGACGCACCACAAGTTTTTTATCGGTATTATATAGGATGCCGTTAACCTAGCTATCGGTCGCGGGAGATCCTTCTTAAGCCAGCAGAAGGTCTGGCGTTAAACCAGGGATTTTTGAGTCTTTGAGCGGCAGGTTTAGGGGGATGGTCAAATTTCTTGGTTAACAGACACTTGAGGAACAGTCATTAAAGGAATGACTGGCGAAAGGAGCCGTTACTGGGTTGCGGTGACCTTTGACTGGGCATATTCGGCAATAGGCCGCTGAATTTCGTGCGGAAACACATTGCCTAACCGACCGGTGAATCAGTTTCGCGTAAGTTCTCGTCCGCCAGAACGGCACTCGATCCGTGACGAAAATCATGAAGGCTTTAAGATGCTCGCCAGCACCGGTACCGGCCGATGAGCGATTTGGCCCACAAGTTTCGGTGGACCGCTCGCTAAAGAATGGATTAGCGCTCATTCAACTGGAAAATAAACGCCTCTCTCAATAAAGCATACTTTTATATTGCTAATTATACATACTAATGGCATTATCCTGATTAGTGGCACCGATTGTGATTTTTGGTCATTTTGAATGGGATGCTGAAAAGGAGCAGGAGAACGTCAAGAAACATGACGTCGACTTTTATACAGCTACACTCGCGTTTCTTGACCCTCACCGTATGATCGCCATCGATGAACGACACAGTCTCAGCGAGGAGCGCTTGTTCTGCATTGGCAGAATTGGCCGAAAAGTCGCGACTGTTAGGTTTACTCGACGAGGTAAAAGGATACGTATTATTGGCGCGGGCTTCTGGCGCGCAGGAAGGAAGTTATATGAAACGGAAAGAAAAAATAAAAGACATGAATGAGCCGCAGGGGAGATTAACTCCTATCCCAGATTTTTTGCCCCCGCCGGAAGAGTTGCTTCCGCGCGAGGAAACCATAAAGATCACGGTTGCTCTGGATGCAAAGACTCTTAAATTTTTCAAGAGCTATGCAAAAACCGCAGGTCTTAAATATCAAAGAATTATTCGAGAGGTCCTCAAGGGCTACGCCCGAAAATATGGAAATTAAATAACTCTTATCGGACCCGGCCAATGCGATATCCTCCCAAAAGGCTCGCGTCAAAAATTCGGCCCGTACGATTGAGCACTGACCTTTGGAGGCGAGAAAACTCCATGTTGCTCGGGATCTCCTCCAGAGATAAACCGGTGTGGTGCCACAAAAAGGAAGTTAAGGGCTAAAAGATGTCGTCAAGTTTAGCCCCGGAACCGCAATATCATCGGCCAGCGGTCTTTTTGAATAGGGCTTTCTCCACCGAGTTGAGCGAAGGAATTTTAAAGAAATGGTTTTGATCGTCAAAAACCTTAGAAGATCGGTTTTCCGCTTGGCGTGTATTCAACTGATGGAAGCGAAAGAGCAATTAAAACTACGATCACGGCAAATACGGCAAGGGTAAGACAACCATCTAAACATGCATAGTTTTGTTTATCATAAGATGCGGCGACGGCATCTGCGAGAGTCAGTTGTTCGCCTTTTTGAATTCTCTGCGCTACGCGCTCCGCACTGGCTGCAAGACTGGGATTCGTTTCTTTAAGCTGAATAGCGTAGAGATTGAGTATCGATTGTTCTTCTGGTGATAGTCGATTTAATAATTCGACTGCGGACCTAGTAGACGCGTTAGGGTCTATTCTTTGGCTGATTTCATTCAATAATTGTTCTCCAGACTTATGAGGTGTTTGAGCTTGTACGCTTGCAACACTAAAGAAACCAACTACAAGTATAGAAATTACTGCTCTCATAAAAATCTCCTCATTTATGCAATCGAGACCAGCAAAATTCGGGCCAGATTAATTCAAAAATGGCAAAAGGTAATGGGGCTAGAGTGTATTTCACCTGGCACTAATTTCATGAATGCATCAATCATTGCCATTTTAGTATTACTCGAAGGCGAATAAAACCAAATGAATGACGGAAGGAGCCGTTACTATCGAGATTTGGCCTCTGAGGCAACAAAACCGCCCTCCGCAACGAAATTTGGTCGGGAATTCGCTGCTTGCCCGAGCGCCGAATCAGTTTCGCGAAGCTTCCACCTGCCAGCGTGGTGCCGCAATCAACTTTGAAAACCATCGAGGTTCTGAATTCTGGACGTCGTCGCTACCGCCAAACGAGGGATCCACCGATTTTCTCGTTCCGCTCGGCAAAGAGCACCATGATAGCTAGATCTAAGCCCAGTTTCTAACTTCCTATTCACAAAGGTCCGATAGGAAGGAGATGGCATTTAGACTTTCATTTCTCGTAATCTTGGTTCTGGGAATTGCTAGCCGTTGGCTGCTTACCAGACCTGATGAGTCAAAAGACCTTGCTTCAACTCATGCGGACTTCGACCTCAAAACTCTTTATCAAAACATTAACCAGTTTAGCTCTGTAGAAAGTTTGCTTGCTCACCTGCCGGCGTCTTTGAGAAGCCGCTACGTTTTAGTTTACAAGTCACGTTCCCTTCAGGAAGCCAGCTTCACTGAGCCCCGCGTCGTGCTTTTTGATAAATATGCCAAAGCCATTGTTACCTTCAATGGCGGTACCTCTTATGTGGGAGGTGCTGATACCGTCGAGACGATGCGATTTGATGATCAACGCAACGTTTTTGAGTTGCGCGAAATTGAGTTCGTCAATGGCAAGGCCAAGTTATCAGAGACCAATCCTAACCTTTGCCTAAAATGCCATGGAATCAATCCTCGCCCACTTTGGGATGATTACTCGCTTTGGGCGGGAGTGTATGGCAGCGAAAATGATTCTGCGTTTCGCTTTGTAAAGGGAACCCATGAGCCATCGCTATCCCCTACGTCAGATGAGGCCAAAGGCCTAAAGAGCTATGAAGCAAATAAGGAAAAAAATCTCCGCTATAAATTCTTGCTTCCGCTTTCGGACGAATTTGTTGTGTCCAAGTATCAAGATTTGGGAGCAGAGCTTCGCCCGAATAATATTCTGACTCATCTGCTCTTTGACTTGAACTATCGTCGAATCTCACAAGTTTTCGCCAATTCCGATGCTGTTAGAAAGTATCGGTTCTCACTCGCGACGGCTTACGAATGCACGCATCCGATATACGGTGCAGATGGATTCCCCCAACGCGACAAGGACGGTATTGACATTGGGACTGATTATTCAAATTGCTATTTAGAGTTTCCATCGGACATCCGAAATGAATTGCAATCCAGGGCAAAAAATTGCGTTGCGTTTATCAAGTCGCAACAAGATCTTGTTGCGGACGTAAAAAAGCGACGGCACCAGGTCTTTAATAGTTTGCCGGACAAGGATAAAACCATTGTAGCAAATGGAGCGTTTGTCGGGGACACGCATGAACCTAACGCAAACGAATTGGCAACACGCTACGCTCTCCTCGAGCTTTTAAATGTCGATTTCACGGAATTTTCCATGGATTTCTATCCACCTGGTTTTTCATTTTTCTCTGGCGATCCGGAGGGAGATGATCGAGCCTTCAAAGAAGTCTTGACTCGCGTGTTTCCTGAAATTGGTCCTTATATGAGGTATCGCGACTCGCGGGTTCCACAAGATCTGAGCGACCTAATCGTGGCGAAGGCAAACTTCCCCAATGAGCACCTGCCGACATCGTGGCCGATCGAACGACTGTACAATCCCCAAAAAACCTTCGAACGACTATGCATCCGATGCCATATGACAGGGGCCAACTTTTCCACGCCATTACCTTTCCACGACCGAGAGAAGCTAAGGGATCTTTTAGTTAAACGCCCCAGCCTAGCCAAAGACATTGAGCGCCGTGTGAGCCTTCCTATCGGCGATAAGGATCACATGCCCCCGAGCGAATTTATTGATTCGCCGGGCGTTCAAAATATTAAAAAGTACATTAGAGAATTGGTTAGTACAAAGGCACCTGTAGAGGGTTTTTAGATCATTGTTCCACCATTGCAAATGGCAACTGTCATTGGACCAGGCGGAGGCGCCCGTGCTTCCCAGAGCACAGCGCCTTTTTGGGCGGCGCTGAGTTTAACGCAAGGAATTTTGGAGGCGCCGATTTTGCCTTTTGCTCGGATTCGCTCTAGGAAAAATCGCCTCGCCCAAATCCGCGTGCAAAACCGAGCAGCATAATTTAAATAACTTTTATTTATTTTGCTTTCGTTCTGCTGTGACTTTTTTTCCGGCATTGCCCCAGAACTCGCGGTGCGAAAGCAGAACATCCGAGTTTGTCGAGTCATCACAGGACTGAAAAAGTGCTCGTAAGTTGTTTAATTTGATTTGGGATTTTTGAGAACCGCGTTAGGGTCACGGTCGGAAAAGAAATGTCAGCCGCTAGGCGCCGCTACCGGGCAGACGTGACCTCTGAAGCGACAGATTGGCGATCCGACCTGCAATTTCGGCAAGAATAGCATATTCGAGCGTCCGCTCTTCTTAAAAGACGCTGAGTTCTGGGCCGTTTAGGGCCGCCCAAACCGTTCAATCTACCGCACGAAAATTAGTGCATGTGAATGCGCGCCAACTGATCCGTGATCACGTCGAGCGTGTTGCTAGCCGGATTGAAGCGCACAAATTCACCCCTTGTCGGTGGTGGCACCATGAGGTTAGTGTAAGCCCCCGCCACTCGGGTCAGCACTCCGGCTGCGTTCATTTTGTAGACTACGAAAGAGAGTGGACTTAAAATATTCGCGAAGTAAACCGACTGCAGCCAATACTCACCGCCAAACGGCGCCAGCCTTGACTGACCTAGCTGGCGATAGCTGATGGTCCCGTCACTGGCCCGCATGGCCACCAGCGTATCCTGGCTGTACTCGGCAAAATAATAGTACCCGTCCACAGCAAGAACCGGACGTTTATAGAAAGAATACGGATTCAATCCCGGGATCGAAACGGCGGGTATCCACTTCTGACTCTTACGATCAAACACCTGCACCACGCCATTCTCAATTTCTAAACAGAAGCGATCGCCCGGACACTCGAAGTACTCAACCTTGTCACCTCCCACACCAGTACCGACCGAAGCGACGCCACTCGCGGACACGAAGTGCTGGTCGGGATCGAAGCAAACAGAGCCCATACCTTGCGTCGCAGGCAAACAAGCGCGCGAACCCACCGTGATGGTGAGATCGGGATTGGGGACATAAAACGTTCCACCAAAGCGGATAAGAGCGCTCGAACCGCGTGTTAACACTGCGGCATTGAAGCCGTTTCGATCGTCACTTAAGGTAAGCGGTGCGATCCCCACAGGGGTGAATTGGGCGACGGGGGCCTGAAATGGCCAAAGGGCTGTGTCGATGACCCAAAAGCTCGGTAGTACGGTCTGTGAAAACCCCATGTCGTCGACCGATTTGTAGACTGACACCAAAGCTCGATTGGTGGCCGGGTCGTAGTCGTCAAAATCCGTGTAGCCGAACCTACGAAAGACGCCGGCATTTTGAAAAATGGGATACCTTTCGGGCACGTCGAATTGCGCGGCGATACCTGCACAAGTTGCGGTCAATCCACCGCGCGCCTTCAAGAGAGTGAAAAGGTCGTCATCCGTGATCCACGCTTGACAGAGCGAGGCTCCACTGTTGTCCGGCTTTTGCAAAGTCGCGGGCGCAAAGTCAAAGTTGCTAAGCATCACCTTAGCTCGATCGGGGCTCACCACGGCCAGCATCGATTCCCCATCCGAATCAGTCCAGGAAGTGTCGATCAATGGCTTGAGGCGATCTGAATTTTGCACCAGAAATTGAAAAAAATCATCGACGCCCTCAAGTTTGTCCGTCGCCCTAACGCCGGTGGCCCAATCGGCGAGTAAATTGACGTGCGCCGCGATTAGCGGCTGCAAAGCAATTTGCGGATTTCCTAACAAAGAGATGAGGAGAGCCCGCGTGTCGCGGTATTGATCCGTGAAACGCGCCCCTTCACCATCGTGCCAAGGCTGGTAAATCTGAGTCAAAATTGATTGGCCGCTGGCATCGACCACGTTGATGACGTCGTACGGGAGATATTTCAGAAACTTCATTTTGTAACCGAGATCAATCGGCCACACCGTGATCGGCAGTCCATTGATTAGATTGGCTTGATAGTCAAAGCGCGCGCCAAAATCATCGGCCAATGCCTGCACCACCTGGTAGTTAACCGTCTGCAATCCGCCCAAGATAGTGAGCGGGCGCTCGCCGTTACCATTGGGTATGTTTGGATCTACAATGCTGATCCGCCCTTTTGCCAAAAAGTCGATCACATCGGAGGCACCGGCTTTCACCGCGCACGTCAGCGCCGTTTCATGCGTGCTTGAGTTTTGACCATTGAGGTCGACGACTGACGTAACTTCAACTATGGCCATGGTCTTGAGGTCATCAGCGCAGGCCGCGGCAACGAATTGATCGGTGTCGGTTTGTGCGGCTTGGCCGGTCACAGAGAACATAAAGGCGAGCACAAGTATAGGGCGCATTTCCGTCACCTCTTAGCCGCTAAATGGCTAAAGCTACGAGCTAAGTTCGAATAATTTCCTCGGCTTAAGTGATTAGCAATTTTGTCGCCAATGCGAGATGGAATTGATTACAACTGGGCGGGACACATGTCGAATAATGGCAACTGTCTTTGGACCTAGGCCGGCGAGCGCTGTACAACAAGGCGCACCCGCTTTGAAGCGGCCTGAATTTAACGCAGGCTGCTTTGGACCCTGAACTTTTTCGCAGGTGATTCGTTTAGCAGTCGGGTTATTCGCCTCGAATAATTTCGCCAGCTAAACGGACCGCGCGAAATATATAAATATAGTTTAGTTTTGCTATCGTTGGAACGAGCTTTTTGGAAGCCACCGTGTTAGAACCTCGGTTTGTGAAGCGAATTTCGCGACGACTTTGAAGTTCTCCGAAAAAGTCCGGACCGATTTTTCCCTTCAGATCGCATATATTTGCGCCTTGTAAACCAGAATTGTTGACACGGCTCGTTGCCAAAAAGGAATAGTTCGGGGGCCTTTCCCGTGATGGTGGCCCTAGGCGATTTGGTCCAGCTGCATGGGGACATACAGGGGACGCCGTTTTTGAGCCTTGCCGCGTCCCCGTCATCGCAGTTGAGAGCCAGCTCGAAGTCCCCGGCGCATTGGTCAGTTAGGTGCAGCTATTGGCCCCGACCTGGCATTATGTGACGCTGGTTTGGCGAGAAGGGGCGCCCTTTCGCCCCAGCGACAGGCCCGCCGGCAATCGTCCACTGGCGTTGGCCTGGTCCCTCACCTCAAACCACCCTCAGAAATAGAAAGCCGCAAGCCGAAGTCCCAATCCTGAAGCCTATGCGGCAAAACCCGCGTTGGGCAGGTTCCCGTTGCTCATTAGCGCACCCCAGCCAAATCGCAATCAGGGGACGGACTTATCAGAGTGATTAAAGCGCATAGCCAGAGAGTCACGCTGCCGGCTTCAGGAATATTCCAATGATGACCGCCACCGAGTCGTGTGATACCAAATCTCATGCAATCTACCACTCTATTCGACCTAGAAAAGAAGCTCCTAGATCCATCTGTTCGGCACAGTCGTCTGCAGCTTGAGACCCTATTAGCTCCCAGTTTTGTTGAATTTGGTTGTTCTGGGAGGGTCTGGGATCGCAAAAGTATTGTTGATGCACTGGTAAGTGGGTCGTCAACTCCTGTCGAGGCCTTCGATTTTCAAGCACTTGAACTTGCTCATGATGTCGTCCTCATAACTTACAAGACAAAGCGAACAAATGAGGATGGCTCACTATATGCTTCTTTGCGCAACTCTATTTGGAGGCTTACGGGAAATCAATGGCAAATGATTTTTCATCAGGGTACAAAATCCAACCCGGGATAAGTGGCGCTTTAGAAAGACTTGTCATCGAATGGAAAGGCGCCAGCATTAGCTGGCGCCAATATTCAATTCAAACATGTGTTGTCGGCTGCGGTCACAAAGGGTGAAGGTTTTGTTCGCCCCGCTTCAAGTCGCAATGTCTAGTGCTCGCCTAAAAATTAGGTTCTGAAGCGAGCGCCCGTCGGATAACAATGCTAAGCGCTGTACCACGGGACGTACAAATCATCGACCCAAAAGCATCGGCCACCACCATCTGCGACTTGGATCTCGAGTATCTCGTGACCAGAACTAGAATCGGTTTTTTGCACTACGGAGTCAGGCGCTATCGCGCGATCAGCAAATCCAATCGACGGTAATATTGTGAGAAAGGTGGAAACCAGAACGTGCATCATTATATTTTTCATTAGAATCTCCCATGTTTAAAAATTATTTTGAGCTTTGAGCCGTTAAGATCTCCAAAAGTCGATCTGCAAGTTCCACATCCGATTGCGGATTTTGGCCGGTCAGAAGTTCTTGGCACTGAGTAACATTTGATTTACCTGGAAGCGCCTCGTTCATAAATCCGCCAGCCCACCGCAAAGCGTCCTCGGGAAAGAACTGCATCTTCCCTTTGAACTTTTTTGCTTCGGCTGCTTCGTCTTCTACGTCACTGAACACGGTTATTTCGCAACCTTGGTAAACCCACTCGCGCGCTAACTGCTCAGCGTGAAATTTGTCTCCCGCTTTGACCGCCTCAAGATATTCCTCGGGATTGTCTAATGCTGAAATGAGGGATACCGGCCCATGGCAGATTAATGCGGTCGGCTTTCTCTGCGCATGGAACGTTCGCAAAATCTTCCCTAAGGATCGATTTGTTACCAGATCCATCATAGGTGCATGGCCTCCTGGCACAAAGACTGCCGAGTAGTCAGCGAAATCGTTGTCCTTAAAGTCATCAATGTTGCGAACGGGAGACAAATTCTTATCGAGCAAATGCAGATCTCCCAGAAATGATTTGTACTGAGAGTATAAATTGCGATCGCCGCCAAAGTATTTTGGATCGTCGGAAGCTGGGTCAAGATGAGGAAGCGCTCCACCGGGCGTCACATATACTGGCGTATAACCTGCATCTATGAGCTTCTTCAGGGGGACCGTCAATTCGTTAAGATAAAAGCCAACCTCGCGCATAGATCCGTCCTTGAGCTGCAGCTGATCGGCGGACGATATGACCACAAGAATTTTATTGGCAGCAAATGCCGGGAGAGAAAATCCCAGTATCGTTACCAACCACAATAGTCGCCTCATCATAATTTTCATCTTTGCTACCTTCCTTCAGATCCGAGTTTCAAAATTGAATGAGCCACTAGATTTCCATCTTCAAGTTTCCCGATGACCTCGACAAAATATTGTTTAGGGATGGGATCTGGGAGGTCGGATAAAAAATTAGCGGCCTGTTTGTTCGTGGCAACTAGAATAAATGTTTGGCCATCCGGTGCAGATGAGAACAAGATTCTGCATGCGGAAGACGTTTGGCAATCTCGTGACAATGAGCCAATTACATCGAGTTCATCAGCCATCGCCAAAGTGTCTTTGCACTCCACGTGTATCATATCTGCCAAGCCAACGGAGGACGTGATAAAAATTAAAATTGCGGATAGATGTTTAAGCATAATTTTTCCTTTCTTCGCGTTCATTTGTTTCTCAATTTCATACTGATTATTGAATTCCAATATAGGTGACGATCATTTCGCACGGTTCCGCATCTCCTCTGATGGATTCGCCGACTTGTTCACATTGATTGTCCGGTGCGGCCTTTTCACATTGCTCACGGCTGGCCACTGCGGATTGAGATTCCGCCTCATCACATGTTTGCGCTGTCACCGCTACGGAATATGTCTTTGCATGAGCTGCAAATCCCGAGAGAAGAATGAGTGCATACAATATTGACTGCATAAGAATCTCCACAAAAAATGTTCTAAGTTTAATTAAGCGAGCACCTGATATCTCAATCCAATCTATTCGTCGCAGCACATTCTGGGATTGAATGAAGACTGCCCGGTCCATCTTCCATCGATCATGCACCAATACTTTATCCATCCTCCTGCGTAGGGAATGCCATCAAAAGGTATGCATTGCTTGATGCTTTCGGCGACGACTATACTGGCGTCACTGTTCTCAATATAAATGTTTTTCTCGGTACCTTCCGCAATTGCAGTAATAGATCCCAGAGCCACTAAAGCCAGTGTCACGCCATTAACAAGTTTCATCTTAAACTCCTTTGTAACTGAATCCATTTTGGATAGCCCAATGGCCCATCCATTAAGATAGAGAATATAACAATTAATGCGTCACGTCAATTATTATTACTTAATTATTCGGTAAAAATACCGAAGACTATAAGGCATGGAAAAGGATGGAGATTCTAATACAGCGCTGGATTTAAATCCTCAGCAGGCCCAAATCATCGCAGCGTTTCTCAACTTCTGTTTGGCCGAGGGAGTTGAAAATGCCACGCAACAAAAAATAGCTAAACAAACAAAAATTGCACTCTCAACGCTTCAATATTATTTTGGGCAAGGCAAACTTGATTTGAATCAAACTGCAGTACAATGGGTCGCGAAAGTCGGCCGCGAATTTACATCCCAGATCTTACTCAGGGAATCCAAGAAGCCAAGTTATCAACCCGTTCACGCCTATTTACGCACTCAATATGCATGGGCCAAGAAGTATCCGGCCCACGCGAGTTATTGGCTTTATTCACACTACCAGGGATCGATCCAAAGTAAGTACCGACAGTTCCATGCGGATTTTCTAGAGGGAGGACGAAAGCGGTTAGAGTCATTGATCTTCGAACACTATGGTCGCGCGAGAAAGACTCCCCCCATGAATGTCCCTGATCTAGCGATGCAAATACATACCATGTTGCATGGAAGCATAATCGTGGGAATTGTGGATTCTCGGGGGTCTCTGCGTGCTCAAGAAGATCTTATCATGAGGTGGCTCGAGAAAATATTGGCCTAGAGCGCTCTCATAAGAGACTTCTCGCAGCTTTTATGCGCATGTT
>Ga0206795_1174_pt1 | contig 11722 bp, 24 predicted proteins | sample Alteio_BWOrgCont_71_FD_152872 | JGI IMG/M metagenome (GOLD analysis project Ga0206795, IMG submission 152872) | Enriched cells from forest soil in Barre Woods Harvard Forest LTER site, Petersham, Massachusetts, United States -... | ecosystem: Environmental > Terrestrial > Soil > Temperate forest >... | reverse complement strand
GAACCTGCGATCAAGGCCCTAGGCAAATTCTTTATGGTCACAGAGATTTTGGATAAAACTGGCGTGCCTCATAATGGATGCCGTGATGCAGGCGAACGTAGAGTTTAATTCTGGAGTAATAGTATGTCAGATATACATGGACCAAAATGCCGTCAATGCAGACGCGAAGGTCAAAAGCTGTTTCTAAAAGGCACGAAGTGCTTCTCTGCCAAGTGCGCGATTGAAAAACGCAACACCCCACCAGGGCAACATGGCAAAGCACGCACGCGCTTAAGTAACTATGGCGTCATGATGCGCGAAAAACAAAAAGTGCGTCGTATTTACGGTTTAATTGAAGAGCAATTCAAGCTTTACTACAAAGAAGCTGCAAGAGGGTTACCCGTACGATCTGTGATCGTAATGATTGTGTTATTGAAAGAGGCACGAATGTGCGCAACGCCATCTAGGACTTTGCGTACCTTACGTACTTTTTCTTTCTTCTTTGCTTTTGCAGCTGTCGCCATAATCTTTTCAACCTATTCCAACGTTATTACTTCACACGGCCCGCCGTCTTGGCGTTATTACGCGTATTTTGTCCACGGCATGGGAGTCCCATGAAGTGACGTAAACCACGGTATGCACGTATCTTTTGCAGACGTAGCTTGTTACCTGCTACACGTCTACGTAAATCGCCTTCCACAGGATAACGTGCTATCTCTTCACGAATCGCCGCTTCTTCTTCCGTCGTTATTAGACGGGCTTTCTTCGCAGGATCAACACCCACAGCTTTGCAAATCGCCAAAGCTCTTGGCTTACCAATGCCGTAAACAGCTGTTAAACCGCTCCAAATGTGCGCGTTTAAATTGATTTCAATACCTACAAATCTCAGACCTGTACGGCCTCCCGCGTTACCGCGACCGGCTGAACTGCCAGATGTGCTACCAGATACACTCACAAGCTTCTTCCCATATCAAGACTAAAAGGACAAAGGATCATAACCGCATGAACACTAAACGTCAAGCATTTGTATGCTTAACCTTGTGTTTGTTTATGGGTTTTTTCCTCACACTGAATGAGTACTCGGCCCTTACGACGAATCACCTTACACTTCTTACAGCGCTTCTTCACAGATGCACGTACTATCATTGCTCTACTCCTATTATTTGCTTATTAAACAAATACTTAACTATACAAAAATCCCCCGCCTCGGAATACTCGTCTGCCACCCTTAACAAGGGGGCGAATAACCGATAAATTCCCCTACTTAGGCTGGACCTTCTTCATCAACGATTCATATTGATACGACATGAGATGGGTCTGGACTTGTTGCATCATGTCCATTACCACGACCACTACGATCAATAAGGAGGTACCACCAAATACGAAAGGAACGCTCCAGGCCAATACAAGAAACTGTGGCAAGAGGCATACAAACGCTAAGTAAAGGGCTCCAATCAAGGTTAGGCGGGTCATGACTGTGTCAATGTACCGTGCCGTCTGCTCGCCAGGACGCATGCCTGGTATGAAGGCCCCTGATTTTTTCAGGGTATCTGCCGTTTCCTCGGGATTATACACGAGTGCGGTGTAAAAGAATGCAAAAAAGATGATGGCAACTAAGAATAATCCAATATATAAGGGCTGCCCTGGTGATAACATCAGGGTCAAAGAGGATAAAAACCCACTTTTAGAGCCCGAGAAGAACTGGGTCACCGTCGCAGGGAACAACAAAATGCTCGATGCGAAAATAGGCGGTATAACACCCGCCATATTGACTTTTAAGGGCAAATGCGTGGTTTGAGCCGCATAGACCTTATGGCCATGTTGGCGCTTAGCATAGTTAACGGTGATGCGTCTTTGGCCGCGTTCTACGAACACTACAAAGGCTGTTACAGCAACCACAGCTACTACAAGGAAAATCAGGCTTAAAACGCTCATTTCGCCTTCGCGAGACATCATTAATACTTTACCAATCGCACCAGGGAAGCCGGCTGCGATACCTGCGAAAATAATCAGGGAAATACCGTTACCAATACCGCGTTCAGTCATTTGTTCACCCAGCCACATCAAGAACATCGTCCCTGTGATGAGGGTGGTACAAACCACAAAGTAGAATGGGAAGCCGGTCATTAAAGCAACGCCAGCACCTGATAAAAACTTTGCCAAACCTATCGACTGGAACAGCGCCAAACCGACTGTTGCCATGCGTGTATATTGATTGATTTTGCGTCTACCCACTTCGCCCTGCTTTTTCAGCTCGCTGAGTGCTGGAGATACAATGGTCAACATCTGAGTAATAATCGATGCGGAGATATAAGGCATGATCCCAAGCGCGAATACGGTGAAACGTGATAATGCACCACCTGAGAACATGTTGAAAAGATCAAGAATGCTGCTGCCTTTCGCACTGAAGAAGTCATGCAGTTTTACTGGGTCAATTCCAGGCACAGGAACGTGCGCACCGATGCGATACACAATGATCGCACCGATTACAAATAATATTTTGTTCCTCAGAGCGACTAACGGCGCCTGTGCTGGATTTGCCATGGAGTCTTTCCTTGTTACGCTACACTGCCGCCTGCAGCTTCAATCAGTTTCTTTGCGCCTTCAGAGACACGTACACCTACAATTTTGATAGGAGTTGTGACTTCTGCTGCACCAAAGATCTTCACGAATTTGATCGTGTGGTTGATCATGTCCATCGCACGTAAGGTGTCAATGTTCAATTCAACGTCTTTATCCCAATGTGCCAAGCTAGCTAAAGAAACTTCAGCTGTTTGACGTCCGATGCGGGAAGAGAAACCGTATTTCGCCAAACGACGATACAAGGGCATCTGTCCGCCTTCAAAACCTGGGCGTACGCCGCCACCGGCACGGGATTTTTGACCCTTGTGGCCACGACCACAGGTTTTACCCTTTCCGCTTCCCATACCGCGACCAAGGCGTTTACCCTTTTTACGGGCTCCTGGTGCAGGTGATAATGTGTTTAATTTCATGGCAAAATCCTTACAACTTATTTCTCTGTAGTTTCGAGTTCGCTCAGAGGAATGCCGCGCTTCGCAGCAACATATTCTGGCGATGTCATGGAGGTCAAGCCCTTTAAGGTTGCACGAACAACATTCAATGGGTTTGAAGAACCAATGCACTTACCGAGCACGTTATGAACACCCGCCACTTCTAATACAGCGCGCATTGCGCCGCCAGCGATGATACCTGTACCTTCAGAGGCAGGCAGCATAACCACTTTAGAAGCACCATGACGTGCATGTACGTCGTGGAACAATGTTCCATGGTTCAATTGAACACGAATCATGTTCTTACGTGCATTTTCCAATGCTTTAGCAATTGCCAATGGCGCTTCAGAAGATTTACCTCTGCCTACACCTACACGGCCATTACCATCACCGACAACCACGCATGCACCAAAGCTAAAACGACGTCCGCCTTTTACAACGGTAGACGTACGAGCGACTTGAACGAGACGATCAATGTAGCCGTCTGATGGTTCTTTGTTTGTCGAATTAAATCCAGAGATTGACATTACTTACACCCTTAAAATTGTAGACCTGCTTCACGTGCCTTATCTGCCAAAGCCTTAATACGGCCATGGTAAATAAATCCAGAACGGTCAAATGCAACTTTCGTATACCCTGCTGCAATCGCTACTTTAGCGATCTCAGCGCCCACTTTCTCTGCTGCTTCAACATTGCCCGTGTACTTGAGCTCTTCGCGCAAGGAAGCGGATAATGTGGATGCAGTGCCAACCACTGTGGATAGGCCATCATCACCTAACACAATCACTTGTGCATAAATGTGTTTAGGTGTCTTGTGGACGCATAAACGCACTTGATTCAAGCGACGTTGAATTGCTCTCGTCTTTTTGCTACGGCGTTTCCGTGACAAAAGTTTAGAATTTTTCATGGCTTAACCCTCCTACTTCTTCGCTTCTTTCAGCACAATGATTTCATCCGCATAGCGAACACCCTTGCCCTTGTAAGGCTCTGGTGGACGGTAGGCGCGAATATTCGCTGCCACTTGGCCAACCAAATGCTTATCAATGCCTTTAACAACCAAATCTGTCAACGTTGGTGCTTCAATCGTGATTCCTTCAGGAATCGGAAATTGAACAGGATGTGAAAAACCTAATGTCAAATTCAAGATTTTGCCTTGAACTTGTGCACGGTAACCCACGCCTACCAATGTCAGCTTCTTTTCGAAGCCTTTTGTAACGCCAAGAACCATGTTGGCTAATATAGCGCGCATGGTGCCTGTCAGTGCAACGATTTTCTGTTCGCTATCGACTTCAGAATGCATCGTTGGCTCGAGTTGAATAACATTGTCATTCAAGCTCCAGTTCACTGCTGGATGTAAATCGAGATCAATGCTGCCTTTCGGGCCTTTGATCGTGACCTTTCTACCTTCCAGTACTGCTGAAACAGCAGTTGGTAAGGCTAAAGGACTCTTTGCTAATCGTGTTGATGCCATAACCGCTCTCTTTACGCAACCATACAAATAATTTCGCCACCAACACCTAATTGTTTGGCTTGTCTATCTGTCATCAAGCCTTTAGATGTGGAAACAATGAAACAGCCTAGGCCACCCAGCAAAGGACGTATCTTTTTCGCTCCTGCGTATTTACGCAAGGAAGGACGACTGACACGTGCAATCTTAGAAATGACAGGTTTGTCGTTAAAATACTTCAAGCTGACATGAATCATAGGCGCATTTCCTACGGTTTCTTCATGAAAGCCATTGACGTAACCTTGCTCTAACAACACGCGGAGCAAGTCTTTCTTATGTTTAGAAGAAGGAACAAGCACTGATGCGTGTTTACGCCCGCCCGCATTGCGGATTCGGGTTAGCATATCTGAAATAGGGTCTTGCATACTCATCGTTTTTACACCTTACCAGCTGGACTTATAAACACCAGGAACAAGCCCTTCTGCAATCATTTTACGCAGATAGATACGGCTAATGCCTGTAAAATTGTTACCACGTGGACGACCTGTCTTGCGACAAATCTTACGTAGACGCGTTGGGCTTGCATTACGTGGAAGCTTACGTTGTACATCCATCCAAACAGCCATGCGATCTTCCATGGATGCTTCTGGGTTTTTGCACACTTCTTTCGCACGCGCAATCAAAGCGGTACGCTTTTGACGATTTTTATCAATCGTCTCTTTCTTTTTCTTGGTACGGTTAACGGTACTGAGTTTTGCCATGATTAAACCTTCGCTTCTCTGAATGGGAATTTAAATGCAGCCAACAGTTCGTAGGCGTCTTGATCAGACTCAGCATCCATGGTGATACAAATATCAAAGCCGCGTAATGCATCGATCTTTTCGAAATCGATTTCAGGGCAAATCGTTTGTTCTTTAACGCCCATGGCAAAATTACCACGACCATCAAAGCCACGACGAGATACACCACGGAAATCGCGTACACGAGGCAAGTAAATGCTGATTAATCTGTCCAAAAATTCATACATTTTTTCGCGGCGCAGCGTTACTTTGCAACCAATTGGCCAACCTTCACGAATCTTAAAGCCTGCAATGGATTTTCTTGCGAAAGTGATTTGGGCCTTTTGACCTGCAATTTTGCTCAATTGTTCAGCAGCAAAATCAAGCACTTTCTTATCCAGTGCTGCTTCGCCTACACCCATGTTCAAAGTGATTTTCTTTAAACGTGGTACACGCATAGGATTGCAACTTTTCATTTTCACGAAGTTTGGCAAAATCTCTTTGCGGTACTTTTCATGTAATCTTGATACGGACATTCTAAACCTCTTTACTCAGTGTCTTTCGCTGCGGTGGGAATCACGTCTCCAGAAGACTTGAAGACACGCACTTTTGCACCGTCTTTAGCCACTGAATAACCCACGCGATCTGCCTTCTGGCTCTTAGGGTTCAATATTGCCACATTTGAAATGTGCAAAGGCGCTTCACGCTTTTCCAAGCCACCTTGTGTATTGCTTTGGGGATTAGGGCGCACGGCTTTCGTGACCAAATTCACACCATCGATCAACACACGTTGGTCGCGAGGGAAAACAGCGCTTACACGACCTGTTTGGCCCTTAGACTTACCCGCAATCACGATGACTTCATCGCCTTTGAGGATTTTAGCCTTGTACACTTTCTTTGCTTTATCTTGCAACATAATATTTCCACACCCTTACAGAACTTCAGGAGCAAGCGAGATAATTTTCATGAACGCTTCACCACGTAATTCACGTGTGACGGGTCCGAAAATACGCGTTCCTATGGGTTGTTTTTGTTTATTCAACAACACCACTGCATTACTGTCAAAACGAATCGACGATCCATCTTTACGACGCACGCCTTTACGGGTACGCACGACTAATGCGAACAGCACTTCACCTTGCTTAACTTTGCCCTTGGCAATTGCATCTTTAACAGACACGACAATCACGTCACCGATCTGTGCATAGCGACGCTTTGAGCCACCTAACACCTTGATACATTCCACCTGTCTTGCGCCACTGTTATCTGCGACATCCAGGCGTGTACTTGTTTGAATCATTTGCTACGCTCCACACAACTTCTGTTAAATTTGCTCTTGTTCAGCACGCTCAACAATTTGACGAACAACCCAAGCTTTTGTCTTGGATATAGGCCGGCACATTTCAATTTCAACTACATCACCAATGGAGCATGTGTTGTCTGCATCGTGTGCATAGAAACGTGTTCTGGACTCTACATACTTGCCATAGCGAGGATGCTGCTTCTTTACCGTACGCAGTACAACAACGGTTTTATCCATCTTGTTACTGACCACACGGCCTACGACCGTTTTTGTCGATTGATTTGCCAACTCCGTCATTTTAGTGATGACCCTTCTCAGTTAAAATAGTATTAATGCGTGCAATCATCAGCTTGATGGGGCGATGACTGACATGGCGCATTTCGCTCTTTAGTTTCCGTGCTATGCGTAAGTTCAGGTTCTCTTGTTTAAGATCCCCTAGCTTAACCAGCAAATCGGCAACCGATAATTCTCTCAATTCTGCTGTTTTCATCCCATGACTTCCCGTTTAACAAAGATAGTCTTTACTGGTAATTTAGATGCTGCTAAAGCAAACGCTTCACGTGCTGTCGCCTCATCTACCCCTTCCATCTCATAGAGGACTTTGCCTGGCTTAACCACGGCTACCCAGTACTCCACATTACCCTTACCTTTACCTTGACGGACTTCTAAGGGCTTCTTTGTAATAGGCTTGTCCGGAAACAAGCGAATCCAAATCTTGCCACCCCGCTTCACGTAGCGGGTCATCGCACGACGCGCCGCTTCGATCTGCCGGGCTGTAATTCTACCACGGTCCAGGGTCTTTAATCCATACTCTCCGAAGCTTACTTTTGCACCTTTGGTGGCTAAACCGCCCATACGGCCCTTTTGCTGCTTCCGATACTTAGTGCGTTTTGGGGCTAACATAACCTATACCTCTTCTTTCTCTTTCGCCAGCTCTTTCTTGAAGACTTCGCCTTTGAAAATCCATACCTTGATACCGATGATGCCATATGTTGTTTTGGCTTCAGCAACCCCATAGTCGATGTCTGCACGGAAGGTATGCAATGGCACACGGCCTTCGCGATACTGTTCCGTTCTTGCGATCTCAGCACCGCCTAAACGGCCACTGAGGCAAACCTTCACACCTAAAGCACCAGCACGCAATGCCGTGCTTACAGCACGCTTCATCGCTCTGCGGAACATGATGCGCTTTTCAAGCTGTTGTGCAATCGTTTGAGCAACAATCGCTGCATCTGCGTCAGGCTTTCTAACCTCTTCAATCGTGATTTGAACAGGCACACCAACAATGCGGGTAAGCTCTTGACGTAAGGGTTCAATGTCTTCACCCTTTTTACCAATAGCAGCCCCTGGTCTTGCGCATTTTACACGTATAATAGCGTTTTTGGCAGGACGTTCGATAATTATTTCACTTACCTGGGCCTGTGCGAGCTTCTTCTTCAAGAATTCACGCGCTTCTAGGTCACTGTAAAGTAGATCGGCATAATCGTTGAAATTTGCAAACCACTTAGAGGAGTGCTCTTTAACAATGCCTAATCTTAAACAATTTGGATGTACTTTTTGACCCATGGTTATCAGTCTCTCTTTTCAGATTGGTTAGAACGGTCGGCGACAACTACAGTAATGTGGCTAGTCGGTTTTTTCACATGATCAGCCCGGCCTTTTGCTCTCGGTTTAATCCGCTTGAAAGAAGCACCCTGATTCACAAAAATGGTCTCAACGTATAAATCGTCGATATCGCCACCTAAGTTGTTTTCAAAATTGGCAATAGCCGAATTTAAACATTTGGATACAAACGTTGCCGCTTTTTGTGGCATTTCAGCCAAAATAATCAAAGCTTCAGATACGTCTTTACCTCTGACCAAATCAACCACTAAACGTGATTTCTGCGTCGAAAGACGAACATCTCTTAAATGCGCCGTAGCTTGCATTACTTCTTCTCCTCTTTGGTCGCTTTAGTGCCCGAGTGACCTTTGAAGGTACGTGTCGGCGCAAATTCACCTAATTTATGACCAACCATGTCTTCGGTCACGAATATCGGCACATGTTGACGACCATTGTGAACCGCGATAGTAAAACCTACCATGATTGGAATGATGGTCGATGCGCGTGACCAAGTCTTGATCACTTGCTTCTTAACATTGCTTGCTGTGGCCTTCACCAGCTTTGCAAACAAGCTATGCTCGACAAAGGGGCCTTTTTTAACTGAACGTGGCACTGATAACCTCTCTCACTTAATACTTAATTGCGTCTGTCACGAACAATATACTTGTTCGAAGACTTGGACCGCTTACGTGTCTTGTAACCCTTCGTTGGTACACCCGACCTGGATACAGGATGACGTCCACCTGAAGTACGGCCTTCACCGCCCCCGTGTGGATGGTCAACTGGGTTCATCGCAACACCTCTGACCGTTGGGCGTATACCACGGTGACGTACTGCCCCCGCTTTACCCAAACTGCGTAAGCTATGCTCGCTGAAGCAAACTTCACCTACCGTTGCACGGCAAGTTTCAAGCACTTTACGCATTTCGCCAGATTGCAAACGTAAGGTCACATAACCTGCGTCTTTAGCAATCAACTGCGCGCTGGTGCCTGCACTACGTACAAGCTGAGCGCCGCGGCCTGGCTTCAATTCAACACAATGAACAGTAGAACCTTGTGGGATGTTCTTCATTGGGAGGCAGTTTCCTACTTTGAACGTAGCGTCAGCACCCGAAATAACATCATCACCGGCTTTCAAACCTTTAGGCGCTATAATATAACGCTTTTCACCGTCTTTGTATACTAAAAGTGCAATGTGAGCCGAGCGGTTTGGATCATATTCTAATCTTTCTACGCGCGCTGGAATGCCGTCTTTAGTACGTTTAAAATCGATTAAACGGTAGTGTTGCTTATGCCCACCCCCGCGATGTCTCACGGTCATACGACCTTGAGAGTTACGCGCTGAAGTACGGGTCTTCGCACGTGTTAACGACTTTACTGGACGACCTTTGTAAAGGTCTGTCTCTGTAACCCGAACCTGGTGACGGGTTCCTGGTGTAAGAGGTCGCATCTGTTTGATAATAACAGCCATTTTCTATTCCTCACTTACTGGACGGCAATCGCATCGATGGTGTGGCCACTCGCTAACGTGACATAGGCCTTTTTCACATCGCTACGTTTACCCGCCATATTACGCGTACGCTTAGCTTTACCTAATTGGTTCAAAATATTGACTTTGACCACGGTGACTTTGAAGGCCAATTCGATGGCTTTCTTTACGTCTGTGCGCGTGGCTTTCTTGGAAACTTCAAACACGTATTGGTTTTGGTCTCCCATGACCGTCAATGATTTTTCAGAGATGACAGGTGATCTGATTAAATCGAAATATTGATCGCGGTTCATACAAAGGACTCCTCAAGTGTTTTGAGCGCTTGCTCTGTCACCAACATGTGTTCAACATGCAGTAGTGCAATTGGATCAATGTCCTTCACTTCTACTACACCTACGTTTGGCAGGTTACGAGCCGCTAACAATAAGTTGCGCTCCATTCCTTCAGTTACGATCAACACTTCGTTCACATTTAAACTATCTAACCATGCTTTGCAGGTCTTCGTCTTGTGATCAGCTAATGCGATTGTATCCAATACGGTAATACGGTTTGTACGGAAACGTTCGGACAAAATGCAACGAACTGCACCACGGTACATTTTACGATTTACTTTTTGTGAGTAATCTTTTGTACGTGCAGAGAACGTTACACCACCACCACGCCATAATGGACCTGTACGGCTACCCGCACGGGCACGGCCTGTACCTTTTTGGCGCCATGGCTTTAAGGTAGATCCGCTAACATCAGAACGGTTTTTACGATCAGGTGCACCTTGACGACGCGCGTTTCTGTGCGCTGTCGCAATTTGGTGAACCAAGTCTTCATTCATTGGCACAGCAAAAATGGCATCAGATATTTGGATAGCCTTGGCTTTGCCAGTCTTACCAAAATTAACTACTTGAACTTCCATGACTCACTCCTCACTTAGATGATGCATCACGAACAGCAGCTACAACACGTACGATTGCGCCCGTTGCACCTGGTACGGCACCTTTTAATACGAGTAATGCATTTTCGTGATCAATTGCTGCAATTTCGAGAGATTGCATGGTGATGTATTTATCGCCCATGTGCCCTGACATGCGTTTACCCTTAAACACGCGACCAGGCGTTTGGTTTTGACCAATCGAACCAGGAACACGGTGTGAACGGGAGTTACCGTGGGTTGCGTCTTGCGTCGCAAAATTGTGACGCTTAACAGTACCCGCAAAACCTTTACCTTTTGTACGAGCACGAACGTCTACACGTTGCCCGACTTCAAACTGTGTCAAATCTAATGCTGCGCCAATCGCAAACTTTTCAGATTCTTCAGCAGAGACTTTGAACTCATATAAACCACGGCCTGGTGCAACATTTGCCTTAGCAAATTGACCAGCCATTGGCTTATTAACGCGACTAGGCTTAACACGGCCCATCGTCACTTGTAGCTTGCCTTCAGGCTTCGCTACAATCGAGTTTTGTTCGATTTGTATAATAGTCACAGGAACGCTCGCATCTTCATTGAAAATACGGCTCATCCCACGCTTAATTCCGATTAGACCCACGGCCATGCTACACTCCTCGCTGCCTACACAGTATCAATAACAATAATTTTGACATCCAGGCCAGCTGATAAGTCAAGCTTCATCAGGGCATCAACCGTTTTATCGGTCAATTCAACGATATCAACCAGGCGCTTGTGCACCCGGATTTCAAACTGCTCTTGCGCATCCTTATCGACGTGAGGAGATGCCAAAAGATTGAAATGACGTTTACGCGTCGGCAAAGGCACAGGACCCCGCACACGCGCGCCAGTTCTTTTGGCTATTTCGACTATTCTTGACATCGCTGAATCAATCAAACGATAGTCAAACGTCTTGAGCACAATTCGAATACTTTGCTGCTTTGACATATCTGTTACCCTATTTATTACAAATCTCTATACATTCAATCATGGCGGGCGACTCATGAGACGCCCCTACCAACAATTAAGACGCACGTCCTTCAACTACTTTAGCCGCTACGTTTGCTGGCGCTTCACGATACATCGCGAATTCCATTACGTAGGTAGCACGACCTTGGCTCATAGAACGAAGATCAGTAGCATATCCAAACATTTCAGACAGAGGCACTT
>Ga0206795_1171_pt1 | contig 11921 bp, 9 predicted proteins | sample Alteio_BWOrgCont_71_FD_152872 | JGI IMG/M metagenome (GOLD analysis project Ga0206795, IMG submission 152872) | Enriched cells from forest soil in Barre Woods Harvard Forest LTER site, Petersham, Massachusetts, United States -... | ecosystem: Environmental > Terrestrial > Soil > Temperate forest > O... | reverse complement strand
TAATGCATTGCGAAACGACTCGATGACCTGATCGGTCGCAACGGCAATGTGCGTGGCACCATCGCTGATCATTCCTAGCACCGACGCGACGACACCTCGGACAGCGGCAACCTCGCGGCCGTCCGGATCTCGTGCAGACGGCAGCGCGTAATAGTGCCGGAACAACTCGTATGTGCCGTCGATTAAGTGGACTTTCAAGACAAAACTCCGAGCGGCTATGGATCGGTCGATTGAAGGGTCATGTGCTCACCTTGGCGCGGTGAAACTCAATAGCGTTGGCTAGGAGCATTTTAGGGATCATTTAGACGCCGTAAGGTTAATCAAAGCCCAGTCCCGAGCCGAAGAGGCGATGTCAAGAATTCGCCCGTTTCGCTTTCCAGTCTTGTGCAGAAGCAAGGCTACGCCTTCGTGTCCCAGCACCACAAGATGAATCTCAACATTTCTATCGTGGCCGCGATCGTGCGAGCGCGTTTCAAAATTCATTCCACGCTTCTGGCAATACCAGACACCCAACTTGTGCCAGGCAGCGTCCAAACAAAGTCGTTGGTCACGATTGCGCGAAACCAGTAGGATCGAAAGCCTCTCGATGAGTGAGCCGGCGATTTCGCATCAAGTGAGACTTCCGACCGGAGATCGGTTTCCGATCGGCAAGCGGACCCAGGACGGCAAACCACAAATACCCGAACTTGACAATTTCCCATTGCCGTCGTACATAGGTAGTATGTCTACCGTAGACAATCTACCTGATGACGAGAAACTTGGATTGCTTCAAGGGACTCTTGAGGTTCTGATCCTCCGGAGCCTGAAACTGGAGACCAACCACGCCTACGGGATTTCACAGTTTCTGCAACAGCAGTCGGACAGCGAGTTTCTGGTGGACAACGGCTCGTTGTATCCCGCGCTCCAGCGCCTTCTGCAGCGGAAATGGATTGCAGGGCAGTGGAAGACTTCGCCGAACGGGCGCCGCGCCAGGTATTACAGCCTGACGCCTGCAGGACGCAAAGAACTCCTCAGAGCAACGTCGAAGTGGCAGCGATTCGCTATAGCCATGGCGAAGATTCTGGCGCAGGAGGGATGAACCAATGCGCCGATGGTGGTCAAAGATTGAACTCGTCCTTGGAAGAAGGCGAAACCTAGACAGCGATCTGCAGCAGGAGATGAGCGCCCATCTTCAGTTCATGATTGACGAGAATCTGGAACGGGGAATGCCGCTTGAGGAGGCGCGTGCCGCGGCGCGCCGCGCGTTTGGCAATATGACCGCCGCGCGCGAGCGAAGCTATCAATTGTGGCAGTTCCCAACGCTGGAATCGCTGCTCCAGGACATGCGTTATGCGATGCGCTGTATCGTAAAAGCGCCCGCGTTCTCGCTCGTCATGATTCTGACATCGGCCGTCGGGATCGGTGCAAACACCGCTATTTTCAGCGCAGTCTACGCCGTCCTTCTCAAGCCGCTGCCTTTTCCTGCAGGGGAACGACTGGTTTGGTTAGGTGAGTCCAGTGCAAAGGCCACCGGCATCAGCGTGACTTGGATCAACTTTGACGATTGGCGGAAAGAGAACCACTCCTTCGAGTCCATGGCCGGCTTCGAGAATGCCGATCTGACTCTCACAGGTCGTGGTCAGGCACTACTCACCCATGCCGGCCTCGTCACACACGAATTCTGGCAGCTAACCGGCTCCCATCCAATAAAGGGTCGGCTATCTACAGCCAGCGACGATGAACCGGCGGCCGCAGCGACAGCCGTAGTCACGGAAGCCTTCTGGGCCAAAAGTCTTTCCGCCGATCCTCAGATCGTCGGGAAGACGCTGGCACTGAATGGAACCTCCTATGTAATCATTGGCGTGCTTGGAAGCGACCCGGGCTTTTTCCTGCGTCCAGTGGATTACTACCTTCCGCTCCGCCCAAGTGCGGCCCAGGCTTCAAAACGTGACGCACATCGTTATATGCGCGTTCTGGGTTTGCTGAAACCCGGAATTACGCTCACCCAGGCACGAATGGATCTCGATGCGATCATGGAGCAGCTCGCCAAAGCTGATCCAGGTCCGGAGGACGATCATCGCACTTTTGCCGAGTTCCTGACAGTGGAACGAACTGGCGACGTTCGTCGTGTGTTTCTCCTGTTGATGGGTTCGGTTTGTCTTGTCCTGGTTCTGGCGTGTGCGAATATCGGTACCCTGCTGCTGATTCGGATGACTACGCGCACGAGAGAGATGGCGATTCGAACCGCAATAGGTGCCGGACGCAGCCGTCTTGCCCGGCAACTCGTCACCGAAACCGTTCTGATCACTCTTCTGGGTGGCGCCGTCGGAATTGTACCCGCAGGTTTGGGGCTTCGCCTGATAGAGAGGCTAGGACCACGCGATATTCCGAGGCTCTCCGAAGCAAGCCTGAACTTACCCGTGTTGATCTTCTGCGCAGCGCTGACACTGACAGTCGGACTTGTGTCCTCATTGTTGCCCATCCTCGGTTCAGCTAAGGTCAATCTGTCAATGCTGTTGAAGGAGAGCAGCGCCGGCTCAGGCAGCGGCCGGATTGCGCACGTACTGCGGGGAGGCCTGGTCGTTGCAGAGATCGCGATAGCTGTCGTACTGCTCTTCACTTCGGGGATTCTCCTGCGGAGCCTGTGGGCTGCCGAAACTTTGAATCCTGGATTCGACTCCGGCCACGTGATGGCACTTGAATTGCAGCTGCCGACTTCGCGTTACAGCGCCGATGGGGTCATTCTCGATTTCTATACCCGCCTCGAAGAAGCCCTCCGTGCCCAGCCGGGAGTCGAATCGGTTGGAGGAGTGAACTGTCCTCCAGCGGCTGGCGACTGCGGAGATTGGTGGTATTCCATACAGGAAAAGTCCTTGCCCAGCCGGGAGGATGTCCCCGTCGCAATCATCAACATGGCTGACCCTGGGTACTTCCAGACCATGCGGATCCCGCTTGCGGCTGGACGCGCTCCGTCCGATGAGGATCGAAAAGGAGGACTGGCTGTTGCGGTTATTAACGAAGAGATTGCGCATGCGTGGTGGAAAGATGCGCGCTCCGCGCTCGGCCAACACATCAAACTTGGTGGGCCGTATATGGAAGGTGCGGTTGTTGAGATCGTGGGCGTTGCTGGAAACGTGCCTCAGGAGGGATTGGACAGCCCACCTTTGCCTCAGATCTATTTGCCGGCCGCACAGCGTGTCGATCCTGCACTGGTGATCATGATCCGCACCGTAGCCGATCCTAGGAATAGGGCTCAAACTATTCGGCATGTCCTGGCTTCCATCGATAGCAACGTTCCCATTCAATCGTTGAAGCCTGTCGATGACTGGCTTGGCGCCACGCTGATACGGCGACGGTTTGTCACACTTCTGCTGGTTCTCTTCGCAGCGGTTGCAGTGATCCTGGCCGCGATCGGTTGCTATGGTGTTCTCAACTACTGGGTAAGCAGTCGAAAGCAGGAGATCGCCATTCGCATGGCGATGGGCGCAGGAACCTTCGCGATCATTCGCCGCACGGGAAGACAGGCGGCGAGGTTGGGTGTGCTTGGGTTGGCGATCGGATTGGCAGGAAGCTGGGGCACATCTGAGTGGATGACTAGCCTGGTCTTCGGCATCAGCGCTCGGGATCCGATTGTTATGGGGGCGGCAGCGCTGAGCGCGATACTGATTGTTGCTCTGGCAGCGGCGCTTCCATTATGGCGCGCCATCCGCATCAGCCCAATTGAAACCCTCCATGAAGCCTGAGGAAGAGGCAGGTCCGGTGAATCGCATTCACCGTTGGCTATGTCGCTCCGCCCGCCTCCTCTTGATCGCGCTACTTCACACATGGCTACCTGCGTGTCGGGCGGCATCCATCGACCCCATGGAAGCATTACGAGCAAGTGACTCCGATTGCAAACTTAATGGCGCGATCACCCGAGCGTGTAGCCTGGGCTTCAGAAAGAGTACGCAAGGACCGAATCGGCCGCCACACACGCCACAACGATCCAGGGCTGAACCCTCCAAAACGTGAGCAAAGTAAAAGCCAACAGCACGATCCAGAAATCGCCCGCAGTGTGGATCGTGCTGGTCCAAAGCGGCCGGAAAAGTGCAGCGATCAGGATGCCAACGACGCTTGCGTTGATGCCGTTGAGCGCCGCCGGGATGTAGACGTTGTCGCGTAGCGTACTCCAGAAAGGTAGTACGGCCGCCATGGCCGCGAGGCCCGGCGTGAAGATGCCAATCAATCCCAGCAGACCGTAAAGCAGCGGCTTAGGCTCCGGGCCCGCGGACGCACCGAGATAGGCGGCAAAGGAGAACAGCGGTCCGGGCAGCGCCTGCGCCGCGCCATATCCCGCCAGAAAGGGCTGCTGCGTCACCCAGCCCGGCGTGACAACCGCGTTTTCAAGCAGAGGAAGAACGACGTGCCCTCCGCCAAACACGAGGGCTCCGCTGCGGTAGAAAGCAGAAAAGATGACAATCGCACGAATGGGGGCATAATGCACGATCAGCGGAGGCAGAAACAGCAGCGCGAAAAAAATGATGGCAGCTGCCCCTGCTGCAGCCCTCGGCAAGGGGAGCACAATGCGCTCGGTGTGGTCATGCTCCTCCGAACGGCAAAATAATAGCCCAACGGCCGCGCCGGATACGATTGCGATCTGAGTTGAAAAGCGCGGTGTCGCGAATAAGGTTACGCCTGTAGCTGTGATCGCGAGAGCCATGCGCACCCGATCCGGAGCAAGAGCTATCTTCATTGCCAGAACAGCTTGTGCAACCACGGCGACCGCGACAAGTTGCAGCCCGTGGAGAAGTCTGATCCCGGTGCTTCCGACAAGGAACGAGTGGCCATACGCGAAGGCCATCATCAAGACTGCCGACGGCAGCGTGAAGCCAACCCAGGCCGCCAGACCGCCAATCCAACCCGCTCGCAGGATACCAAGCGCAAAGCCCACCTGGCTGCTGGCGGGTCCGGGCAGGCTCTGAGAGAGAGCGATAAGTTCTGCCAGGCTGCCTTCGCTGCACCATCTCCTCCGCTCGACAAATTCTTTCTGGAAGTATCCGAGATGAGCTACAGGACCGCCAAAGGAACTACAGCCGAAGCGGAGAAAGACGAGCAATACCTCTATGCTGGATCCTCGCGCCTCCTGCGGCAACGGTGACGCGGACCGAAGGTCAGCCTGCACGGCGCCGTCCGTCGATGGACAGGTCTCCAGCGCCCAGAAGGGCAATGGGGATGAGTCCGAGAAGCATGCAGAAATCTGCGCGAGCCTCATGCATGGCCGCCCAAAAACCCTGATGGACGAGCATTGGCACCTTGGTGGTCGCGATTGCGATCAGGATAACGATGAGCAGGGGCACGACGGCGAGTGTGGTGTAGAAACCGCCAATCAACATGGCGCCGCACACGCTTCCATACAGCCCACAAATGGACCGGTGAACTGTGGAGCGGGAATGCCAATCTTTGCAAAGCGTCCCGGGCCGAGGGCGGCAGGAAAGAGCAACTTCTGAATGTCCTCCGTGAGGAAGACCCGGCCGACGAAGATTCGCCACAGGAGCAATCCCCATGCGGGTCCTTCGCGGTGAAAGTGATGGATTTGGCATGTTGGCTCCCAACTAGACGTAATCGAACAAGGTCATGAAGCCGAAGTCCATATGAAGCTGCTGGTGGCAGTGGAACAGGGTAAGGCCGGGATTATCTGCCACAAAGTCGATTTCCGCTTCCTGGTATCCGCCTACCATCACCACATCTTTCATCACTCCTGAGGTCGGCTGGCCAGCGATCCGCGCCAGTTCGAAGTTATGCCGATGCAGATGAATCGGATGGATATCATCACTCGCATTGCGCATTCGAATTCGATAGCGTTTTCCCTGGCGCAGATGGAAGGAAGGCGTCGCCATCATCTGGTCTGTCGGATAAGCCACCCCATTGATCGTCCAACGATTGAAGCCTTCAAGCGCGGCGTTCTGTTTCTCGAAGGTCATGTCGAATACGTCGTCCGGCTGCACGGATCCCTGGCCCGGATGGCCGAAGCGGGCGTAATTCCACTTGAAGGGCCTCGGTGGGAGCCACTGCGGTTTGCCTTTGTATCCGGCGTACTCGACCACGATCCCCATACCGTGATGCCGGTCGTCATCGGCAAGATCACCCATGACCCACACGCCTGGACGATTCATTTCTACGACTGCCGATATGCGTTCCGCTGTTCCGAGCCAGAGACCGGGCACTCGAACCGGTTTCGGTAGTGGATTGCCATCCATCGCAACCACGCTGAAACTGTGCCCCGGAAGGGCGAGGCTGCGAATCTCACCGGCGCTGCCATTCAGAACGTGGAAGAGCACATGCTCGCCTTCTTTCACGCGCACCGGCTCACCATGTCCCAACATTCGACCGTTGATGGTGAACGAGTCGTATCCGACCTCATAGCCGTGCGGCATATCTTGGGCGAGCGAAGCCTTCATCTTGCTCTCCCCTGCATCCCTCAGGGCGGTTACAGTCTGTGCTGGCAAAAGGAAGTCCATGGCCATGTCTCCACCACGGCTCAAGGTAGGCTGGAATTCTTTCAGCGTAAGGAACACCTCACGGTCGTAATCTCCGGCGTGTCGTTTGGGCTCGACGAAAACAGGGCCCACGAGCCCGCTGTATTGGCCAGCCGCGAGATTCGCTCCAGCGCGAACATGCGTGTGGTAGAAGCGAAAACCCGAAGGTTTGGGTAAAAAGGATATTCTCCGGCTGCCATGTGGCGGAATAAAAGGTGTGCCCTCTTCGGCAGCTCCATCGACGTCGGCCGAAACCAATTGACCGTGCCAGTGGAGCTGCTCGGGCGTATCCGTATCGTTGCGAATATCAACCGCGACTCGCTCTCCCTCTTTCAAACGGATCAATGGACCGGGAAACTGTCCGTTGTAGGTCGTGACAGAAATGATCCGATTCGGCGCCAGCTCAATGGGTTTCGTGGCGATACTGAGGGTGTAGTCCGCCGAACCCTCATTCTGGGAAGCAGGATCGTTGTCGCGAGTCTTTGTGGGCTGACTTAGAAGGCCAGATGGCGCGAGCACAGTAGCAGCACCTGCAGCAGCCCCAGCGGCCCTCAGGAACTTCCGGCGAGAAAGGTGAGACCCGGACATGGTCCTCCAGCCTGCCGCGGACACTGCCGGCAGCTCGGCACCCCAACTATATATCGAATCTCGATGAGCTTTTTGAGCTCCCCAACTTGTGATTCGCGACAAGCATAAGCGTGCTCGTCGTGGGTAGGCTCTGTTGGTTACGCATTGCCCTGGTTCGCGGTACCTGCGCGGGTGTAGGTCAGAATGGAATGCGATTTTAGAGGCAAGTGATGAGGGCGGTGATCCTACCGAACGGGTCTGCGAGGGATTCTAATTTTGCGATGGCAATACTGCCGCCACACTGGCGACCTGTTCTTATAGGGTACCTGCCTCGGCACCAATCCTAGACCGCCTCCTCTGCCGAAGGTTAGTTTGGACGTCCCGATCACCTGGACCTCGATGAGATCCTGTGGAGGGCTGTTACGGGTGGTTTGTCGCCAATCCGGCAGTGTCGTTAGCAAGCGAAAATGTCCGCTTTTCGTATCAAATGAAGTGTCCGGTTTGATTAATTAGCTAGTGGTAGTAGAGGCGGTGGGAAAGTGCGCATCCCGCGTTGTGTGCGGGATTTGCAAGGGAGGTGGGAAAGTCGGCCGTCTGACTTTTCCGCCTGCCGTCTTTTCCACGGCCGGGAATTTGGGTTGAAAGATCCTTGATTTCGCTCGAATGTTCACTTTCGTAGAGTCCACTTGACAGCCAGCACCCCTGAGGTATTTGATGTTGTGTTGTTGCGGTGAAGGAGTTCACCCTTAACCGCTGCCCACCCAGCCTTTTATAGACGGGCAGATGATGACTCCTAACAGGGAAATCCTGTTTGAGGAGTCATGTCCCAACGCGATCTCCCTGATTACAAACTGGAGCTTGAGTCCATGACGAATACATGGGTTCTGTCTGCTTTATGGGTTGGTCTCGCGCTGGTTGCCACGTTGCTGGCGATCTGGTTTCGCATTTCTACCGCTCTGTCGGAGATCGTTGTCGGCACAGTTGCACAACTGATCATCGGAGCCGCCTTAGGACGCGGCGGATTGTTAGGCAACACGGAATGGATCGCCTTCCTGGCGGGAACAGGGGCGATTGTACTTACGTTTCTGGCGGGAGCCGAACTTGACCCGGCGATCTTCCGTACTAAGTGGCGTGAAGCGCTGATCATCGGCCTTGCTGGCTTCTTCGGCCCTTTTCTTGGCTGCACTCTCGTCGCACATTTAATTCTCCACTGGTCCATCATGGCGAGCTGGCTCTGCGGAGTTGCACTCTCCACGACGTCCGTCGCAGTTGTCTATGCTGTCATGCTTGAACTGGGGTTCAACGCAACGGAATACGGTAAAGCGATACTCGCAGCCTGCTTTGTGAATGATTTGGGAACGGTCATCGCCCTGGGACTCATTTTTTCTCCTTTCACCTTCAAGACCCTCATCTTTGTGGTGGTCAGCGTGGCAGTATTTGCTGTCCTGCCATTTCTCACGCCGTGGTTCTTCCGTAAGTACGGCGGGAGCGTGTCAGAGCTCGAAGCGAAATATCTCTTGTTTGTTCTTTTCGCTCTTGGAGGGTTGGCGCTGTGGGCCGGAAGCGAAGCAGTTCTTCCGGCTTATCTGATCGGCATGGTGCTGGCCGGAACCGTTGGTAAGGACCACGCGCTGATCCGCCGGTTGCGAACTCTTACTATTGGGTTTCTCACGCCGTTCTACTTCATCCGCGCAGGTTCATTCGTATCTGTGCCCGCGTTACTCGCGAGTCCTGTGGTCCTGCTAGTTCTCTTCCTTGCCAAGATGGGAACAAAGCTTACTGCTGTATTGCCTGCAGTCCGCGCGCACCAGTATGAAGGTTCAGCTGGGGCCTACTACACGCTGATGATGTCAACGGGCCTGACCTTTGGGACGATTTCTGCACTCTTCGGGTTGAATCACAAGATCATCAACCAAGCCCAGTATTCGTATCTCGTCGGCACAGTAATCGCAAGTGCCGTGATTCCAACTCTGATTGCGAATATGTTCTTCCTCCCGAGACATTTGCTTCCCAGAAAGCGCCAGGAAACTCACTCTAGCCGTCCGCTGCAACAGCCCGCAGAGTCAGAAAGCATTTAGGAGGAGAAGTGACCAACCACGTGAAACAAGTCTTTGAGACCATTCTCGTTGCCTATGACGGCTCTCCTCAATCCCAACGGGCCACAGATATCGCATTTTCGATGGCGCAAGCCTTAGGGTCCAAGCTTCTGATTTTCGCGGTGATTCGTCCGCCAGAACCGGCGGCACGAACAGAGCTAAATGCAATTCTCGATGATGCTCGAGAACACTATGAGCAAAGCTTTGTCCTCTTACGTGAACGGGCAACAAAAGAAGGACTTGCACTTGAAACGCAAATCGAGGTCGGCCATCCCGCCGAGCACATCGTCCACCGTGCGGAACAAACACACGCCACATTGACCGTTATGGGAAGGCGCGGCATTTCAACATTCAAACGTTGGATGCTTGGTTCGATTTCGGAACGCGTGCTTCGATATGCGCACTGTGTCCTGTGATGGTTGTGCATTAACAGCAGTTGATCAGACGAATTACAGTTTGCGACATCTATGCCAAAGCATTGCCGGAGAGTTCGCGAGGAACTGAACAGACAATTATGAAATGAGCAATTACCAGGTGTTGGAGTCCGCCTTGAAACGCTCGAAAGGGCAGATGACTCCTCGGGACTTCATCACTTGGAGGAGCAATGTTGGAACGAAACGGAAATAACAAGCCAGCGCGTCGGGCGGGAGAGCTCAACGAAAAGCAAAAGTTTCGCCTGAGGATCACCTGTCAATATATCGACAAGCTGCTGGGCGATCTCGATCACGTGCTTCACGCGGCCACGTCGCAATCCCCTTTCCCCCGTTACATCGTAGACATGACTCCTGCACAAATTCGCGTTTTGGAGGACTATAGTCGCCGCTTCCGTTCGCAACTGCTACGAACGATCGCGTGGCAGCAGATGAAACCAGAGCCACCGAATATTCCAGCTTCACGTGCTGTTCTGACGAACCTTGCTTTCGTGGACATTGCTGTCGAGGAGCTGAAGCCTAGCTATATGCGCGGGTCCGGCGAAGTACCCGAGGACGCAGTGAACGAATTGAATGGCATCGTTCATGAGCTGCGTGCTCTGATCACAGTCATGGAGTGTTACCTCAAGCAGGAGTTCACCACGGATCTTGAGACACGACTTCAACAACTGGAGGCAACCGGCTTCGATGTTGATTTGTTGCGCCTGCTTGAAAGAATCGTAACGCGGAATGGGCTAGTTGAGTTTCGGGCGAGGATCGATGCGCTTGCGGCGCGCCTGGAAGACGACAGCTTCGAGCTTGCACTGTTTGGACGAGTTAGCAGTGGCAAATCTTCTCTCCTCAATGCTCTTCTCAACATGGATGTTCTTCCCGTGGGCATCAACCCGATTACGGCGGTGCCCACAAAACTGCGCTATGGTCCTACACTCAGAGCTGCGGTTGAATATGGAGACGGGCGCAGCGAAGGTGTTACCGTCGAACAGTTGTCCAAGCTTGTTACGGAGCAAGGCAATCCCGGAAACCTCAAGAATGTGGTGCGCGCTTTGGTCGAGGTGCCATCCCCTCGGCTAAAGGAGGGAATACTGCTGGTAGACACCCCAGGGCTGGGTTCATTGGCGAGACGCGGCGGCGCCGAGACTCTAGCTTACCTTCCTTCTTGCGATCTCGGGCTTCTGCTCATCGACGCCGGCACAACGTTGAATGAAGAGGACATTGGAACGCTGCGACTACTTTACGAGGCGGGCATTCCTGCCCTGGTCTTACTGAGTAAAGCTGACCTGCTTGCAGAAGGAGATCTGCATCGAGCGATCCACTACATCCAGGAACATGTAGAGGGCGATCTAGGCCTCAAAGTAACCGTTCACTCTGTGAGCGCATTGCGTCAATATGCAGTGCTGCTCGACGAGTTCTTCGAACGCGAACTGCTTCCACGGTTTCAAAAAGCTCGGGCGCTTCGGGAAGCCTCGGTTGCTAGAAAGATCGGTTTCCTTCGGGAGGCAATAACCTCGGCGATGGAGAGTAGCCTTCGACGCGAAAAGCAAGAACCGCTTAAGGAGCAGCAACTGGCCTCGTCGCAGCTCGAAGGCAGACTCCGTGTACTGACCGGCGAAGTGGGTGAGCAACGGACTGTCCTCGACCATGCCTTCCGCACTTTTGGGGAAAAACCCGATGCCGTCGTTGAGGCTGTTGCAGAGGAAGGAGTCAGGTGGGTGCACGCTGCGTCTGCGACGCAGATCCCTTCCTTGCGGCTCTCGGAATGGATTCATGAGGTCATCACCAGGTCTATTCAACCTCCTATTGATCGGTTTCAGGATGTGGGCCAACGCACAATCGAATCTCTGCAGAAAATTGCCAAGGAGATGGGCCGAAAGGACTCCCCCTCAAAGAAAGACTTCGAAGTGCTCTTGCGCGACTTGCCACGATTCGAGTTAGCGGCGCTTCCATGCCCATTCACCGTTACCCTATGGAAAGTTCTCGGGGCAGGTGTGCTTCGCTCGATGATTCGTACTCATCTTCGAGAGAGCATAGGCACAGATATCAAGCAGGAGCTCCACCTGTACGGCATGGCTTTGTCCAGGTGGAGCGAGCAAGTCGTTCGCAAACTGGAAGCACTGGTGAATTCGTATGCGGATGCGTATCGCGTGCAGTTACAGCGGATGACCGGCCTTCATGGTAAGAATACTGACCTGGAGCAGATCGAGGCTGATTTGGATCTGCTCCTGAACTGGAGCGGGAGCAGCGATTCAAGCTTGAAATACAACGGCATGAAGTGAGGGAGAGGTAGCCTTTGCAAAAATACTTTTTAATTGCGTTCGGAGGTTCGCTGGGCTCAA
>Ga0206795_1108_pt2 | contig 11964 bp, 9 predicted proteins | sample Alteio_BWOrgCont_71_FD_152872 | JGI IMG/M metagenome (GOLD analysis project Ga0206795, IMG submission 152872) | Enriched cells from forest soil in Barre Woods Harvard Forest LTER site, Petersham, Massachusetts, United States -... | ecosystem: Environmental > Terrestrial > Soil > Temperate forest > O... | reverse complement strand
GACCGTCGAAGTGCTGCGAGCCAAAGGTCAGGAAGTCGTAGTTCTGGATGATTTGTTTCGCGGCCACCGCGCATCCCTCGATCGGAGCGTCCCCTTCTATCAGGGAAAAGTAGGGGATCGCTCACTGGTGACGCGCCTCGTGAAAGAACACAAGATTGACGCCTGTATTCATTTCGCGGCGCTCACTTATGTGGGCGAGTCGGTGTCCGATGCGGCAAATTACTTTGAGAACAATGTCGAGCAGGGCGTGGCGTTTTTGGGCGCACTACGCGAGGCGGGGGTTCTGCGAGTAGTGCTGTCGTCGACCTGCGCCACCTACGGTGAGCCCGAGAAAATACCTATATCGGAAGAGACGCCGCAGTGGCCTAAGAATCCGTATGGCTGGTCGAAGCTGGTAATGGAGCGTGTGCTGGATGCGTACGATCATGCCTACGGACTGAAATTTGCGGCGCTGAGATACTTCAATGCCGCCGGGGCGACGAAGAGAGTGGGGGAATATCACGAGCCAGAGTCGCATCTTGTTCCCAACGTGCTGGCGGCCGCTGCGGGCGAAAGGAGCGAGGTACCAGTTTTCGGAAATACGTATCCGACGCCGGATGGTACGGCGATCCGCGACTACGTGCACGTGACAGACTTGGCCGAGGCGCACGTGCTTGCTCTGGACCACCTGAACAGAAGGCGCGAATCAATTTTCATGAACTTGGGAACGGGGCGCGGCTATTCCGTCCTTGAAGTGATCGAAACGGCGCGGCAGGTGACCGGCCGCCCAATTCGCGTGCGCATGGAAGGGCCACGGCTCGGGGATACAGCCAGGCTTGTAGCCGATGCGACCAAGGCGCGAACCGTACTCGGGTGGAAGCCGAGCATGTCAGACCTGGCGACGATTCTACGGACGCAGTGGGAGTGGCGGCAGAGCCATCCCCGAGGCTACTCCGAATAAAAAGAACCCCCAGCCTAGGCTGAGGGTTCTTCGTCTTGTTGGACTTGTTGTATCTGACTACTAGCGTGTCCGTCCGTTGTGCTTCTTATCGTAGATCTGGTGCGACAGTCTGTTCTGCTGATGGTTGAGCTTGGCGCGGTCGGCGGCGGTCAAGTGGCCGTCGTCTTCGGAGCGCATGGTGTGCTCTTCCTTGTTTAAGCCGGCTTCTTTGGTCTCCAGGTTGGCAGTTTCCCGAGCGGTCAATTGTCCGCTTTGGACGCCCTGTGCGATGCGATCCTGCTGATTGTCCTTGCGCTGGGCGATGGATTGCGGGTCGGCAGGTGTAGTCGACGACTGTTGTGCAAAGACCGAAGAAACGAACACGGTAGCAAGAGCAGCGGCGCTCAGGAGGAACATCCTCATCTTCATGATAGCTATCCTTTCGATTATGAATTTGCGATCGAATGCGTCCGGCCCGGTGCTGAGTAGAAGCCGTACAATTGGTGGAACACCGCATCGGAGGAAAAGTTGCGGGCGAGGCTGGGATGGGTTGGGGCGCTGTTTTCGCCGGCCGTGTAAACAAGCCGTCGAAATGCAGCACTCGGGTATTTTCACGCCGAAAAACACCGGCTGAAAATGTTCTTGTGTATAATGCGCGAAAGTGAAATCTCCGCTGTCGAGATGCGGATGGAGAAAGATGACGAAAATCGAGGTGGTGATACAAACGGCGAAGATCGACGCGGTGAAGGATGCGCTTCACGAGATCGGCGTCGAGGGCATGACGGTTCTGGAAGCTCGGGGCCATGGCCGCCAGAAGGGCCACACGGAGTTCTACCGCGGCCGCGAGTACACCGTAGACTTGATCCCCAAGATCAAGATTGAGATGGTGCTGGCGGATGAAATGGTGGAGAAGGCCGTAGAAACCATCATGGCCGCCGCACGAACGGGGAAGATCGGCGACGGCAAGATCTTCTTGAGCAAAGTCGACGACGCTATTCGCATTCGCAATGCCGAACGCGGCAAAGGCGCTCTGTAGGCCCGGTCTGCGTGTACACTAGCATGGAAAACCGTGGGCGAGATTCGAGGCGCCACAAAAAAGCTTCCACATACGTATGTCCACCGAACCGCTATTGGGCAGTGAGCTGCGCGACCTGTACGCGCAGGAATCTGCACGTCTAGAAAGTGATTTTGCGGCCAACGGCGACGGACGCGCAGCCATCCTCGGCCGCACCAAACTGGTAGAGACCATCGCCCTTCGCGTTTGGAAGCAACTCATATCGCCCGATCTGGCGGGGCCTAAAGACTTTGCTTTAGTGGCGTTGGGCGGTTTCGGACGGCAGTGGCTTTTCCCCTTTTCTGACGTCGATATCCTTTTCCTTCATTCCGGCGGCGCGGATCGCGAGTTAAAGGATCGCATACGGACCTTTTCCCAGGAGTTGTGGGATCTCAAACTGAAGTTGAGCCCGGCGACGCGAACACTGGCGGAATGCGAGAAATTCGACGCCAGCAACGTCGAGTTTGCGATTTCTCTCCTCGACTGCCGCTACCTGGCTGGCGACCGCGACCTCTTCGCGAAACTGCACGATCGCGTGATTCCCAAGCTCGTGACACGGGAATCGCGGTCCATCGTGCAGCGGCTTACGGACCTTACGCGCGGCCGATACAACAAATTTGGTAACACGGTTTTCCACCTGGAGCCCAACATCAAGGATGGGCCAGGGGGCCTGCGCGACTACAATCTCGCGCACTGGCTGGCGCTGATTGCCGCGATGGAGGAAAAAGGCGCATGGCCGGACGAGGCCGCGCTGCTGCCATCGTGGTTGAGGCCGAAATTCGATGCGGCCTTGGAATTTCTGATTTCGGTACGCTGCTTCCTTCACTTTCGCCAAGGGCACGACGACAACACACTGTCGTGGGAGGCTCAGGAGGAAGCCGCAGCGCGGCAAGTGGGCTCGCCGGCAGACGTGCCTCTTACGGCCGCGTCCTGGATGCGAATTTATTTCGCGCAGGCGCGGTTGATCCATCGCGTAGCGGTGCAGCTACTGGAAGAATTTCCCGCGGCTCGGCCGTCGCTATACCGGCAATTCCAGAACTTGCGATCCCGGCTCTCGAATACGGAGTTCAATGTTGTTGACGGGCGTATTTTTCTGCAGCGTGAGGAGTCGCTCGAAGATTCCCAACTGCCGCTGCGCATGTTCCGCTTCATGGCGCGCCATGGATTGAGCTTGAGTTCGGCCGCGGAGCATCAAATTGAGGAAGCTGTGCCGGCGCTGGGCGCGCCGCCCACGGGCGCCGAAACTTGGAACTACCTGCAGGAGATTCTACTGGCGCCACATGCGGCCGAAGCCTTGCGGGCCATGCATTCGTTGCACCTGCTGACGCCGCTGATTCCGGCGTTTCAGGCGATCGATTCCCTGGTGATCCGCGACTATTCGCACCGCTTCACCGTGGACGAGCACACTTTCGTGGCCATCGAGAATCTTCACGCGCTGCGGAAATCGCAATCCAAATGGGATCAGCGCTACGCCGAGATTCTCGACGAGCTGGAGCAGCCCGACCTGCTCTACCTATCCATACTGCTGCATGACACGGGGAAGGGTGCCAAGTCCGATAGCCACGTCACAGCCAGCTTGGCGCTGGCGGAAGACACTCTCGATCGCCTGGACCTTGACGAGCCGGATCGCGAGACGGTGCGATTTTTGATCGGCAGCCATTTGGAGTTGAGTAACGCTTTGCGCCGCGACATTTTCGATCCTGACAATATCCGGCACTTTGCCGCGAAGATGGGCACGCCGGAGCGGCTGAAGATGCTCTGTTTGCTGACCTACGCGGACATCAAGGCGGTGAATCCCGAGGCATTGACACCTTGGAAGGCGGAAAACATCTGGCAGCTTTATATCGGCGCGGCCAATCTGATGATGCGCAGCGTCGACGAGCGACTCGAGACCGGCATGGATGAGGAGGTGATGGATCATCTGCGATCCATCGCACCGGCGGCAGGCAAGAAGCTAGAGAGCTTTCTCGAAGGGCTGCCGCGCCGTTACCTGCTAACCCAGACAGCCAGCGACGTGATTAATCACATGGAGATGGCCAGCAGGCTGAGCCAGGATCCAGTACAGCTTGAATTGACGCGCGGCCGCCACTGGTACGAGCTTTCCCTTGTCACACTGGATCGCCCGTTGGTGTTTGCTCGCACGGCGGGAGCGCTTTCAGCATGGGGCATGAACATCGTGAAGGCCGCGGCTTTTTCCAATAAAGCGGGCGTGGTCGTGGATACTTTTTTCTTTACCGACCGTTTTCAGACCTTGGAACTGAATTTGCCGGAATGGGAACGTTTCAAGACCAGTATCCACGATGTGCTGATGGACCGCGCGGACTTGGAGCGCATGCTGAGCGACCGTTTGCGTGCGGACAAGAAGGCAGAGCCAAAAGTGAAGGTGGGTACCACGGTGGAAATCGATGACGCGTGCTCGGCTCATAGCACGCTGGTCGAAATAATCACCCAGGACCGCCCAGGCCTGTTGCATCGCATCGCTATGCCGCTCTCCCGGCAGAACTGCAACATTGAGATTGCCATTATTGAGACCGAAGGCCAGACGGCCATTGACGTCTTTTACCTGACCTCCGCGGGCAAGAAATTGACTGTGCAGCAACAGGAGAGCCTTCGCGCCGCATTTCTTGCCGAATTAGCGACTGACTAGCACGGAAAACCTTACAGGCAAGGTTCCCGGATACGTCGGAATGCTACTTGGATCACGGGAGCAGTTTCATACATCCAACCTTCTGTTTGCGGCGTTACTATAGAGGTATGGCTGGAGTGAAGGAGGCTTTCTATGTTGATAAAGAAGGCGCCTGGTCTGACGTATTCGGACGTGACCCCCAGGGGTCTGTACATGGGACGCCGCAATTTTCTGCTGGGCGTACTAGTGGCTGGCGGCGCCGTGGCTGGCTGGCGGAGGCTGCCAGGTCTTTTTGCAGGGCCGCCGACGGGTTCGGTTCCGGTCAAGCTCAATGGTGTCGTCCCAGGCCCGTATAGCACCAACGAAATGGTCACCGCCGAGAGCGCCGTCACCACCTACAACAACTACTACGAATTCGGTACCGGCAAGTCCGACCCATCCAAGAACGCCCGAAACTTTCAGACGTCGCCCTGGAGTGTTTCCGTAGAAGGCGAAGTTGCCAAACCGCGCACGTTTACCATGGATGAAATTCTGAAGCTAGCGCCGCTGGAGGAGCGTATCTATCGGCATCGCTGTGTGGAGGCTTGGTCAATCGTGGTGCCGTGGATCGGATACTCGCTGAGCACGATCCTGAAGCAAGTGCAGCCAAACTCGAATGCCAAGTACGTGGCGTTCCAGAGTTATTACGACCGGAAGCAGATGCCGCTCGGTCCTGATGCGGGGATCCAGTTGCCTTATGTCGAAGGCCTGCGCCTCGATGAAGCCATGCACCCGTTAACGCTGCTATGCGTGGGCATGTATGGCGAAACGCTTCCCAACCAGGACGGCGCGCCAGTGCGACTCATCATTCCCTGGAAGTACGGCTTCAAGAGCATCAAGTCGATCGTCAAGATTCGCTTCGTCAAGGATCAGCCGCCTTCAACATGGAATATTGAAGCGCCGAGCGAGTACGGCTTCTATTCCAACGTAAACCCCAATGTCGATCACCCACGCTGGAGCCAGAAGAGCGAGCACCGCCTGGGGGCGGGTCTGTTTGCACGGCCCGTGGCTACACAGATGTTCAACGGGTACGGCGAACAAGTTGCCAGCCTCTACAACGGCATGGATCTTCGGAAATACTTCTAAGCTCTGAATGCGCCCCGAATGCGATTGATCCAGGCAATTCTGACCAGCAAATGGACCAAGATTCTCGTATTCGTTCTCTGCCTCGTGCCGCTGGGCCTGCTGATTTGGCAGGGATTCCACAACGATCTGACGCTGAATCCCGTTCAATACGTCGAGCACACCACCGGAGACTGGGTGCTTCGATTTTTGGCCATGACGCTGGCGATCACGCCGTTGCGAAAGATGCTACGGCTTCCTCAGCTGATCCGTTTTCGGCGCATGCTCGGGCTCTTCGCGTTTTTCTACGTGTGCCTGCACTTCACAACGTGGGTCTGGCTTGACCGCTATTTCGATTGGCGGCAAATGCTGGACGATGTTGTAAAGCGTCCCTATATCACCGTTGGATTTGCCGGATTTCTACTGCTGATTCCTCTGGCCGTCACATCTACGGCCGGATGGATCCGCCGCCTGGGTGGGAAGCGGTGGCAACTCTTGCATCGTCTCATCTATGTCTCGGCAATCCTGGGAGTGATCCACTATTATTGGCTGGTCAAATCGGACGTTCGCAAGCCCTTGGAATATGCCTTCACAATAGGGGCGTTGCTGCTATGGAGGATTGGCGCTTGGTTGATCGAACGACGGGGGCGGCAGGTGCCGGGGAACTTACAAAACAAGGAGCGAGCCACTGCGGAGACTCTCTGAGATGAAATCCATCGCTACCACGATAAGTTGCGTTGCACTCTTGCTCAGTTTGGCGGCATGCGGATCGGGATCGTCTACGGAAGGAGGTGGCGGGAACGGCGGCGGTGGGGGCAGTAATCCTTCTATCCCCAGTAATGTTGAAGTGCTCACGTACCACAACGACATTGCGCGCTCCGGGCTCAATCCGAACGAAACGACCCTCACGACCGCCAATGTGAACTCGGCCAGCTTCGGACAGGTGGGATCGATGGCGGTGTCCGGCCTGGTGGATGCCGAGCCTCTATACGTCGGCAGCCTGAACATGAACGGCACTGTTCGCAACGTGCTGTTTGTGGCAACCGAACGCGACATGGTCTATGCGTTCGATGCCGACACTTTCGCGCTGCTGTGGCAGCAATCTGTCCTCGGCGCGAACGAATCGGCAAGCGACGACCGGTCGTGCACGCAGATCGACCCGAATATTGGGATCACCTCCACACCCGTGATCGACCGAAGCGCCGGACCCAACGGGACGATTTTCCTTGTTGCCATGTCGAAGGATTCCAATAGCAACTACCACCACCGGGTGCACGCGCTGGACCTAGTCACTCACACGGAGCTCAACGGAGGTCCCACGGAGGTGCAGGCGAGCGTTCCGGGCACAGCCACCGGCTCGGTGGGAGGAGTGGTGACTTTCGATCCAGCGCAATACAAGGAACGTGCGTCCTTGTTATTGCTTAATGGCGCGATCTACACGACGTGGTCTTCGCATTGCGATACCCCCGACTACACGGGCTGGGTGATCAGCTACAGCGAGTCCACACTGCAGCGCAAGAGCGTTCTCAACGTCACCGCAAACGGAACGACGCAAGCGGGAAGGGAAGGAGGCATGTGGATGGCTGGATCGGGCCCAGCAGCGGACACGGCGGGCGCTATCTACTTCTCGGTCGGTAACGGAACGTTCGACACCGTGCTGAATGGGGGCGGATTTCCCACCAATGGTGACTATGGGAATGGTTTCGTGAAAATGACTGTTTCGGGCAATAGCCTCGCCGTGGCCGACTACTTCGCGATGCACAACGCGTGTTGCACGTCATCATCGGAATCGAATACAGATAAGGATCTCGGTTCGGGAGGGGTGATGCTGCTACCCGACTTGCAAGCCAACGCGGCTCACACCTGGCATCTGGCCGTGGGGGCGGGCAAGGACGGGTTCATCTACGTCGTGAACCGCGATGCGATGGGGAAATTCAACGCGCTCAATGACAAGGCCATCTATCAGAAGGTCAACGATCCGAACGGAGACGGTTCAGGCACGGGGCCGCTGGGCGGCGGAATTTGGTCAGCTCCCGCCTATTTCAACAACACGGTCTACTACGGTCCGAACGGCAACAAATTGATGGCGTTTTCGATCTCCAACGCTCTACTAGCCACCGCGCCCGGTTCGATGACCACCACCAGCTTTATTTACCCGGGGACTACTCCAAGCGTCTCGGCGAATGGTACCGCGAATGGAATTGTCTGGGCGCTCGAGACGGCTGCAAATAACGGTAGTACCGGAACGCTGCACGCTTACGACGCGACGAACCTTACCAACGAGCTTTACAACAGCAACCAGTCGGGTTCGCGCGACAAGTATTCGGATAATAAGGAAGACAAATTCGTCACGCCAATGGTTGCTAACGGCAGAGTTTATGTGGGGACACCCAATGCGGTGATCGTCTTTGGCCTGCTGAATCCCTGAGCGGGGACGGAAACCCGATTAGTATTTGCGGAGAACCCCAACCACGCGGCCCTGTACCTTCACGTCTGCGGCGGCCACGATGATGGGCGCCATCTGGGAATTAGCAGGCTGAAGACGAATCTTGCCCCCGGCCTCGCGATAAAACCGCTTCACAGTGGCGTCGTCCTCGCCCACCAAAGCCACCACAATTTCTCCTGGATTCGCTACCTGGGTTTGTTCCACCACAATATAGTCGCCGTCGAGGATGTGGTCTTCGCGCATTGATTCACCCTTCACCTGCAGGACGTAGGTGTTGTGGCCGCGCGCGAAATCGGCCAGCGAAATGGTTTCTTTTTCTTCCACCGCTTCAAGCGGTCGTCCAGCGGCAATCCTCCCGGCCAAGGGTAGCTCAACGACATGGCGGTCGAGAATCTCTTCACGTACCGGCTTCGGTAGCTGGACGACTTCAATGGAGCGGCTCTGGTTGTAGCCGCGGCGGATGAACCCCTTTTTTTCGAGCGTGGAGAGATGCTTGTGCACGGTCGCAAGAGAAGTGAGCTTCAGGGCGCGTGCGATCTCCTCAAAGCTGGGCGAGTAGCCGTTCTTATCGAGGAAACCGACCAGATAGTTGAGGACTTCCTTTTGCCGCTTCGTCAGTGCCATCGTTGTCCGCCTTCTACTTATGGCGATCTTGCGAACGGTTCGTGCTGACCCCGCTTGCTAGGGCGAAATATAGGCGAACCAAAAGCGAAAGTCAATGGTACGGAGGGTCAACTGTACTTCTTCGGCCCAAAGCGGCAAGATGGCCGCCAGTCTCGGCGCTGGAGCGAATTCTCCGGGCTTGCTTTCTAGTGAGGCTGCTGCTTACATTCCACGCTCGCCATGGCTCATCGCGAAGGGATCGCGCAGGGGTTAGCTGTTCTCGGGAGCGTCATATTGTTTCTGTCGGCGGTGTTCCACGGGATCGCTGCGTTCCCTCAAATATCCGCAGCGCTACAGGCCAGCGGGCTCGCCACGCCTTTGGTCAGGGCCATGCGATCGATATGGGAAACAGCCGCCTGGCATTGGCTCGGTCTCGGGATCATTGCTCTGGTAGCATGCTTCGCGCGTAGCGGACCGCGCCGCCTGATTCTGTTTTTGTGCGGCATTATGGCTTTGGGCGATGCCATCGGAGGGTACGCTGCCGTGGGCCCCTTCATCGGCGACGAATTGCTGACCGCTGCCGCGATATCGATTTTGGCGGCGGCCATGCTACTGCCAACGGATATCTGATTTGTGGCGGTACGTCGCTCGCCGCGTGTGCGCAAACGCGCACCAAATCTCATTTTCCTAGCACTCCGCGAAGTGCTAAACTCTGCCAAAGACGAGAGCTCTCGAGACCTCCTACTCGTTTGGGTGTGGGACGGGTCCGGCATCTCGCCCGCGAAATACGCCATCACATAGATGGGGATATAGAGAGGCCCATGTCTACGACCCTTGCTCGCCCATCGCAACGCAAGCGCGAGGTTATCGAGAAGGCTGTCATCCGTTTCTGCGGCGATTCCGGAGACGGAATGCAGATCACCGGAAGCCAGTTCACGAACACGGTGGCTCTGTATGGCAACGACCTCGCGACGCTCCCTGATTTTCCCGCTGAAATTCGCGCTCCTGCCGGCACATTGCCTGGCGTCAGCGGATTTCAGGTGCACTTTTCTTCGAGCGACGTCTTTACCCCCGGCGATGTCGTAGATGTTTTGGTGGCCATGAATCCTGCGGCGCTGAAGATGAATATTGCCGATCTGAAGACCAACGGCATCTTGATCGTCAACCTCGACAACTTTGAAGAGCAGGATCTGCGCAAGGCGCAGATGACGGTGAACCCCCTCGAGGACCATTCGCTCGATGGGTACCGGTTGTTCTCCGTGGAGCTGGGCAAGCTGACGCGCGCCGCGCTCAAGGATCTGGGCTTGGATGCCAAGAGCATGGACCGCAGCAAGAACTTCTTCGCGCTAGGTATGTGCTATTGGCTCTACAACCGCTCGATGGACAACACTTTGCACTGGATCGAGGACAAATTTAAGAACAAACCCGCGCTGGTGCAGGCGAATCGCCTGGCGATGCAGGCGGGCTACAGCTATTGCGAGGCAACCGAGGCGTTTCAGATCAGCTACGAAATTCCGCCGGCCAAACTCAAGCCGGGAATCTACCGCAACATCAGCGGAAATGCGGCGCTGGCTATGGGTTTTGTGGCCGCGTCGCAGAAGGCGGGCATCCCGCTTTTTCTCGGATCGTATCCGATTACTCCGGCTTCAGACATTCTCCACGAGCTATCGGCTTACAAAGATTTCGGAGTGATTACGTTTCAGGCCGAGGATGAAATCGCGGCGATTACTTCCGCGATTGGTGCAGCGTACGGCGGCGCTTTGGGCCTGACCACCACTTCGGGTCCGGGCATGGCGCTCAAGACCGAAGCCCTAGGTCTTGCAGTCGCGGTCGAACTGCCGCTGGTAATTTGCGACATCCAGCGCGGGGGACCTTCCACCGGATTACCAACGAAGACCGAGCAGGCGGATCTTTTGCAGGCGCTTTTCGGCAGAAACTCCGAGGCGCCTATTCCAGTTCTCGCGCCGGCGACACCGGGCGATTGCTTCTGGATTGCGATGGAGGCCAGCCGCATCGCCATCAAGTATATGGTGCCGGTAATCATTCTTTCTGACGGCTATCTGGCAAACGGCGCGGAACCGTGGCCGGTGCCGAACATTGAGGACTTGCCGGAGATTCCGGTGCACTTCGAAACCAATCCAGTGGACTTCCGTCCGTACCGGCGCAATCCAGAAACGCTGGCGCGACCCTGGGCCGTTCCCGGGACGGCGGGGCTGGAGCATCGCATCGGCGGATTGGAAAAGCAGGATGTCACCGGCAATGTGAACTATGAGCCGTTGAACCACGAGAGGATGATTCGCCTGCGCGCGGAGAAGGTAGCAGCGGTAGTGCAGGATATTCCGGATGTGGTTCCGGCTGGCGACCCTTCGGGCGATTTGCTGATCGTATCGTGGGGGTCGACGCATGGCCCGGTGACCGCGGCGTTAAACGCGCAACGTGGCAAGGGTCACACTATCGGGCACGTTCACTTGCGTTACTTGAACCCGCTGCCGAAGAATCTCGGCGAGGTATTGGGGCGTTACGACAAAGTTTTGGTGCCGGAAATGAACATGGGGCAACTGGTGATGGTGCTGCGCGCGAAGTACTTGGTGGATGCGCGCGGTTACAACAAGATCCAGGGCAAGCCTTTCAAGGTATCGGAACTCGAGCGCAAGATCGAAGAGATGCTTGTGGACGCGAGCTCCTAGGAGAATCCAATGGCCACCGCTACGCTGCCGCCTCTAACGAAAAAGGATTTTCAGACCGACCAAGAAATTCGCTGGTGTCCGGGTTGCGGTGACTATGCGATTCTTTCCGCGGTGCAGGCGATTTTCCCGGAGCTCGGGATTCCCAAGGAGAAGTTTGTCGTGATTTCGGGTATCGGCTGCTCGAGCCGCTTCCCTTACTACGTGAATACGTTTGGCTTCCACACGATTCACGGCCGCGCGCCGGCCGTCGCCACGGGACTGAAGATCGCACGCCCTGACCTGGAAGTCTGGGTGGCCACGGGTGACGGAGATTCGCTTTCCATCGGGGGCAACCACACGATTCACATGTTGCGGCGCAACGTTGGCCTTAAGGTACTGCTCTTCAACAATCGCATCTACGGATTGACGAAAGGCCAATTTTCGCCGACCTCCGAGATCGGCAAGAAAACGAAGTCGACTCCCTTCGGCACGGCCGACCGGCCGTTCAACCCTATTTCGCTGGCCATAGGCGCGGAGGCTACATTCGTG
>Ga0206795_1170_pt1 | contig 12091 bp, 12 predicted proteins | sample Alteio_BWOrgCont_71_FD_152872 | JGI IMG/M metagenome (GOLD analysis project Ga0206795, IMG submission 152872) | Enriched cells from forest soil in Barre Woods Harvard Forest LTER site, Petersham, Massachusetts, United States -... | ecosystem: Environmental > Terrestrial > Soil > Temperate forest >... | reverse complement strand
AACGTGTTTTGTAAGATCCACTCCCAATCTCAATGCAAGGAGTGGACCGCTGTGAATTGCGAAACGTGAATACGGATCTATACGCTTAAATGCGCCATTTTATCGGCCGCGAATTTACTCCGCAATGCTAAAATGTTCCTTAGCTTTCATGAGACGAGTTTCGAGAATAGCGCCCATATCGCGCTTTACGATCAAATCGTCAAACAAGTAACCAATCAACCCAAAGGGCATTTGATAATCAATCACGTCGGTTACCAAAGTGGCCACTTCGCCATGATCGTCAAATTTCATGGTGTGGGTCCATTGGGCAAATAAGCCCTCGACCTGCCGATAGGTCATACGTGAGCCGCGCAGCCAATCCTCCACGCGTAGGCGCACGTTTTGGCTAAGGCCGTAGCGGGTCATCATAAAATGAAATTCGGCGCCCCGTTTGAGGGGAACATCCTCGGTTTTCACCTGCACGTCGATAGATGGTCTTAGCAAAAAGGGCATATTGGCGGGGTCGACCAGGTAGTCGAAAACATCGAAACGTGCGGCCGGAATAACTTGGGAAATCTGCAGATGAGCCATGTTCTTCCAAATGTAATCAAAACTCGTTTTTTGTCACCCAAATGCATTGCGTCGCGAGGTTTTGCTGATGGACTTGCCCGTGTGGTTTTGATCATTTGTGTGCACCTATGGATTTTGTCGCCACTGATCGCAAACTTTTCTTCTCGAAAAACGATCCTAAGGATCCCCGTCTGGGTGATCTGGTGAAAACCGAAGCGGAGGGCTGTGATGTGGCCGTCATCGGCTACCCAGATGACGAAGGCATTCGCGTCAACGGCGGCCGTGAAGGTGCCCGCTTGGGGCCTCATGAAATTCGCCACTGGCTTTACCGCACGACTCCCCACGCTAGGCGTCCCATGAAGGCCTTCGCCGACCTGGGCAACTTGGATGTGCGTGGCACACTGGAAGAACGTTTGGAACGTGCTCGTGAGTCAGCCCAAGGGTTGATGAAGCGCGGTCTGCAAATTTTGAGTTTAGGCGGCGGCAATGATTACGCTTATGCTGACGGCATGGCGTTTCTACAAGCCTACGCTGGCAAAAAACCCCTGGTGATCAACATCGACGCTCACCTGGACGTGCGCGATTTATCCAAAGGCATTACCAGCGGTACGCCCTTTTACCGTCTGCTGGAATCGAAAGTTGAATTTCAATTCGTGGAGATCGGTATTCAGGGCCAGTGTAATTCCGCTCATCACTGGGATTATGTCGAGAGCAAAGGTGGCAAGATCATCGCTTTGGAAGAAGTTTTGGATTCTGGCCGTAGTCTAGCCGATTACACGGTGGATATTTTAGGCGAGAGCATTTTGCGCAAACGTCCCACTTACGTAGCTCTGGATATCGATTCATTGGCTTGGCCCTACGCCATCGGCAGTAGCGCTTCTTGGCCGCTTGGCCTCGAGCCCACTCAGCTTTGGTCGTTGTTGCAATTGTTTTTTAAACGCCTTGATGTGCGCGCATTTGGTATTTACGAAGTTTCGCCGCCCCTGGATGTTTCGGGTGGCACGGCCAAGTTGGCTGCGCAATTTTCCCATGGATTTTTGCATCATGTTTGAGGATTTACGTTTTCGCACCAGTCTGGGCTCAGACAATCACTCCGGAGTTCATCCGCTGGTGATGGAGTCGTTGAGCGCGGCCAATCGCGGTCACGCCCATGCTTACGGCATGGACGAGCTCAGCGAACTCACTGCTGTTGAATTCCGCCGTTTATTTGGCCCCACCGCTGAAGTTCATTATGTATTCAATGGAACCGCAGCCAATGTATTAAGTTTAGCGCCGCTGGTGCGCAGTTTTGAAGCCGTGATTTGCAGTGACCTGGCCCATATCCAGATGGATGAGTGTGGGGCTCCGGAAAAGTTTTTGGGCTGCAAAATCTGGACGGTAAAAACTGAGGACGGAAAAATTTTTCCCGAACAGATTTCCGGCCTTCTCGAACGCGGTGGCGATCAACACTATTCCCAACCCAAAGTGGTGAGTCTCACTCAGGCGACCGAACTCGGAGTCTGTTACACGCTGGAAGAACTTCGCCGTTGGCGAAAATTTACTCGCGAAAAAAATCTTATGTTGCATCTGGATGGCGCACGTCTCTGCAACGCCGCGGTTTCTCAAGGCTGCACACTTAAGGAAATGACCGCGGATATCGGCGTGGATGTGGTGTCTTTCGGCGGCACTAAAAACGGTCTGCTGGCAGCAGAAGCCGTTATTTTGTTTAATCCAGAGGCCAAAGCCAATTTTAAGTTTTACCGCAAGCAAGCCATGCAGCTATCCAGCAAGTCGCGCTTTTTCGCCGCCCAGTTTTACGCTTACTTAAAAGATGATTTGTGGCTGGAGATTGCCCGACACGTGACTTCCACTGCTGCGAAATTAGGCGAAGACTTGCGCCGCGATTTTCCCGAGCTGAGAGTGCGTTTTCCAGTGGAAAGTAACGCTTTGTTCGTTGAGTTGCCGAAGTCATGGATTGCGCCTTTACGCGAGAAGTTCTTTTTTTACATTTGGGATTCTGAAATCAATCTCTGCCGCTGGATGATCAGTTTTGATTGGACTGAAGACACCCGTAGGCATTTCCTGCAAGATTTACGCGAGGTTCAAAAATGTTTTCCGATAAAATGAACTATCACGACTATTTGCAGATCGATAAACTTCTGGACTGTCAAAAGCTCGAAAGTGAAGTGCGAACTGGCAAGCCGGCTCACGACGAGATGCTGTTCATTATCGTTCATCAAGTTTATGAATTGTGGTTCAAACTGATGCTCACCGAAGTGGAGTCGATCTTAGCTATTTTCAAGGGCGATCATATTGACGAGCGTCTGATGGATTTGATCGTGTCGCGTCTGCAGCGTGTGGTGGAAATTCAAAAGCTGCTGGTCGACCAAGTTCGCGTCATGGAAACAATGACGCCGCTTGATTTTCTGGAATTTCGCGATCTGCTAATCCCCGCTTCTGGTTTCCAAAGCTTACAGTTCCGCGTTCTCGAAACCAAGTTGGGTCTAAAACGCGAACAACGTTTAAAGTACAATCAAGCGGAATTCGATCAATCATTAAAACCCGAGCAACGCCCGCTCATGCGGACTGCGGAAGGTGAGCACAATTTATTCGAGCGCGTAGAAAAATGGCTGGAACGCACGCCGTTTTTGAAAATGCGCGGCTTTGATTTCTGGAACATTTACAAAAAAACCGTCGAAGATTCTTTGCAGGCAGATTTAAATATCATTCAGAACAATCCGTCTCTCGCCGGCGAAGACCGCCAACGCAATCAAACGATTCTAGAAAATTCTTTAGCTAGTTTTCGCGCCCTGTTTGATGAAAAGGCTTATGCTGAGGCGCGCGCCCGCGGCGAATGGCGTCTAGGTTATAAAGCGATTCATGCGGCTTTGTTGATTCAACTTTACCGCGATCAACCTGCATTGCAGTTGCCTTTTAGGCTGATCACGGCGTTGATGGATGTGGACGAGTGGTTCACCACCTGGCGCTATCGCCACGCTTTGATGGCGAAGCGCATGCTCGGTTCTAAGGTGGGCACTGGCGGGTCCAGCGGTTATCAATACTTGAAAGATTCCACGGACAAACACAAAGTTTTTCAAGATCTGTTTCAACTGACCACATTCTTTGTGCCGCGCTCGAAGATTCCGGTGTTACCGGCTGAGGTCGAGCGGGAGCTGGGTTTTTTCTACTCGCGATGAGATGAGGGCTCGCCCCTCCCTCGGCCAAGATCTCCGATTTCGGAGAGGAAAACGGCCATATCTATTTGGAATCACTCGAAACGCACTCTCCGAAATCGGAGATCTTGGCCGAGTGACCTAGAACTCCGGAAAGCCCGGCATAGAGGGCAAGAGTACCGCTCGAACCGGAGACGCGTCCGCCCCCTCCAAAGCCAAAGGTAAAGCGATCAAGGTATAATGCCCTTCGGGCACCTCCTTCAAAACCAAACCTTCTAAAACGCTGAGGTCGCGCTTGAACAGCACTTGATGGGAATCAAGCGACTTACAATCCTCCGGATCTACTGAGGGCGTGTCGATTCCAACCAATGTAACTCCCTGATCGGCTAGAAAAGTGAGCAGTTCGGGTGAGAGAGAGTTGAAATCCGAATTCCACTTCTCGGGATCGGGAAAACTTTGGGTGTCGAACAAAATGCGCGGCGAGAGCACTTCCACCCGCATATGGGCCGGCATCACGCGTTCGCCGGGCTTTAAACCCTTCACTCGCACTACTTGCGCGCGACCCATATAACGACCCAAAGGTCGCTTCTCGATAGTCTCGGCCCCGCCATGGTAGTGACTTGGAGCGTCGGCATGGGCCCCGAGATGAAGAGTGGTCGTGATACTGGAGAGCTCAAGATGGTCGCCGCCCGCGAAACTCATGGCGACTTGGCGGGAAAAGGCGACATCGCCGGGAAAAACTCCCAAACGCGGCGATATTTTAGGGCTGATATCATAAATCTTTGGTTTCATTTTCGGCCCCACTCTTTTAAATTGTGGACATGCTCCAAAGTGTCCGCGGAACTCACGATCTTTTGCCCGAAGCGCAAGCCAAGCATAACACCATTGTGGCCCAGGCTCGATCAATTTCTGAGCGATTTGGGTTTGCCGAGATATCCACACCGATTTTCGAATTTTCCGATGTTTTTAAACGCACGCTCGGGGAAGCTTCCGATATCGTCAATAAAGAGATGTACACCTTCACCGATCGCAATGGTGAGGAGATCACGCTCAGGCCAGAGGGCACAGCCAGCATCGCGCGCTGTTTTATCTCGGAAGGTTTGGCGCAGAAAATTCCGCTGAAGCTTTTTTATCAGGGGCCCATGTTTCGCTACGAACGTCCGCAAAAAGGCCGCCAGCGCCAATTTCACCAGCTGGGTGTGGAATTGCTTGGCGTCGCCTCTCCCTTCGCCGACGTGGAATGCCTCACTCTCTCCACCGAGATTTTGCGCGAGCTAAAAGTACTCGACAAAGCGCAACTGGAAATCAACTCCATCGGCGACACCGAGAGCCGCGCCCGCTACACTGAGAGTTTGGTCAAATATCTCAAGCAAAATCAGAGTAGTCTCTCAGGCGACAGTCAAAAGCGGCTGGAATCAAATCCTCTGCGCATTTTGGATTCTAAAGACGCCGGCGATCAGGCTTTGCTTAAAAATGCACCGGTGATCACGGAATTTTACAACGAAATTTCCAAAAATTTTTTCAACACGATTTGCTCCACATTGAAAAACTTGGGAATCGCCTTTCACGTCAATCCGTTTTTAGTGCGCGGACTGGATTACTACACTCACTGTGTTTTCGAATACCGCACTAAGGATCTAGGGGCACAGGACGCGATTTTGTCCGGTGGTCGCTACGATCAATTGATTGAGACCATGGGCGGCCCCTCGACTCCCGGCGTGGGCTGGGCGGCGGGGATTGAGCGTTTAGCTATGCTTTCACCCTTACAACCGTCTTTACCACGAGCCATCGCGATCATTCCGGTTCACGCATCGATTGAGCAGCAGGCCTTTGAGCTGTGCTACAAGTTGCGCGTCCAGGGTTTTAGTTGCGAAGTCGGGTTCTCTGGAAATTTAAGCAAACGCATGAAACGTGCATCCGCACAAAACTGCAGGGCCGCCGTCGTGTTAGGACCAGACGAAATGGCCCGCGGTGAAGTGATGCTTAAAGATCTCGACTCAGGAGAGCAGAAGACCATCAAAATCGACAATCTTTCCGCGCAGCTCTCAGGCTTTAAACTCTAGTTATTGGTCTGAACTTTCAACATTTTAAGAGCGATGGAACATTTTCATGGCATCCTTATGTAAGACCACAATCGAGGGAGCTTATGAAACTCTTGCATCTTGTGTTTCTGCTTGGATTTTCTTTTCACATTCACGCCACCACCACCTCCGCCACCCCTAATGTTCCCGAAGTGGCGCTGGATTTTTGGAACACGAATCAAAGCGTTCAGAGCAACAACAATTGCTACAACTACGCCACCAACCGTGAAACGGATAACTTCGCCCAGCCAGGCGAGGCCAGTGATCAAGAGTACACCGACATCACCTGCAAGGACATGATTCAGGCGGCCAGCACGGATTTAGGCTTGGTGCAGACTAACTTCTTCCCGTTTAATGGCGTTCAGGATTCCTCGCTGATCGCTCTGGTGGTGGCACCTGAAGACGATTTTCACTGGTACCGGCGCGGGGCAGACGGAATGTGGACGCACAAGCCCGGCGCCACCGCCGCCACCAATGTCGACGAATCCGGCAACACCATCACCAATCCCGAAACCGCCAATCGGGGAATTTATTCGGATTTCTGCGGCTACTTTAAGATTAACAATTATATGACCGCGACTGAGGATCAAAACGGCGGTTTTGTTCGCGTCGGCAATATGACGGCGCTACCAGATATTTCAGGCGCCACTCCCCCATCGTTCCTGTCATCAAAGGAATCCCAGGTTAGCGTTCTGCTCTACTCGGGCCGCAATAACCCCATTCGCCGACTGCGCGATATTATGGCCGACAAAAATCTGCGTCATATGTTGCTTGCAGCTCGCACCAGTCTGGTGTTGCAAATGCCATGGGCCCAGCCGTCGCATTTGGGTTACAGCGGAGTGTTGATCCAAGATGCCGAGGGCTTGCTTTTTCAAGCCGGCACAGTCGTCCGCTTAAGCGACAATTCGGCGCTGGAGCAGGCTCTTAGAGATTTTGTACTGAAGTAGAGAGATCACAACCCCAGACGAGCGTCCACCGCGAATGTCCGCAAAGGAGCCTTCAACCGCGCAGGCATCAGACCCGCGATCATATCCAAAGTGTCTTGAGAAATATTGTCGTCTTGAACTTCGGGTTTCATTTCCTCAAAGGCTTCCGCCATCGCTTCTGCCTCTCGCGTATTAAACAAAAGTTCCGCGAGCGGGATAATGCGAGTTTCCTCCAAGAAAGTGTGGCGCGTGAAAATCTCATTCATTCTGAAAGCCGTTTTTTTCCACGAGACATCAAAGGCGTCTAGTCCCTGAAGCTTACGCAATAGGACATCCAGCTCTTGATGCTCCCTAAAGCCGTCCCAGCGCAAATCCTGGGCAGTGCTCACGGCGCGAATGGAGTTGTAAAACACAGCCTCTTCCGCCCGTTCGTGAGGGATGAGTTCTTCATGCAATTGATCCAATAAACGCTCACGGGCCCGGCTCTCCTCGTCCTCAAGAGTCAGCAATTCATTCAAGAGATGGCGGATTTTTTCGTGGTCGCTTTTTATGGCTTGATAAATTTGCATAAAGCTAATCCTCTCTCACCAGAACTAGCTATTGCAATTCTAAGACCCGAGTTAGTGATTCCAGCTGCCGTCGCCAGCGGACAGGCACTTGGCGTTGTTGGAGATATCACCCTTTTTATCGTAGGCCCAAGCGGTGAGCTTGGCATCCCGCCCCTCATTCAAGAGCTCGCCAACCGTAACTGGCGCATGGTCAAAGGCCATCTTCCAGCCATTGAACAAAAAAGCGTTGTCTCGCGGTTCACCTTTGGTGTCCTTAACCGGGCCTGCCAACAGATTTTGCTCAAGCTGAAAATCGGAAAGAGACAGCCAGCCATGGGCGAAGGCATTGATCATAAAGTTCTCAAGACTTGCCCCAGTGCGAACATATCCGCACATGAAGTCATTCACCGAAGCGCGATCATTAGAAGCTTTCGGCGCTTCCGTAACCAGCACCTTGCTGGATTGGGTGGCGTCCAACTTGTGCTGAGCGAGCTCGGTGTTGCAGTCTTCGATTTTGCCGTCAAATTCGTCCGAGCGCTTTTGCAAAATGGTTTTGTAGCCTTGAAAGCGTTGGATGCGATCGCGCAAATACTCTTGCGAAACTCCGACCAGGTCTTTTTTCTCATCCAAGCCAATTTTCAAATCCTCTTCCTTGTCCGTGACCCGATCCAGCGGCTCGGTCCAGATCATGCTCCCCGTGCCGCCGTACTGTTTGGAAGCCAGTTTGCGTTTGCAGGACTTCAGATCGCCGTACAAGCCTAAGCTACCCAACTTGCGGGTGCCGTAAACCTTGTCCTCTAAGGAGTAAACTTGGTTTTGCAGATCGCGCAGCTTTTCACTCATCTGCACTTTATCTAAGACCACCATTTCCCCGTCTTTAAGACCGACTTTTTCACCGCCCGTGACCTTTTCCGACTGGTCCAGGTGGGTTTGAATCGGCTCCGCCTTGTTCGGGTTGGAGCGACAGCCGGCCAGCGCTAAGAGTGCTAAAACAAAACAAATTTTCATGACGGACTCCTTAGGGTCACATTCCCCGCTCGCAAATTGTTTCAGGCACTATGGACTCGGTCAAGATCCAGTTTGCTGCGTCTCATCCTGAATCATTTCGAAAAAACCTTTAGGTGGAGAATATATAGACCGAAAAGTTATCGAACATCTCCGGCAGAGGACCACTATGTTGCGGCATAAATTTATTTTCATATGTGTCCTAGCGCTCACTTTCTCGGGGCAAGCAAAAGCTCAACAAAGTGGCGACTCCCTTCTACAGTACTACGCTCAATTGCAGGCAGATCAGAAAAAGGCGGAAGACTCCGCGCAAAAGGCCCATAACGACAAAGACGCCTTGGAGCTAAAGCGCGAGCTAGCAGAAAAAGACATCAGTGCCCGCCGCCAGCAAATTGAAAACATGAAGGCCGAGCAGGAAAAATCGCGCGCCGAGCTGGAACAGTTGTCCGTCTCGCTGCAAAAGGTGAATGGCGATTTGGATTCCTATAAGGCCCAACAGCGCCAGGTGGAAGAATCCGCCGCCTCTACCCTGCACCAACTAGAATCCCAACGTCAGGATTTGAACGACAAACGCCTGGCCCTTGAGAGTGAACTCCACACTCTGGAAACTGGGCGCGCCAAAGCCGAGCACGACGTTTACCTGATCGCCGTCGACATTGAACGCTACAAAGCCGATATCGCCCGCACCCAAACTAAGATCGCCGAATCCCAGGCAAAAAAGGCCGCTTTAGAAGCCGACGAAGTGAAAATTCGCGGGGAATTGGAAGGCGTGAAAACGCAAATCGCGGAGCATCACCACGCTCAGGAAACAGCCCTGAATGAAATTGTGGAAGCACGCAAACAGTACGATGCGGCCAATCATCTATTGGCAGATGCCAAGGTGGAATTGGCTAAGGCTGAAAAGGCCCATACCGACGCCGTCAAACGCTCGCAAGAGGAAGTGGCTAAATACGAACACGATATCGCCGCCGCCACTAAGGCTCGCCTGGCTTCTGAGTCGGAACAGATTCGCCTCGATACGGAAGTCCTCCGCTTGCATGAGTACTCGGAGCGCATTCGTGCCCTGAGAGATCACAACGCCGAATTGCAGGCCAATGCGGAAAGCCTGGAGCTCAAGTCTTCACTGGCTGTGGAATCTGCAAAGAGCGTTCACGAACGAAGTGTGGAAAATTCCAACCAGACCATTTACAAACGCGAGCGCGATGCCCAGCACACCCGCGAAGTCGCAGCTGCTCGCAATGCTCCCGCGCGTGACGACTCGCCCGGCCGACTATGGGTGACGTCACAAGGCTGTAAGGCCTTCCGCGACGCCAGCGAGGGCAATAAGGCCGCGGCCTTCTTTGACTCCGGCAAAAAGCTTCTAGCCCGTGAACATGGCGCCGATTGGGTTGAGATTATGAATGGTTCGGGTGCTTCCGTATTCGTGCAGAGTAAGTGCGGCCACTTCGAGAAATAAAAAAGGCGATTCTGGTTGAACCGCCTTTTTGAAAATCCAATTTAAAATAGCTTAGAACACGTTCATATTCGCGCTCAACGCGACGTTGGTCAGCTTGGAGTTTAAATCTCCCGGCATGAACTGAATGTTGGGGTAGAGGTAAAAATCGCGATTGATCACGATACCCACACCCACCGACTGGTAAACGAACTCTTGCAACATACGAGCTTTTTCGGGGTCGCCGTAGAGATGTTCCCAATTGAAGTAACCAAAAATCGTGCGCAGGAAGTAGCGATCAGTCATCTGGTACTCAACATAGGGATAAATTGCCAATTCCCACTCTTGGCGCGAGTCGTGTCCGTAAGAATTGCTAGCTCCGGCCAGATTGGAGCCCGGGTTAGTTGCGTAGGTGTAATAAGTGCCTTCAAACAGAGTTCCAACCGAAAGACCATTCTTCCAGGTCTTTAACAAAGTGAACTGACCATCGTAATATCCAAGGCGATCAATGGATCTGGATTCATTGGACGTTCCATACCAGGTGCCAACCGAAACAATGGTCTGCAATCCACCAATTTTTCCCGCATGGTTGTAATAGACGTTGGGATCAAGGAAGTCCATGCGATCAGGGCTTTTGCCAGTCTGAGGATTGGTGCCCAACGATGGCGCCAAAGGCGAGTTCATGCTCATCAAAGTTCCAACCGTCACACTGTCATTTTTGTTCCAGCGATAACGAACACTGGGGCCCAACTCAAAATTGGAATTGAGCTGCTGGTCCGGAGTCCCCTTAATATTGGGGCGCTCTTGACCAAAAGCATTCTCAACCGAACCACCTTGGTAGTTCATGGATGCGGAAAGCGACCATTTGGATTTCGAACCGGAGTCCGTGCGCATTTTCGCGTTGACGATATCCTCGTCGATGTCGCCAGAAACTTTATTTTTCTGACCGTTTACATCTTCGATTTTAACCGCGGATTGACCTTCCGATTTTTGTTGCTCTTCAGCGTAGGCGCTGAAGGCAAGAACTGCCACGAGAGCTGCAACTACTGATTTGGTCATGAACTAACCCCTTTTGGTTATTTATGTGGGAATTACAACGTCATCCTGTCTTGAGGGTGTAATGTCCTGTTTACAGGCGTCGTTATGCACCGAGTCTATTTCTTTCGTCAAGCATAGAAAGCGACGCCAAGGCGCGCGTGGGTAAAATTGTGTAAATTTACGTAAGCTGTAAAGAATTCAAAACTGGCTTAGCGCGAGACAGATAGAAAGGGAACACCCTGACTGATGCGCTTGGCGATTTGAGCCTTTGAGTCCGCAGGTGACAGCTCTGCTTGCTCGATCAAATCACCGGCGCGAAACGAGGCGAAAATAGTTTTATCGCCGTGGCTGATAAAAAACATCACATAGGGAACTCGACTGTCAGACACTCCCACATTGTGCCACAGCTTAGGATCGGTCTTTTCCAGATAAGCTAAAATGGTAGAGTGCGTGCCGTCCGTATGTTCGATTTCGTAGGAGATCAAATCGTAGCCGCTCTCTTCTTGATAGTCCGGACTGCGGTAAGTTTCGCGATGAAACTTGGCGACACCTTTTTGAATAATTTGTTTGAGCGGATCCAAGGTGGAAAGATGAGCGTAAGGATTTTCTTCGCGGAGCTCATCTTGTTCCAAACTCTCATTGAGAGCGGATTGCACGGGCTTAAAGGTTTGTGAATGATCCGCGAGAGGTAAAGTGGCTTTACGAGTGGAGGCTTGCAAAACAGCGTGGTCTTCCCGCTTGTCCCCGCCTTTATAGCCTTGCCAAATGATTTCCATATTGGCGATGGCCAGCACGCCAGCGGAAAGCGCAATCGACATCACGACTTTGCTTAGGCGTTCTTTAATTAATCGTTTAGAGATTTTCTTCATAGCGGCGTTCTCGACCGCATGAATATAAACAAGATAGAGGAACCCTCCCTGGTTACCCCATCCCATACGCTGGAAGAAAAAAACATCCGTATTTTCCTCTCAAAGCGAGCATCCATGCCCACTTCCAAGATAACCCTATATCCAGGAAACATGCCGCGATGATTCCTCAATGATTTCAATATGAAGACTTGAAAAACAATGAAATTAGGTAAGGTGGGAGACAAATTCCGTCACTCCGCTTACCCTCTCCGGTTTTAAGCGGGGTTGGACCATCTGAAAGAGAATTCGTCAGTGTTTATCGAGAGATGGTTCAAATATCCTGAGACCCGACGTAATGTAGGACGGCCTGCGACTTCGACAAAGCCACAGGTGAGTGACTCAAACTTCGGATGAATTCAATCCACATGGGCAACTCGCAAACGAGAGGTGTGGCCTTCAAAACCTTTAAGTCCCACCCACAGCGCCGACAAAAACACGCCTTTCGACATTGG
>Ga0206795_1136_pt1 | contig 12128 bp, 17 predicted proteins | sample Alteio_BWOrgCont_71_FD_152872 | JGI IMG/M metagenome (GOLD analysis project Ga0206795, IMG submission 152872) | Enriched cells from forest soil in Barre Woods Harvard Forest LTER site, Petersham, Massachusetts, United States -... | ecosystem: Environmental > Terrestrial > Soil > Temperate forest >... | reverse complement strand
TTCAGAATATCAATGCCGTACTTGGAAACGGTCTCAACCTCCATCCCAGGTACGTTGACATCGCCCACCCGGTCCCCGAAAAGGCGCTTCATTTCCGCCAGCGAGGTGGGCTCATGCATCCAGACGCCAGAGAGGTCCGGTTTACCGTCGGCTGCGCGACGCGCCGGAGCAGTCAGATTGGGCTTGCCATCGGGCGTGCGCGGTATCCCAGGAGCGGGATAGTTCAACCATTGCGCCTGCGCGCAAGTGCAGAGGAGCGCGACGAAGGGGAACAGCCGCTCACCTGGCATATTCACGTGAGATGCTATCATAACGTGCTCATACCTGGAGGGATTTTCGAATGAACAGAGTATTTTGTTGCGGCTCCCTCGCGCTGCTTCTGCTAACAGCCGGCTGCAATCAGCCAGCCCCGGCGGATACGCGCGCGGCGGACGAAAGCGCCGTGAAAGAGACGGACGCGCAATGGTCCAAGACGGCCATGGCTAACGATCTGGACGGCACCGTCTCATATTACAGCGATGATGCCTCCCTGCTGCCTCCCAACGCGCCCATCGCCATCGGCAAGCAGTCCATTCGCGCCGTGTGGGCGACCATGCTCAATCCCAACGTCGCAGTTTCGTGGGAAGTAACGAAAGCAGAAGTCGCCCGCTCCGGCGATCTGGCCTACGTGACGGGAACATATCAGATCGCCGCGAAAAATCCAGAAGGCAAGTCCCAAGAGGACCGGGGCAAGATGGTGGAGGTGTGGAAAAAGCAAGCGGACGGCAAGTGGAAGACGGTAGCGGATATTTTCAACTCGGACGTGCCGCCTCCCGCGCCTCCGGAGCAGAAGAAGTAGGCCCTGAAATAAGAATGTGGACTGGAGCCGTTGCAACGCCGTCGATAGGAATCCGGCCAAGCTCGGAGGAGCGTGGTGTTTCCGAACGACGCGTGTCCCGGTAGCGTCGTTCTTTGAGCACCTGGACAAGGGCTCAACTATCGTTGAATTCCTGGAATGGTTCCCTTCTGTAGGTCGGGAACAGGTCCACCAGGTGCTTGCCTTTGCCAAAAGTTCCCTTGAACAGCCTGCGCCTATTGCGTGAAAATATTGTTCGACGCCAACAGGCCGGCGCCATTGGCCGCATCTCTGCGAGGACATCAGGTAACGCGCACGGATGAGCTGGGGTGGCAGGGACTGGAGAATGGTCTCTACGAATCACTGGCCAACCCTACGGCCGCTAGCGAACCGAATCGCAACCGCCGTCGACTTTGTGCAACCCGGCCAAGTACTCAAGCTCGATATCGCCAATTTGTAGCCGCTCGCTGGCACCGGGCTGAGCCTCTATCGCGACGCCAGCCGCGCCACGGGGTCGTAGCAGAATCCGAGACACACATCTTGAATGGGCGATGGCCGTTCGGCTGCCGGCAACTTTTCGATCTCGCGGAACAGATCCGTCACACGCTGTGGCGGCGCCGTCTGATTCTCGCTGGTAAATGCCAAAGGAGCGGAGTCCCTTAGGACGACATACCAGCCATCCGCATTCCATGAGTGCAGCGCCTTTGCGGGAGGGGTGTGGAGCTCGCGGAGTTCTGATAACTGCGCGAACGCGCCCACATGTTCCGCGGCGGATCGCGATACAGCGGCCAGCGAGATTCTGGCAACCTGGTTCTCAAATCGATACTGAAACAGCCGTCGGTCAGTCCGCGAAACAAAGACGACGCCATTTCTGGTCGCATTCATTTCGGTTTCGTGGAAGTGGATCCCGCGCTTTTGTACATGCAGGATCCGAAATTCTGGGCGCGGTCCGCGAGCTATCATGGGGGTCCTGTAGGGAGGTGGCAGACTGGACGAACCACACGCCCAATACGATAAAGCTGACCGCAAACGCGGGCCACGTGCGCCTGACCATCATCAAGCGCAGCATGGAAACGAATATGGCTATCACGATCAGCGCCATCGATAGTATTTTTAGCTCGACGAATGCCACGAACGATTTTTCCTGTGGATAAACAGGCACAAGATTCAGGTCGGTCCAGGAATTCGGCACGGAAAACCGGGCGAACCACCCTTCAGTCCAGAGAAACCACGGCAGGGCGATCAATCCGCCAAGCAATCCCATGCCATTTCCGAAACGCGGCCTACGGAATACCAAGAGGCAAGCGCATAGGAAAACCAGCGGGCTGGCAATGGCAGCGACGCCGGCCGCCGCGGGCGCGCTGCTGATAACCGCTGAAAACCACGGGCCGTTGGGGATTCTCAGAAAGGCGCATGCGATGCTCACTGCCGCGCACAGAAAGAGCCCCGCGGCTATCAGCTTTACCTTCATTGTTCAGGTTTGCTTTCCGGATTGTTTCACGTCCAATTGGACACTTGTAGTGCCGCGCTAGTTCCTGCAACGCGCCTTTATCAGATTTTGATATGCTTCATCAAAGACGTTTTGGAGGCGCGAAAACGATGAAAGTACCGGCAATCATAAGCTGCGCTCTAATGGGCGCGGCTCTCTTCCTTGCTCCGGTGGCCCAGGCTCACCACAGCAACTCGGCGTTCTACGTCACCAAGGTCATCACGATCAAGGGCGTCGTCAAAGAGTTTAAATGGAGCAACCCGCATGTTTGGGTGATCCTCACCGTGGATGACGGGAAGGGCAACCAAGTGGATTGGAAGGCGGAGGGTCGTCCGCCAGGCATCCTGGGGCGGGCCGGCTGGACGCCCAAGTCGTTGCAGCCCGGCGACGTGGTCACCATCGACTTGAGCCCTGCCAAGGACGACACGGCCTCTGGCCTGATTGCGCGCGTGACTAAGGCCGACGGCACTATTCTCGCCAATGCGCCGCCGCCGACGGAATAGAGGATTGCCATGAAGATCCACAAGCTCTTCCTCGGCATAATCGGCACAGTGGGACTCTGCGCCCAGACATCGCCTCCCGATTTCTCGGGCGTCTATTATCCAGTGAACCCGTTCGGCAACTTTCGAGGCGGCCCGAACGCAGGGGCGCCCCCACCCCAGGCACGGCCGGCCGGACCACCACCGCGTCCAACCGCCTCGGCGCCGCTTTCGGATGGATCGCGCGGGCGCAGTCCCGATGCGCCCTCGCTCACGCCCGAGTACATGGCGAAGTGGCAGATGATCAGCAAAACGCGTATCGCCGGCTCGCCGGAATATGACCTGACGGCCAAGTGCCTGCCGCCTGGAATGCCGGCCATGATGTCGATGCCCTACGGCATGGAGATCATGCAGAACAAGGACAAGATCACCTTCTTCAGCGAGCTGAACGATGCCTTGCGGCGTGTCTATTTGGACGGGCGCAAGCCGTCGGAGAAAGTGCTCGAGGATCCCACCTATGCCGGTTACTCCACCGGCCATTGGGAAGCCGGCACGCTGGTGGTGGATACGGTGGCGCTGCGGGACAACACCTTCATCGAAGGATTCACGCCGCATAGCGACGCGATGACGGTGCATGAACGCATCCGGTTCAAAGAGCCCGGCTTGCTGGAAGATACCATCACGGTTACCGATCCCAAAGCGCTGACCAAGACCTGGGAGACGGTGAAGACGTATCGCAAAGCGACGCGCGAGAAAGGGAACGACGAGTTGCGGGAATTCGCCTGCGCCGAAGGCTTGGGAGAAGCCAAGTGAACGCACGCGTTTTATGGCTAGCTGCGGCCGTTCCGGTCGCATTGGCCGCGCAGACCACGCCGCCGGATTTTTCAGGCGTTTACTATCCGGTAAATCCGTTCGGCAATTTTCGCGGAGGCCCAAACCCAGGAGCACGGACGGGAGCACCGCCGCCGCGTCCCACCGCATCGGCCCCGCTGGCAGATGGCTCCCAGGGCCGGCGTCCGGATGAGCCATCGCTCAAGCCCGAGTACCTGGCGAAATGGCAATCGATCAGCAAAACGCTGATCGCCGGTTCTTCGGAATACGATCCCATTGCCAGATGCCTGCCTCCGGGGATGCCGGCCGTGATGAGCATGTTTTACGGAATGGAGGTGATGCAGAATAAAGACAAAATCACCTTCTTCAGCGAATTGAACGACGCGCTGCGCCGTGTTTACCTGGACGGGCGCAGACCTTTACAAAAAGTTTTGGACGATCCAACGTACGCGGGCTATTCGACAGGCCACTGGGAAGGCGACACTTTGGTCGTCGACACGGTGGCAATTCGCGGCGACACCTTCATTGAAGGAATCACGCCGCATAGCGACGAAATGACCGTGAAGGAACGCATCCGGTTGGTGGAACCTACGCTGCTGGAAGATCGCATTACGGTGACAGATCCTAAGGCCCTGACCAAGCCTTGGGAAACGGTGAAAACTTATCGCAAGGCCAAGCCCCAGGGCGGGACGGACGAGCTGCGGGAGTTCGCGTGTCCCGAGGGTTTGTCTGAGGTGAAGTAGGAGCCAGCCTGCTTACTGGCGGCTATCGTCGTTCTTGTCTGCGCGCTCGCGCAGTTTTTCCTTGGCCTTCTCCGCGTCCTGCTCCGATTGGCTCAATGCATGCCGAAGCTGGGTGCGTGCCTTGTCCAGATCCTCGCGCGTCTGTGCATCGGCGCTATGCAGTTCCTGGCGCAATTTATCTCTGGTTACGTCCAGCTGCCTCTGCGCTTTGTCCTGCGCCTCGCGGCCTTGCTCTCGCGCACGATCCTCGTCGACGCGGCTACATCCGGCCATAGCCAAGAGTCCGATGAAAATCCCCGCAACCACGCCCCGCTTCTTCATACACGCTCCCCACACATGGGACGCTCTCCCAACCATTTGGTTACGCAACACTACCCCCTACGAACATGCAGTGGTCTAATAAAGGTATAGCCCACCGCAGTTGGTAGACCGGAACTGCGATAAGCCTAAGCTTATGAGAATACTGGTTGTCGAGGACGAAAAACGAATTCAGGACTTCTTGTCCCGCGGTTTGGAAAGCGCGGGTTACGCGGTGGATGTGGCCGGCAATGGCGCCACCGCGGTCGATCTTGTGCACGGCGCTGAGTATGACCTCATCATTCTCGACCTTATGCTGCCCGACATGGATGGCCTCACGGTGCTGCAAAAGATTCGCAATCGCAAGTCAAGCCCGCCCGTCTTGATCCTGAGCGCGCGCGATGCGGTGGACGATCGCGTGAAGGGGCTGGAACTCGGCGCCGACGATTATCTGGTCAAGCCGTTTGCGTTTGTCGAGCTGCTGGCCCGCGTCCGGGCGCGTTTGCGCCGCGGCCAGCCCATGCCGGAACGATTGCAGGTGGGAGACCTGCTGCTCGACTGTATTCGCCGCAAAGTGACCCGCTCCAACGAAAACATCGAGCTGGCGCCCAAGGAGTTCAGCATCCTGGAATACCTGATGCGCAATCGCGGACGCCCCCTCAGCCGAACCATGATCGTCGAACACGTTTGGGACATGGACTACGATGGGCTAACCAACATCGTCGACGTTTACATCCGGCACCTGCGCAGCAAGATCGATGACAAATTTTCGATCAAGATGATCCACACCGTGCGCGGCATCGGCTATATGCTGGATACTCCCGAAAAGGCCGTGGAAACGCAGTTGGAACAGGTCACATGATAAGCAACATTTTCAGAACCGCGACCGTGAGGGAGCGTTGATCACACCGGGCAAAGCTCTGGGCTGGACTCGCGGACTTCGCTTTCGCCTGGCCTTGAGCTACCTTATCTTCTTCAGCATCCTGCTGGTGTTGCTCGGCCTGCTGTTCCGCCAGGTCCTCAGCGGCACTTTTCAAGCTCAGATGGAAAACGTTCTGGAAGAGGAGTGGGGCGCCGCTAAAGGTTATTTGCGCACCGGCCCCGAGGGTCCAAACTGGTTCTACGACGAAAAAGATCCGGACGAAAGCTTCACCGTCCGCCGTGTGCAGCGCGTCTACATGCTGGCCGATACGCAAGGCAACAAACTGCAGGATTCCGCCATCTACGATTCGCTGGGTATCGATCCGCCGGCCGAGATTCGATCGATTCTTCAATCCGGCAAACCGGCCATTCGCGTCCGCACAGATCCTGGCGGCGTTCCGTACATGATCCGTTCCGGCTTGTGGGTGGATCACGACGGGCACAAATATTATCTGGCCATCGGCCGCGCCGTCGATTACAACGACCAGGTAATCAAAAGTTTCACCTTGGATTATTTCTCCTGGGTTCCGCTGGTCATCGTCCTGAGCGGCGTTCTCGGATGGTTTCTGGCCGGCCGGGCACTCGATCCCGTGAATTCGGTGGCCGAGGCCGCACAGAAAATCACGCACTCCAATCTCGATGTGCAGATTCCCGCGCGCAACGCCGATGACGAACTGGACCGGTTGATCGAAGCGTTCAACCATATGATGACGCGCTTGAACCATTCCTTCGAGCAGATTCGCCAATTTTCCACCGACGTCTCGCATGAGCTGCGTACGCCTCTTACCGTGGTTCGCGGCCAGCTTGAAGTGGCGTTGTTCACCGCGCAGACTGTCGATCAATATCGCGACGCCATGGCCGACGCGCTGGAAGGCGTGGAGCGTCTCTCCAACATTGTGCGCGCCCTTTTGATGCTCTCGCAGGCGGAGTCCGGGCAGCTGGCATTGCAAAAAACCGAGATTGATCTGGCCGACCTGGTACGCGACTTGGTAGACCAGCACCAGATTCCCGCCGAAGCGGAGGGCGTCCGCCTTTCCGCCGCGATACCATCAAACTGTTCCGTGAGCGCCGACCGGATTCAGATCGAGCGGCTGCTCTCGAACCTATTGGGCAATGCCATTAAGTACACGCCCGCGGGCGGTTCGGTGCAGGTGAGCCTGATCCCGGGCGTCGATCAGGTGAAGCTGATTGTGGAAGATACCGGTGTCGGAATCTCGCCCAGCCATCTGCCGCACATTTTCGACCGGTTTTATCGCGTGCCCTCCGCCGACGCGGAAAAGGGGCTCGGGCTAGGCCTCAGTTTCGTCGCATGGATCGCCAAAGCTCACGGCGGAACGGTGAGCGTGGAGAGCACGCTCCAGGAAGGTACGCGCTTCACCGTGCTGCTGCCGTCGGCGCGCTGGCCGGTGCTGCCGCACGAGACTCCGGCCGTGCCCGTCCCCGAGCGGGTACACTAGGATCAGATGGCGAATCTTGAGATTACTTCCCGCGACAAAGAAGGCGTCAAAATCCTCGACCTCTCCGGGAAGCTGGCGGTTGGCGGAGCGTCCGATCTCCGCGAAAGAGTTACCGCGGAAACCGCTGCCGGGCATTTGCAGCAGCTTCTGAATCTCAAGGAAGTCGAGTACATCGATAGTACCGGCCTCGGCACCATGGTGATCTGCCATATGGCGCTGCAAAAAGCCGGCGGCACACTCAAACTGGTGAATCTCAATCGCCGGAACCTGGAGCTGGTGCTGCTCACCAAGCTCTCCACTGTTTTCCAGATCTATAACGAAGAGCAGGAAGCCATCAACAGCTTCTTCCCCGATCGCGAGATCAAGCATTTCGACATTCTGAGTTTCGTCCAGCAGCAGAAGGACGGCGGGGCCTAAACCGTCAACATGTTCGGGCGTCGCAGAAAGGTGCTGGTGGAAGTCGGGGTACGCGCGCCTGCCTTCCGCTTAAGCGGCCTGGACGGTTCCGCGCGAACCTTGGAAGATATTCTGGCCGCTGGCCCCGCGCTCCTGGCGTTTTTCAAAATCAGTTGCCCCGTCTGCCAGCTCACCGCTCCTTACCTGGAGCGATTGGCGGCGAACAGCGAAATTCAGGTGATTGGGGTCTCGCAGGACGACGCCGACGCTACGCGCGGCTTCATGCAGCGCTGCGGCGCGACATTTCCCACGCTGCTGGATTTGTCGAGCGAAAATTATCCCGCCAGCAATGCTTACGGCATTACCTCCGTTCCGTCCCTGTTCCTGCTGGAGCGCGATGGCACCATCGAGCGTGCTTTTAACGGCTTCTCGAAGCACGATTTCGAAGCGATTGGCGCCCGCGCCGGCGTCTCCCCTTTCGGCCCCGAGGATCACGTGCCCGAATGGAAAGCCGGTTGAGGCTCCAAAAACTAGGTTCGGTCTGGACCTGCGATAATAAGGTTTCCAATGGCCTCCAAAATATCTGAAGCGTTCGGATCCGCCGCAGCCATCGCCAAGGGCATGTCCATCACCCTGGGCGAGATGATGAACCCCACCATCACCGAGGATTATCCGGATACGGCACCCAAGTTCCAGGAGCGTTATCGCGGCGCGCACGTGCTGCAGCGCGACGAAAACGGCCTCGAGAAGTGCGTGGCCTGCTTTCTGTGCGCGGCCAACTGCCCGGCGGACTGCATCTACATTGAAGCCGCCGAAAATACCGAGCAACTGCGCATCAGCGGCGGAGAGCGCTACGCGCATGTCTACAACATCGACTATTCGCGCTGCATCTTCTGCGGCTACTGCGTCGAAGCCTGTCCCACCGACGCCATCACGCACGGCCACGGTTTTGAAATCGCCAGCTACAACGTGTCCACGCTGATTTACCGCAAGGAACACATGCTCGCGCCCATCCCGCCAGGCGCGCACTTCCCGCTCAAGGCCGATACCGAAGAAGCGCCCTCGGCTGGGCATTAACGCTCCCTCACGGTCGCGGTTCAGTTCTTCAAAATTTCGCGCAGCCGCGCCTGGTCCGCCGCCGACATGCCAGAATTCTTCGCGATATCGGCGCGCGTCTCGAGCTTCCTGCGATAACGGCCGAAGTACTCGTTGAAGTCGCCCCCATACTGGAAGCTGTACATGATATCGTCGAACACCGCGGTATGTGAGAGCCCCAGCGCGTGTCCCGATTCGTGCAGGCAGGTCAGATACACTACCGTGTCCCGCAGCAACCGGTCGCCATTCACCGGTAGTGGCGATGGACGTACGTAAACCTCCGCGCCCAGGTGTCCTTCAAACGCCATCGGCCGCGTCTCTCCGTACATGCCCCGCTCGGCGGAGGCCCAGTACAAACGAATGCGGGCATGGTCGCGATCCTTCACGCGCGTGAACGCAAGCGCCCCGCTGGATGCTTTTTGCCATGCCTCGAAGGCCCACTGGGCCAATTGAGGATCGTCCGGCTGGCACAACGACGAAGGATCCGTGCACGGCTCAACCCAATAGGTATAGGCAAGCGGTGCACCGGTTAGACCAAGTGCCAGGAACCCAACCCCCAACAGCCCAATCCCGAGCATGCCCAGCAGGTTCATCGGCCGGCTCATCGTCGTTCCGCCAACCGATCTTCTGCCAAGAGCTTAATCTGCGCCTCCAGTTGCTCGATGCGCTTGGTTAGGTCGTCGATCAATTGACCCTCGGGATCGGGAAGAGTGCCGTGTTCCAGATAATCGCCGCCTGCGTCCAATCGCGACCGGACCACGCGCCCCGGAACGCCCACCACCGTCGAATGGTCCGGCACCGAGCGGATCACCACAGATCCGGCCCCGATCTTGGTGTGATCGCCAATCATAATGTTGCCGAGGATCTTCGCGCCAGTGCCGATCACGACATTGTTCCCGATGGTCGGGTGGCGTTTGCCCTTCTCCTTGCCCGTCCCCCCCAGCGTCACGCCTTGATAGAGCAGTGCGTCGTCACCGATCTCCGCCGTCTCGCCGATCACCACGCCCATGCCATGATCGATAAAACATCGCCGTCCGATCTTGGCGCCGGGATGGATTTCAATCCCGGTCACGGTTCGATTGAACTGCGAAAGGATCCGCGCCAGTAAGGTGAAGCCCTCCATATGCAGCCGGTGCGCCGCGCGATGCAGCAGGATGGAATGAAAGCCGGGATAACAGAAGAAGATCTCCACCGCGCTCTTGGCGGCCGGATCGCCGTGGAAAACGGTGTCAATCTGTTCCCGTATGGCCTGAAACATACTGCTTTGTTTTGATTATCTCACTGGCTCAAGCGATGCAATCATCTTGTCGAACGCCATTTGATTGGCGGCGATGGTCTTGGCCGGGCCCGTAAACTTAATAAATATAGACCCTTGCGGCCCTTCCACAATCGCTCCCAGCATCCGATATCCCGGCATTGCGGGCCCCGGTTGCTGGGTGGGTCCGCCCATCCCCGTGTAGGCGCCCGAGACATCCACCGTGGTCACCGGCCAGCCGTGAAGGGTACGCTTGGCGATCTTGGCGGCTGCCTTGGAAGGTTTTCCATCTGCTTGGAGAAATTGGCCAATCCAGCGATCCAGGTTCGCGTCCACGCTTCCACCTTGCCCCGCCCCAAAGTAGTACATTCCGCACTCGCCACCCGGATCCACTGTGTAAGTGGCCAGGCGCATGGGCCGTTGGGTTTCGGCCTTCCAACTGGCCGGCACGGCCCAATGGACACCCGCGCCGGAGTCTCCCCAAAGACATGTCGTGGCAAGCAGCAGTCCCAGGAAAAAATGCCGCATATGGCATCAGTATGGCATGCGGCCGGTCCAGTTATAATTGCCGTGTGCGATTGATCCTGGTTCTTGTCTTGGCTGGAATCGGCGGCGCCGTGATAACGGTTGCCGCGCCGGCGGAAGAAGAGGCTTCTCTCATTGGACAGAAGTGGCTCGCCCTTCTGGACGATCAGAAATATGAGGAGAGCTGGAACCAGGCGGGCTCCATGTTCCGCAGCGAAGTGATGCCGGACCAATGGGTCGCCGTGCTGAAACGATTGCGCCAGCCGATGGGTCCCATGCTTTCCCGGACCACTGCGCGGGTTGACTTCGTCAAGACGTTGCGCGGCGCTCCCGATGGGGATTATGCCATCATCCACTACACAACGTCCTTCCAGAACAAGGCCGTCGTGACGGAGCGGCTCACACTCGTCAAGGAAGATGGCAGATGGCAAGCGGCTGCCTACGCCACCCACTGATGCATTAACATCCACTGATGCATTAACGTTGATGCTTGGGATGGTTCCGCATGGCTTTGTGAATCGCCTTCCATTTGGCCTTTACGGCCGTTTTGGCAAGCACGTCCTGTTGCAGCTTTTCGTGTCGCAGTTCAGCTTGTAACTTGCGGAAGCTTCGCCATCGCGGCACGTCGAGCCAGCCCCTTTCCAGTGCACTTTGGATTGCGCACTCAGGCTCGTTTGTATGGGTGCAGTCGCGAAACCGGCACTCCAGGGCAAGAACGGCCACGTCATCGAAAACCTCATCGAGCGAGTCTTCAGCCGCCCATAGCTGTAACTCGCGCATTCCGGGATTGTCGATAACCGCGCATCCTTCCGGCAGCGGGATGAGCATGCGGCTGGTGGTTGTGTGGCGCCCGCGTGAATCCGCGTCGCGGACCGGCAGGGTGGTCTGACTCTCATGGCCGATCAGCGCGTTCACGATGGTGGATTTTCCAACGCCCGACGATCCAAGAAACGCCACCGTCCGGCCGCGGATTAAGGAGCCCAGATCCCGCTCGCTCTCTTGCGCGCTCATCACCAGAATCGGGACGTGTTGCGCCACTGCGGTGACCTCTTCCAGTCGCGTTGAAACGGCGTCGCAGAGGTCAGATTTATTCAGCACGATCAGCGCGTCCCCGCCGCTCTCACGCGCCAACAGCAGGTAACGCTCCAGACGCCGCACATTGAAATCGCTGTCCAGCCCGCAGACGATCGCCGCCAGATCCACGTTAGCCGCGATCACCTGCTCGGCAAATGCCACACGGCGAGAGAACTTGGTCCGCTGCGGGAGTACAGCTTCAATCAAAGCCAGCTTTCCAGCCGCCCGGCGGGAACGGCTTCGTAATCCCATCAGCATGAAGGAAACCCGCCCATCGAAAAGCTCGCGGATATAAGCATCCGCTCCCAATTTTTTCCAGAAACATTCTGGGAGCTGTCTTGAACCTTTAGCGAACAGTCATAGGCGACTTTATGTCATAACACACCGTCGTCCGTCCTGTGGCGCACGCGCCCACGCGTGCCGCGTCGCGTTCACACTCGTGTGAACGCCTCCAGCGGTTTCCGTTTAAACTCAAATAATGCGCCGCATGTTCCCAGTCCTTTTGTGTCTCTATCTGGCCCTAACCCTTTCGGCTGACGATCTTGTCATCACCGCAAAAAGCTTTGGCTGCGTCCTCGACCTGCCGAAAGTGAGAAACACGCGTATTCAGAATCCCGATCCCGAAAAGCTCCAGGAAGCCATCCGAATATTTAGGGACAGCGTGTCCGATAAAGAATATCCTACGGGTACAGTTCTGCAGTTGATCCCGACGGAGGCCATGGTAAAGCACG
>Ga0206795_1165_pt2 | contig 12131 bp, 10 predicted proteins | sample Alteio_BWOrgCont_71_FD_152872 | JGI IMG/M metagenome (GOLD analysis project Ga0206795, IMG submission 152872) | Enriched cells from forest soil in Barre Woods Harvard Forest LTER site, Petersham, Massachusetts, United States -... | ecosystem: Environmental > Terrestrial > Soil > Temperate forest >... | reverse complement strand
GAAAGCCCCTCTCAGACAAGAGGGGTCTGTGGTGAATGTTCCGTTTTATATGATCAAACACTTAGTCACACAGTTCGGTCGCTTGATGTCTAATGCTTGAAAAATTCAACGAATTTTTAATTAATTCTCTCATTCACAGCATATGCAAATGTCTGGCGTAGAAGTCCATTCTGGCATCAGCCTGGGATTCGGCATACCAATTGGAAGGAATGAAATCGTAGAGATAAATCCCCGCTTTCCCGTCATAAGCATAACTGGCATTGGGAACGTCCACGGCTTGTAAAAACAAATGCGTGAGGTTTTTAAAGTTTTGAAGATTCTCTTCATTGTTCCAAACCCCAAAGCCATTTTCACTGCCGCAGCTAGATTTATGCGTGGGATCGGCATCTGCGATTAAACAACCCGAAGTGATTGGGCTTGTCGTCATTTCAGGGCCGATATATTGCGTGGAAAAGAGATAGACAATTTGCTCGGAGCTGTTTGCAGGGACCTGTCCGAAAACATGCGCAAGATTAGAGGGCTGGGTTGTTTGAGTGAAGATATAGGCATAACTGGCCAAGATTTGATCTTCTAAGCTGGCAGAGCTTGAGAGGGCGGCGGAACCACTGAGAATGGCTTGATGATAGACATCGCAATTTGAGTCTTGAGGGTTTAAAGCACAGCCGGTGATGGATGTTCCCGCAGCACTGGTCCAGCCAGCTTTTTGATTCGAGGGGTTCTGAAGAACGTATTCCTCCCATTGAAGTCCAGGGAAAGTTTTTCCGGGAATTGAGCTGCAGTAAGTCCCTGTGGCAGGAGTACTTGGGCAATTGACGCCTTCTCCACTCAAGATGGTCGGAACGGATTCTAAGGCGACACTTGAAATTCGAGGTTTACTGGCATTGCCCTTATCAAGGTCATAGACCTCCACGAAACTAATATCCAAAGCCGGGCTGCCATCGGGCATCATGGCCGTGGTCCAGGCTCCTCCCCCCATAAATCCTAATTTTTCTGGGACATCAGGATCCGCCTTGTGGTAAGCCTGCATCTGGGATTTAAACCAAATCACATTGGTATCGGAATAGGGCATTTCAGTGGATTGATTGTCATAAGCCAAACCCTGAATGACCTCGCCACCGAGAGCATGATTCATGGCAGTGGCCCAGCAGAGTCCGGCCATCATTTCCTGACCTCCTTGAGGAGTTGTGCTGTTGGCCTGAAAGTGGCAGACGGGGTAAGAAGGAGGGGATGACAAATTCGTTAGCCATTTGATCCACAAACCGGGAAATCCCCTTTCTGAATCAGGATCTACATAAACCTCTATTCCACTTAAAGAATTTCCGGGCAAAAAAGATTGTAATAAGGTTTGAAAGGAGGAAGTTGGATTCATATTGGGGCCGTAATCAGCAGGCTGTTGAACAGGGGAAACAGCATTGAATACGATTCGACTGACTTTGATCTGACCTGAGCTGAGGTTATCAGGGAGATTGGGATACAACATAGGAGTTGCTCCCACTACCATGGTGTAGGCATCGTCATAAGTAGCATTGGCGGCAAAAATACCGCTAGATAACAATCCTGCAAAAATAAAACACAAGTTACGCTTCATCTTCTCTCTCCGGTTTCTGGGTTTAAATCTGGGCGGTTATCTTAATGGCATTCCGCTTTGTTTCGGAACAGGCATATTTCAAGGAGATAACACAGGTCTTTTTTTATGTGTCTTCAACTACACTCCGGGCCCTTAAGTAATCAGAGCTGGGAGTGAGGATGCGAACAAAACTTTACCTGGGAGTTTTCTTAGGGCTTTCTTTCGGGTTGTTGGGATGTTCGAGTTCTTCCGGAGGCGCTGGAAATACTAATTTGCTGGCAACGCAACTTTCTGTCAGTCCAGTTTCAGGTTCAACGGTGACTCTTTTCCCCAATCAGACCGCCAATATCTTGGTGAAGAATACGGGAAAAGAAACGGCCTATAACATTCAATTTAATCCTCAAACCGTTCAGGGTTTAGCGTTTATTCCAGCCAGCATTCCTGCTTTATCTCCCGGAACTAGTCAAACAGTTGAGGTGATGGCAAACCCGGGGAGTGAAGGACAGGGAGCGGTGAGTGTTCAAAGTAGCAATACGAATCCTGTGACCTTTCCCATTAAGGTGGTTCCCCTGATTTTCACGAGCGGATCTCTGGTCTTGGGTTCGGGAGAAACCATTGCTTTTTCCGTGGCGAATTTGGGCCTTCATCCGGTCTCTGGTTTACAACTTTTTCTCAGTCCTCCCTTAAAAATAACGCAAGATTCCAGTTGTCCTTCCGTCTTACCAGCAAGAACACGGTGTCAATATATCTTGACAGTTCCGGCCGAAGCCCAGACGCAAACGGGATATTTGTCCATTCAGGCGGCAGGAGCTCGTCTAGGCAATAAGCTCATCCAGATTGTTCGACCGGAATATTCTATTTCCCTCCCAGAAGTGGGAGATGCCGCTCCTGTTAAAACCATTACGGTGAACTCCTTTGAGCTGAAACTTATCCAGATCAGCAATACCTCTACAGTTCCTTTAGAAGGCTTAAGCACGAAACTGTCGACTTTCCCTTATGTGACTTTAAATAACGATTGTCAGGGACCTTTGAATTTGGCCCCGGGGGATTCCTGTTTTATTCAATTGGAAGTGAATGATCATGTTGGAATAGGGCAGCTCGGGACTTTGACGGTTTCAACAGAAAATGCCAATGCTCCGACCTCCTATCCCATTATGGTGAGGCAATCAGAAAACCTTCCTTCTGAGCTGGAAGATTTTTCCTTGGTGGGAAATCGACATGTGGCAACGGGAGGAGTGAATTACCCAGTTTTGGCTTCATTGGAATTATCGGGGTCTTTGCCCAGCGATTTTTATGTCAGTGATGGGAAGCAAACCTGTGATCTGAATTTGTTAGATCAAAATACGGCCTGTGGTTGGACTTTGCAGTCAGATCTTTGCGATCCAAACCAAACTCACTGCCAAATTTTGTTTAGTGTGAAAACGCCCAAGGTCAAAACAAAAATAGAGCAAAATTGGACCTTAAATTACGGCAATCAAAAACTCCAAACCCTTAAGCTTGAGATTGTCCCAGGAGCCTATGAATTACCGAATGACTTATCTGGATTACGCGGAATACTGCCTACGCGGCATTTGAGTACAGTCACGGTGGGAGAGGACGGAACGATTTATGTGGGTTCCGATGAAGGAATTGCTTACTCCGATGATCAAGGAGCCTATTGGCATTGGTTTGGTCCGGCCAGTAAATTACCGAGCCCCCAAGTTCATGATTTATTGCTAGAAGGTTCGACGCTGTATGTGGCGGATGGTCGATTTGTTGTGGAGCTTGAGAATCAGGGCGGCTATTTAACCTGGAAGCGAAATTATGACTTCCCCAGTAGCGTCAAGACGGTTTGGGCCTTGGCTTCCGACACGAATGGTTTATACGCTGCAACGGATGCGGGAATTTATTTTTTATTGGAAGGCTCGGATGTCTGGACTCCCGTACCAGAAACGGTTTCAGGCAATGATGTGGATCTGATCAGTGGAGAAAATTGGCATTACTTTTTAAATGCAAGCACAAGAAGCTTGGAAAATTATGATAGCAACTTGCATTCGGTCACGGTCTTGAAAACCCTATCGACAGGGGAGCTCAATCGAGTGGATGCTGATGTGGGAAATGATCTCGCTTTTACTTCAGACCAGGGTTTATACCTTTCTAAGGATGCCGGACAGCATTGGTTTGAAGTTCATTCCGTCAAGCAAATTCCTTGGAGCCCAACAACAGTTTTATGGCAAGATGAAAATCACCTTTGGGTTGGTTCTACTGCAGGTTTTTGGATGAGTAGAGATGGGGGTCAAAGCTTTCAGCTAGAGACTCAGGGTTCGGAATGGATTACAGACAGTGCTCTGCATAATGGGGAGTGGTTTCTGGCAACTCGAGATGGCTTGATGGTGGGAACGCCTCAACATTGGAAAGTGTTTGATGGAGTGAATGCCATGTTCACCCGAGCGGCTTTAGATCTTGAAACAACTCGAATGAATTTCTATGTCGTTGGATCTCATCATCTCGGACTTGCGAAACTTTGGATTTCCCGAGACGCCGGAGAAAGTTTTATTCGGGCCACAAATTTACCGAGTGAGCAGGTGAATAGCGTTTTTGTGACAGAAGATAGCCAGGGAGAAGACCATGTCGCCGCTTCAACACAAGACCGGGGCTTATGGTTGAGTGAGGATGCAGGGAATACTTGGAAAAATTTCTCAGAAGGCTCAGTGGGTTTTCCCTCGAATACCGTTAATAGTGCTGCTTTCTGTGGTTCGGGAGCTTCCCGAACGATTTTAGCGGCAACGCCTGTTGGTCTTGCGGTTTCTCAAAATAATGGAACGAATTGGGCAGGGGTCTTTAATAATCAAGTTGTTAAAGCCGTGAGTTTTCTTTCTGAGGACTGTCAAAAGGTCGGTCTTATTTTGGGGGATGGATCGATTCATCTTTCTCAAGATCGAGGGATGGATTGGACAGTGACTTCTCCCAGTATCGTAAAGGTTGATTCGAGATTGGTTTCAGATGGGGCCGGAAATTTCTTTGCGGTGAATTCCGTGACGGGGACTTTGACGATGGGGATTCCAGGGACAGGAAAAACGACGACCTTTACTTGGAAAACCTGGCCCTTGACGGCCTTAGGACTTCCCTCAGCCATTTTAGATTTGCGTGCAGAAGGAAACTTACTGGTGGTGGCAGGACAAAATTATTTTGGAGTGATTGAAATTCAGACTTTATTGACTCAAACGAATTTGCAATCTTCCGATTGGAAAATTATTAATAGTCAAAATGGGCTGGGGGAGATTGCGCATCTTTCTGTCTTGCCTTATCCCGAATTGAAGCTTCTTCAAATTTTTGGATTGGGAGAAGGTTTATTTGGGACAGAGGTTCAGTTTCAATGAGGCTAGCTTATTCAAATTGTAGCTTGGCTTAAATCAAGGGTTAGGCTTCTTATTTAGGAAAAATATGTGTGAAAGCAATCAATTAAGTACGGATAAAATTCTGCTTGCTACGGTAGATTTAGTGAGCAAGCTTCAGCCGAAACTTCCCGCAAAGCATTTAGATATTGGCTCAGGCACAGGCGAGCTGATTAAGCTATTACGAGAAAAAATGGAAATTGAATCTACCGCCTGTGATTACACCTCTGCGTTAATGAAACTTGATATCAAAGTCGATGTGGTGAATCTGAATACGGAAAAACTTCCCTATGCAGATAACAGCTTTGATATCGTCACCATGACCGAGGTGGTTGAGCATTTAGAACACTATCGAGAAACCTTACAAGAAGCCTACAGAGTACTTCGTAAGGATGGAATTTTAGTGGTCTCAACTCCGAACATTCTTAATTTAAAATCTCGCATTCGGTTTCTTTTTTTTGGCTTTTACAATCTTTTTGGTCCCTTACATTTCAAAGAAAGTAATCTGCACACTACAGGAGGTCATATCACTCCTATTAGCTTGTTCTACCTAGTTCACTCTTTTGTGGATGCCGGTTTTTCTGAGATTCAAATAAGGATCGACAAAAGACAAAAATCCTCTTTGCTCTGGCTGGTCTTTTTGTACTTTCCGATCAAATTTTTTAGTGCCCTTTTAATGAGAAAAGAAAAAGATACCTATAAAACGATAGACGAGCACAATGAATCGTTCGTAAAAAAAATTAACAGCCTGGATATTCTTTTAGGCAGAACAATTATCGTTGGGGGAAGAAAGTAGTTGAGGGATCTTTTTGAGAAAATACATTATTTTTTTGAAGCCATGGAAATGACTAAAGGTAGGTTTTGGGCTTTATTTTTATATTTTATGGTTGTATTATCGCCAAAATAGTGATTTTATGGCCACGAAGCATAATGAATTTACGTGATTATCTGAAAGGGCTTCGACAAGAAGGGCGGCGTTGTTTTACGTTGAAAGAGATGGTTTTTGATAATCAGATCTCTAAAAATGCAGCTTTGAATGCGATTCATCGGGCGAAAGTCCAAGGCGATTTAATCAGTCCTGCTAGGGGGCTTTATGTCATCGTTCCGCCGGAGCATCAAGTTAATGGCTGTATTCCACCAGAAGAGCTGGTTCCTATTTTGATGTCATATTTGAAATCAGATTATTACGTGTCCTTGCTTTCAGGGGCGCAATATTACGGGGCCTCTCACCAAAAGCCTGGAAGATTTCAGGTTATTTCAAACATGCGAATTCGGAGGCTGCTTGAGTTTGGGAATGTAAAAATAGAAATGATTTATAAAAAATCATTAAATGACCTGCCTACCCAAGATGTTGTTGTCAGTACTGGGTATCTTAAAGTGGCATCCCCAGAATTAGTGGCCATCGATTTATTTTTATATCCAGAAAAAAGTGGAGGTTTGAATCATATTGCTACTGTTTTATCAGAATTAGTAGAAGCGATAGAGACTGAAAAATTATTGTCTTTGGCTGAGAAAGTATCGAACAATGCCTGTCTTCAGAGGCTTGGATATGTCTTAGATCACATTGATACCATGGATCCACAAAAAACTCAGAAACTCTCTCTGGCTCTAGCAGAATATTTAAGTGGAAGGATAAAAATCTTTGTTCCCTTGGCCTCGGAGCTTCAAAAAGTGGGAGTTCCAAGGATTAAAAAATGGATGATTATTGAAAATACGAACCTTGAGAGTGATTTATGATTCCTGAAACTTTTATTGAAAGCTGGCGCTCCGAAGTGAAATGGCAGACCCTCGCGATGGTCGAGCAAGATTTAGTGATTAGCCGAGCTTTGATTTGTTTATATAACGATCCAGTTGTTAAAGAGTCTTTGATATTTCGGGGTGGGACGGCACTAAATAAGTTATTTATCAGGCCTGCTGCGCGTTACAGCGAGGATATTGATTTTGTTCAAAGAAAATCTGAGCCAATTGGGCCCGCTATTGACGCTATCCGAGCGGCATTAAAATCTTGGTTAGGTGAACCAAAAAGAAAAATTACAGAGAGGGGCGCAAAGCTGATCTATTTGTACCAGGCCGTTAATGGATTGCCTGTCAAATTAAAGATTGAAATTAATACGACGGAGCATTTCCAAGTTTTGCCTTTTAGAGTGGAGTCTTTTTCTATTCAGTCGCCATGGTTTTCTGGTCAATGTGAAATAATCACTTATGAGCTAGATGAGTTGATAGCCACAAAGTTCAGAGCGCTTTATCAAAGAAGAAAGGGCCGAGATTTATTTGATTTATGGCATGTTTTTCAAAATGGACTGATTAATACGGATCGAGTGATCGCTATTTTCAAAAAATACTGTGCCAACGATGGCTTGATTATCACAAGAGATTTATTTGAAGAAAATATAAAGGCGAAGAGAGTCAATAAAGATTTTCAAGTGGATATGAGCGTGCTTCTTCCCCCTAATGTTCATTGGGATTTCGATGAAGCTTTAGACATGGTTCAAAAGAATTTTATTATCAAGATCTGATGGAATTTATTATTTCAATTGAGATCACTGCACAACTTAAGATTTGTCCTAAGAAGTCTTGATCCGCATTTGTTTCTTAAAAAACACGATGGCCATTTTTAAAATCTTTTGAATGCTACCCATATTTTCAAACCCCTTCATTCAATTTCGCGCGATTTTGAACATCTAAAGCATCTGCAACAAATTCGGCAAAAGCCAAGCTGCTGGTGAAAGCGGGAGAGATGGCGTTCAAGATGTGAAAACTGTCTTCTCCTTTTTCGAATAGAAAATCCATCAGCAGTTCTTTGGTATTCCAATCCACTAACTGAGGACGAATTCCGATCTTTTTTGTCGGCATGAGCCAGCCCGGTTCCAGATGTTTGACGAGTTTTTGACAATCTTTGAAAAAATGATTTGGTAAATATTTGAGAGGCTCGGAAAGCGCAAGGTTTCTAAATTTTGAGTTTTTCACAAAAAGCACTGCCTCTTGCCAGAGCAGGGGAAAACCTTCCCAACTGATTCCTTCAATCAAACCATAATTCTCTCGTCCAAAGGCCGGGATGGCGGTAGGTCCAAGATAAACTTCCCCATGAATATTTTTGGTGAAGTGCACTCCCAAGAAAGGATTTTGGAGGTTGGGAACAGGATAGATATTTCCGTTGATTAAACCGCGGTATTCCGGTCGAAGTTTGTGGTAAATCCCTTTGAAAGGAATCATTCGCAAATGCGGGGCTAGGCCAAAGGCATGAGCGATCTTATCCGCAAAACTTCCTGCGGCATTAATAAGATATTGATAGGAAAAATTTCCTCGAGAAGTTTGGATTTGTCGATTGGCTAAGGCTTTTTCAAAGGCGGTATTAAATTCAATGCGGACTTTTTGAGAAGCAATTAATTCTTGGTGGAGTGCTTTCAATATGGATTGAGGATCAACGACGGCAGTGTCATGAGCATAAATCGCCTGCTGATAGGTTTTGGCCTGAGGTTCGTAGAATTCGAGTTGTTTTTCATCGATCCAATCGACATGCGCCCCGTTTTGCTGGGCTCTTTCAAAGAGATTTTTCAAACTCGACAATTCGGATTCGTCTTTGGCCACAATGACTTTACCGCTTTGATGTAAAGGCAAATTATTTTTTTGGCAGTAAGACTTCATCCGTCGACAACCTTCTAAACAGAGTTTGGCGCGTAAACTGCCAGGAGCGTAATAGATTCCAGCATGAAGAACTCCGCTGTTTCGACCAGAGGCATGGCGGCCAAGCTCAGGTTCTTTTTCTAAGATGAGAATGTCTGAGATTCCTCGATGGACCAGTTCTCGAGCGAGGGTGAGACCGACAATTCCGGCCCCGATAATCAAAATATTGCAGGTATTCATACGAAAATTTTCCGATCTACCAAGCTGAGCAAATATTGCCCATAGGCATTTTTCTTTAAAGCCACCGCGAGTTTTCGAAGTTGTTCATCATCGATATAACCATAAAGCCAGGCGATCTCTTCGGGGCAGGCAATTTTTAAACCCTGTCGTTGTTCGATGAGGGAGACAAATTGGCTGGCTTCGAGTAGAGAATCCTGCGTTCCCGTGTCCAGCCAGGCATATCCTCTGCCCAGAATTTCAACGGAAAGATTGTGTTGAGAGAGATACCGCTGATTGATGTCCGTAATTTCGAGTTCTCCTCGCGCAGAAGGCTTTAAAGATTTTGCAATTTCTATCACTTCAGGGGTGTAAAAATAGAGTCCTGTGACGGCGTAGTTGGACTTGGGATGTTTAGGTTTTTCAATAATCTCAATTGCCCGTCCTTGGGCATCAAATTCGACTACTCCATAACGTTCGGGGTCCTTGACGTAATACCCAAAGACGGTTCCACCCTTGAGTTCCGTACGGGCGCGTTTGAGAACTTCATGAAGTCCGTGACCGAAAAAAATATTGTCTCCCAGAATTAAACAGACGGGTTCATTTCCAATGAATTCTTCTCCCAGAATAAAAGCCTGGGCCAAGCCTTCCGGTTTGGGTTGAGTGCAATAGGAAAAATTGAGGCCCCATTGATTTCCAGATCCAAGAAGTCGTTGAAATGCGGGAGCATCCTCTGGCGTGGTGATGATTAAGATATCTCGAATTCCCGCCATCATGAGCACGCTCAAGGGGTAGTAAATCATGGGTTTGTCATAAATAGGCAACAACTGCTTACTGACCCCCAAGGTGGTGGGGTAAAGTCGAGTGCCAGAACCTCCCGCGAGAATGATCCCTTTCATCCTGAATTCCTGGTGAAATTTTGAAAAAATGGATCGTACTTAGGGACCGAAATTTTTGCTACTGCGGACGGAGTTACTTTTGCGAAGTTTGAGTTAAGAGCAGTCATACATCCACTTTAATGTTTCATGTAGGGGACGGGATTTCCAGGGGCCGATAAATTTTTGAAGTAAAGCATTAGACCCTAAAAGCGATTGAACTTCTCTTGCACGTACGAATTCAGGATTACTTTTTGCTTCGATGGAATATCCAGAAATCTCTTCCATTAGAGAAAGAATTTCTCGAAGAGAGTATTGGATTCCAGAACAAATATTCACAGTTTCTCCCGAAGGAATGGAAGGAACTTCAATCAGACGTCGATAGGCATTCACCAGATCTCGAACATCACTGAAATCACGTGAAACGTCTAAGTTTCCGAGTTCAATCTGTTTTTTTCCTTCTCGAAAATGGCGAACAATTTTGGGCAGTAATAAAGTTTCTTTCTGACGAACTCCTGTGTAGTTAAAAGGACGCGTAATTAAAATGGGAAGTCGATCAAACCAAAGTCGAGCTATGTATTCCATCGCTAACTTACTAACGGCATAGTCATTCGTAGGTTGGGGTGGAGTCTTTTCATCCAAGGGTTTATCTGTCTGGGCATTCCCATAGATATTGGCACTGCTGGCCAATAATAGAGTTTGAATGTCCGGGGCCTCTAGGAAGATCAACTCCAATAAATTTCGAGTTCCTACAAGGTTCACGCGATAGAGCATATCCATATCGTTCGCTTCGACAGAAGCAATGGCCGCTAAATGGATAAGTTTATGCGGACGAACTTCGGCGACACGAGCTCTCAATGCTTTTGAGTCCAGGAGGTTTACTTGATCCAATCCGTAGGTTTCAAACCCTGCGGTTTCAAGTTCCTTTTGCATATAAAAGCCCGTAAATCCTTCCAAACCGGTAACCAGAACTCGTTGAAGCTTGACGTCCATTTTAAAATGAGACCCCCATCCTGTTTCGGCGAAGATCGGCTTCAACCATCATTTTGCAGAGTTCTTCCAAGCTTGTTTTAGCTTCCCAGCCCAAAAGCTCTTTTGCTTTTTTAGGATTTCCGATGAGTAGATCAACTTCTGCAGGACGATGAAATTTGGGGTTAACTTTGACTAAAACTTTGCCTGTTCGAGAACAAAGTCCTTGTTCATTTTTTCCAGAACCTTTCCATAAAAGCTCAATGCCAAGAGCTTGAAAAGCCATAAAGACGAAATTTCTTACCGTTTCTGTCCGATGAGTCGCTAAAACATAATTATCGGGAGTGTCTGCTTGAAGCATTCGCCACATTCCTTCAACGTACTCTTTGGCAAAACCCCAATCTCTTTTAGCCTCAAGATTTCCAAGTTCAAGAAAGTCCAATTGATTTAGGGATATTTTTGCAACGGAATCGGTAATTTTTCGCGTTACAAATTCCAGCCCTCTCAAGGGGGACTCGTGATTAAACAGGATTCCACTAGAGGCGAAAATTTGATAAGACTCTCGATAATTGACGGTCATCCAATGAGCATAAAGCTTGGCGGCGCCATAAGGACTTCGAGGATAAAACGGAGTGTCTTCTGTCTGAGGAACGGATTGAACTTTTCCAAACATTTCAGAAGTGGAGGCTTGATAAAAGCGAATGCTGGGATCCACGATTCGAATAGCTTCTAGAAGGTTAACGGGGCCCAGTCCGCTAATTTGAGCTGTTGTGATTGGTTGATCAAATGAAACTCCCACAAAACTCTGAGCGGCTAAATTATAAATTTCATTAGGTTTCGTCAGGTTTAAAAGACGAACTGCCGCTCCTAGATCGAAGAGATCATATTCGATCAATTCAAGATCAGGATGTTTATAAATTCCCAATTCTTGGATTCGCCAAAAATTCATTGAACTCGTTCGACGGTAGGTTCCAAAAACTTTATATCCCTTATGCAAGAGGAGCTCCGCCAGATAAGCTCCGTCCTGCCCAGTGATGCCGGTAATAATTGCACGCTTCATAGTTTGCCGAATTTTCCTGAATGGATTACATAGGCGGTACTTTACCTGATATTCAGGAAATTAAAGAAGTTGAGGACGCGCTTTTACAAAATTGACGTTAATAATTTTTTAATGGTAGAAAGGGGTTTGAGCTTTGAATCAATCGTTGTAGCCATGGATAGAGGACATTTAATTGCAGCTTATCCCCACCCAAAACGGTCAAACCAGAAGATTTTTGAAGTTGCAATTGATGATTACATTGTCGTCGTTCCTTATGTTGAAGATGATGAAAAGATTTTTTTTAAAACAGCTTTCCATAGTCGAAAGGCTAATAAAGCTAAAGAAAGAGGAGATAAAAATGGTTAAGAACAAATACAAACTTGATGCCGATGAGCAAGAAATTTTTAATGCACTTGAAAGAGGTGAGTTGACTCCACTAAAAGATTCAAAAAAAGAAATAAGAAAAT
>Ga0206795_1161_pt2 | contig 12245 bp, 12 predicted proteins | sample Alteio_BWOrgCont_71_FD_152872 | JGI IMG/M metagenome (GOLD analysis project Ga0206795, IMG submission 152872) | Enriched cells from forest soil in Barre Woods Harvard Forest LTER site, Petersham, Massachusetts, United States -... | ecosystem: Environmental > Terrestrial > Soil > Temperate forest >... | reverse complement strand
GCCGTGGGCGGTGAGGTGGGTGAGGACGCGTTGCTTAAGGTCCAGGCCCGGCCCGGCCACCGGGTGCGACGAGCCGTTGTGCACCGGTTCGTGGGTGGGCAAGAAATCGGTGTCGTGGAACGAATACAGGTTGCGGCGGTTGCGGGAGAATAAACGCAACCGGTCGTCGAGCGCGTCCAGTTCGTCCAGGTCAAGGGCGAACAGGAAAATGCGATAAACGAACCGGTGCGACGTGGGCACAAACCGGGCGTGCATGACCTGGCACTCGTAAAGGCAGGATTTCACCGTGCAGTATTACGCGCCGAGGCCCGGGCAGGATGCAGCCGGAGCGCACACGGCGGCGGAAATGGTTGCAGGGCAGTTTGCCCAAGGATCGCGACCTAGGAGCTCACGGCTGAGATTGGCCGCGGAGAGCAAACCATCCTCATGGAAGCCATAGCGGGTCCAGGCGCCGCAATAGTAAGTTTCGGTGGTACCGGCGGCCGTTTCGTTGAGGTGGGGGATGCCGGCCTGGGCGCGAACTGCGCCGAGTGTGAAGAGCGGATGTTCGTAGGCGATGGTCTTCAGGCGGCGCGACGGATTGATGGCCTCCGGGCGGTTGATGGAGACAAAGTAGTTCTCCCGGTCGGAAACACCTTGCAGCCGGTTCATCCAGTAGGTGGTCATGGACGCGCCGTGGCCATCGGCATTGGGGGAGACCAAGTAGTTCCAGGCAGACCACGCGAGTTTGGTTCGAGGCATCACCGAGGTGTCCGTGTGCAAGGTGGCGATGTTGGCCTGGTATTGGAATTCGCGGAGCAAGCGGGATTCGTCGGCGGTGGCATCGGCGAGGAGGGCGAGAGATTCATGGCCATGGGCCGCGAGGATCACCTTGTCGAAGTGTTGCCGGGTGCCGTCGGCCGCGATGACGGACACCCCGTCGGGACTGCGAGCGATGCGTGTGACGCGAGTGTTTCGTCGGATACGGTCAGACCAGGGCGCAGTCAGGTGGCGGACATATTCCTGGGCACCTCCGTCCACCGTCCACCATTGGTGCTGAGTGTGAAGGCCGAGAAAACCATGATTATGAAAGAAGCGGAGCAAGGTCCGGGCGGGAAACTGTAGCATGCGGTCGGGCGGGGCGGACCAGACCGCACTGCTCATCGGCACGAGATAGAGGTTGAGGAAATCGGCCCCGTAGCGGCGGGCGCTCACATATTCCGCAAGCGTAAGCGAATCCACGGCCGGATCGTCGAGCGCTGCCACAGCTTCACGGTTGAAACGGTCGATCGCGAAGAGCATCCGGTAGAAGGAAGGACGGAGCAGATTGCGCCGTTGGGTGAAGAGGTGGTTGAGCGAAGAACCGCAAAACTCAAGGCCGGTGCCTTCATCGCGCACACTGAAGGACATGTCAGTTGGCTTGACCGGGACCTCTAGCTGGCCGAACAGACGGGTGAGAAGAGGGTAGGTCTGGTGGTTGAAGACCATGAAACCGGTGTCGATCGGCACGGATTGCCCAGTTTTGGTCTGATGTACGGTCACGGTGTTGCTGTGGCCGCCGACATGGGCGTTTTGCTCGAAGAGGGTGACGTCAAAGTGCCGGTGCAAGAAGTGGGCGCACCCGAGTCCGGCAATGCCGGTGCCGATGATTGCAAGTGATTCCATGCCGAAATAAGCGAGATTCCAACAAAGGGCCAAGTTCACTGACTATTACGCCCGGAGGTTGGAGTTGGATGCAACGGCAAGCAAGACACCTTCGTGTTTGCCAGGGCTCTCACTTAAAATATCAAAAGTGCAAGCGGGTCCGAGACGGTCGAATCGCTGATCACTTCGCGGTCAGAGAAAAGAATCCGCTTCAGACGAATTGTTTCTGCCGTTTGCGCCGCTGGAGGGCAACCCCATACAGACCAAGAGCACCGACCATTGGCAGCCATGCACCCACTTCTGGCACCGGGTGGCCGCCGATGACCGCCTCGGAGCCAACTTCGTAGACCAGCAGACCGCTCGCATTGAGTGCGTTCGAACTAGAGCTGCCAGTGGTGGCATTGGTGTTCTCGACGACCACAGTCAGGTAGTTCGTACCGATGATGAAGCCGGAGTTAGTCGTTTCGGTGCTGCTGGCGCTGTAATTCTGTAAATATGCCACAGTGGAGTTTGTCCAGGAGGCCAAACCAGAGGCACCCAAGGTGCTGGTTGAGGTATTGACGCTGCCGTTGCCATTCAGGGTGGGGTTTACATAAATCTGATACTGGTCATCCGCCGCAATTGTGAGACTGATCTGGACATCGTTGCCAACGGTGAACTTCGAGCCACCATTACCAAGTGTACCGGTGATTTGAAAAGCCAGTGTATATTCGTAAGTAGCCGTGTTTGGACCGGAGGTTCCATTGCCGGGCAGAAAGTTACCTCCGGTGTTGGTGGTGCCGCCCGTTTGGGCGCTTGAGGCACCGGGGGCCGTGATCCATTGCGAGTAACCAGTGTTCTGCACATAATCCGCTGAAGTCACATTGGAACCGTTAACGACATAGGCTGCTCCCGTATATTGGGTGGAATTGGTTCCTGTCCCGGTGTAGCTCACGCCACCGACATCGGCATAGGTGACGTTCCAATTCTGATCATTACCTCCTCCGGCGACCAAAGCACCGGTGGTGGTGGTGCCGGTATAGTCCAAACCGTATAGATTGGTTGCCGTGCCACTGGATGCGTCCGCCTGATCCCAAGCACAGGCAAGGGTAATAATGGTGACGAAGATAGATTGGCAGAGCTTACGCACAAAATTAAAATACGGAAAATTCATTGAATGACAAGCCATTTGCATATTAGTGGCTGAAGACTAATTATCAGAGTTGGAGGAGGTACCGGCAGCTGAACATATGACCCCAGGTTGGAATTGATGCGAACCATGGATTGCCTCCCAGCTCTTCGATGGTTCGACTCATTGGGCGAATGGGAAACAAATCCACCGTTGCAATGGCCTGGTTTCGTCAGCTTGTGCTGGCGGCGGGGGTACTCGGTATTCTTTCCAACGGCACCGCACAAGCAGCGGACATAGTGCTCGAAATTCCGGTTTTTAGTGGAGGCTACGGGACGGCGTTTTACGAGGACACGGCGCGACAGTTCGAGGCGTTGCGGCCCGGCGTGAAGGTCAACCTCTATGGCGACCCGCGTATCGCCGACAAAGTGCGGGTGCGTGTCATCGACGGGCATCTGCCCGATGCGACACTCACCTCCGAGTTGCTTTGGCCGGTCCTCATCCACGCGGGCAAGGTGCTCGACCTCACGGCCGCGCTCGCGGGTCCGAACTGGGAAGGTGACGCACGCTGGGGTGACACGTTCTTGCCTGGTGCTCTCGATGCGTGGCAGATCGACTCGCACACCTACGGGTTACCGTTTGCCTACGCGTGTTGGACGATTTTTTACAACAAGGCACTTTTTCGTACCCACGGCTGGGAGGTGCCTCGCACTTGGGAGGATTTTTTCGCATTGACTGGAAAAATCCAGGCCGCCGGCCTGACACCGGTCAGCCTGCCCGGCACGCGCTGGTTGTATCCGGACTCATTCTTGCGCGCCGCAAGCCACAATCTTCTGGGCGACACGGCTTGGCGTACCCTCAACAACCCGGCCGCCACCGGCGCGCGACTAGATGCACGTTATGTTCGGGCGGCCGAGGTGCTCCAACGTGTCACCCAGCACGCGACCGCACCGGGGTGGGAAGGCGAAGACCACACAGGTGCGGAAAGGGAGTTTCTTACCGGGCGCGCAGTGATGACCGTTTCCGGGTCGTGGTTCGTCAATGAGATGCGCGACAAAATTCCGACCGGTTTCGAGCTGGGAGAGATGAACTTCCCAGTGTTTCCGGATGGCGTAGCCGACCCAACCACGATCCAGACCGGCAGTGATTGTTTCTTCGTCTTCGCCACCGGTGACGTGGCTCGCGAGCGGCTGACAGTGGATTTTCTGCGTTTTCTCACCTCGCGGGCGCGGGCCGAGGCATTTGTGCGCAGCACCGACTCACCGGCAGCAGTGCGCGGAGTGCCGGGGGCAGCTTTCTCGCCGCTGATGCAGGACACAGCGGCGATGATCGCACAGGCAAGGGCGGCCTTCAGCATGCCCCAGACCATGCTGCAGCCGCCAGCCATCCGGCAGGCTGAAAAAAGTTTCGTGGTTTACCAAAACCGCCCGCCCGGCCGACCAGCGAGATCTTTACCGTCCGCATGCGAGCATTGCCCCGTCCGCCTCATCCGACCCGACCACCTCCCATCCCTTGGCCCACACTACCAAAACATGAGCTCCGCGACCTCCCAGACCCACGCCTCCCCGTTGTCCGTCTCCCGCCCGGCCACTTTTGCCGAGCGTTGTTTGATCGCCGCCTTTTCCGCCCTACCGCACGGCCGGATGACCTTGGAGCTGCCCGATGGCACCTGCCATATTTTTGGCGACCGCGCCACCGGCACCGACGAGGTTGCCCCCGGCGTCACCAACCACGCCCGCATCAGCGTCCGGCATCCGGCCTTTTTCAAAAAATGCCTGCTCCACGGCGACCTCGGCTTTGCCGAATCATTCATCGACGGTGACTGGGAGACCCCGGATCTCACGGCCGTAGTCGGTTGGTTTGTGCTGAACCACAGCCAGGCTCCCACCTTGTCCGGCTCCCGACGCGCCCGTTTGCTGGCCTTGAACTTCCTACGTTTCGCCGACCGGCTCCGGCATCGGCTCCGTCCCGACAACCGCGCCAGCGCGCGGCGCAACATCGCCGAACACTACGATCTCTCCAACGATTTCTTCGCGCTCTGGCTCGACGATTCCATGATGTATTCCTCCGCCCGCTGGGAGCGGGACGATGCTTCGCTGGAGGAAGCCCAGGCCACCAAAAACGACACCCTCTGTCGTCTGCTCCGCCTGCAGCCCGACGATCATGTCCTTGAGATAGGCACCGGCTGGGGCGGCTGGAGCCTGCACGCAGCCCGGAAATACGGCTGCCGGATCACCACGGTGACCCTCTCCCGCCAGCAGCATGACCTTGCCGTGCGGCATATCGCCGCTGCCGGGCTGTCGGAGCGCATCGAGGTGCGGTTGCAGGACTACCGCGACATCACCGGGCAGTACGACAAGATCGTCTCCATTGAGATGATCGAGGCCGTGGGCCACCGCCAATTGCCCGTCTACGCCGCAGCCTGTGATCGCCTGCTCAAGCCCGATGGCCTGCTCGCCCTCCAGTTTATCACGGTGCCCGACCACCGTTATGAGGCTTTGCAGTCCGGCGTGGACTTTATTCAAAAGCACATTTTTCCCGGCTCTCTTCTCATTTCGGTCAACCGGATCAACCATCTGCTCAGTGAGCAGGGTGGTTTCGTCCTGCAGAGTTTCGCCGACTTTGGAGCGGACTACGCGCGCACGCTTCGCCTCTGGCGGGAAAACTTTAACCTCAAGCTCGGCCAAGTCCGCGCGTTGGAATTTGACGACCGGTTCATCCGCAAGTGGCACTACTATCTCAGCTACTGCGAAGCCGCCTTCGCCTTACGCCATATCTCGGTCGTGCATACGCTCCATTCGCGAGCCAATAACCTGTCGCTCCACCGCACATGATCTGGTTCCTGCGCCTCCTGTTTTCGGTTGTGATCGTCTCGATACTTGGGGTGACGGGCTGGGCTGGCTGGCACCAGTCGCTTAGCGCCTTCGCCCACACCGCCACCTTCCGGGATCCCTGGGTCATTGCCACGCTCTGCGACGCTTACTGGGCGTTCATCACTTTTTACGTTTGGGTGGCATGGAAGGAACAGTCGTTCGCCGCGCGGGTGCTGTGGTTTGTCGCCATCATCCTGCTGGGCAACATGGCTATGTCCGCTTATCTGCTGACACAGCTGTGCGCGGTGCCGGCCACCGCACCGCTGGCCGAGGTCATCACGCGTCGCCAGCCCGGCAAGTTGCTGCTGCCGGCCATCCTGACCGTGGTTTCAGCCGTCATCTATCTCCTCGCATGACCATCCGCAGCACACGCCCTTCCTGCTGGCAGCGGTGGGTGTGCCCGCCGCTCATCGCCCTGTTCACGCAAGGCATCACGCCCGACCGGGTCGCGTTCACACTGGCACTTGGCGCGGTGTGCTCACTGTTTCCTTTCCTGGGTTTCACGTCGCTGCTTAATTTCGGCGTCGGCCTTTGGCTGCGGCTCAACCAGCCGTTGCTGCAAACCCTCAACCAGGTTCTCGGCGCACTTCAGTTGGTGATGATCGTCGCCTATGTGCGGCTCGGTGAACTACTGTGGCATACCAGAGAAGGCCGGTTCACCGTCGCCCAAATGCTGCATGACTTTCACGCGGCCACGTTCAGTGATTTTCTCCGGCGCTTCGGCTGGGCTGGCATTCATGCCTTCACGTCCTGGGCGCTGACCAGTCCACTGCTCTTTGTGGCCATTTATTACCCGGTGCGGCCCGCACTGCGCCGGCTGGCGTCTACCCACGCCGCCAAAACGTAATTTATCCTGTGTCCGCCCCATTTCTACTTGTCATCGCCCTCGCTGGTCTCTGCACCGGCTTTGCGCTGATCTATTTCTTTTGCCGCCGGCTCGACAACTATGGTTTCGTGGATGTGGCCTGGGCCTATTCGTTTACCCTGCTGGCCGTTTTTTTCGCCTGTTTTGGGCCGGGCTGGCCGGTGCGCCGTTTGCTCTGCGCTACACTCGTAGGACTGTGGAGCCTGAGGCTCGGTACCCATCTGCTCAGACGTGTCGCCGGTCACCATCCGGTCGAGGACGGCCGTTATGTGCAGTTACGCCAGGACTGGGCGGCGAATTTCGGCTCAAAGATGTTTGGCTTTTTTCAGCTCCAGGCGGTTTCTGCGGTGTTGCTCGGGTTGCTCTTTCTGCTGCCGGCCTGCAACGCCACGACAAGGCTGCATCCTCTCGAACTGGCAGGTGCCGTTCTCTGGTTACTGGCCGTCCTGGGCGAAACCCTGGCCGATGCCCAGTTGGCCGCCTTTCGCAAGCAGGCCGCCGGCTCAGGCCGGGTGTGTGATGTGGGTCTCTGGCGCTACAGTCGTCATCCCAACTATTTTTTCGAGTGGCTCGTCTGGGTGGCGTATTTTGTGTTCGTGCTGCCTTCCCCCTGGGGATGGATCGGGATCATCAGCCCGGTTTCGATCCTTTATCTGCTCCTTCGGGTCACGGGCATCCCGCTCACCGAACAGCAGGTGCTTCGTTCCAAAGGCGAGGCCTACCGCCGTTACCAGCAGACCACGAGCGCCTTCGTGCCGTGGTTTCCCACGAAACTGTCATGATCGACACCCTGCTCCGGCACGACCTTCTGCCCGACTGGCTGATCCGCCTCGGTATCCGCCGCTTGCTACGCCAGCGGCTGCGCGAGATCAATCACCCCTCCCCTGCCAACCAGGTCGCAGCCTTCGCCGCCTCCCTCCGCGATCTGCCCGTCGCGATCAACACCGCCGAGTCCAAGACCCAGCACTACGAGGTACCCACGAAATTTTACCAATGCTGCCTTGGACCGCAGCTAAAATACTCCGCCTGCTACTACGCCAAAGGCAATGAATCCCTGGCCGAGGCCGAGGAGCACATGCTCGCCCTCACCTGCGAACGTGCCCGGCTGACCGACGGCCAGTCCATCCTCGAACTTGGCTGCGGCTGGGGTTCGCTCACCCTCTGGATGGCGGAACACTACCCGCGCGCCCGCATCACCGGCGTCTCGCACTCCCGCACCCAGCGCGAACACATCCTTAGCGAGGCAGGCAAACGCGGCCTGACAAATATCGAGATCATCACCTGCGACATGAACACCTTCGACATCATGGCCGGCCGTTTTGACCGCGTCGTCTCGGTCGAGATGTTTGAGCACATGAAAAATTGGCCGCGCCTCATGGTTAGTATCGCCCGCTGGCTGAAGCCCGGCGGGATATTTTTTGCCCATGTCTTCACCCATTCGCACTTCGCCTATCACTTTGAGGTGCGCGACGAAAGGGACTGGATGAGTAAATATTTTTTCACGGGTGGCCTGATGCCCGCGCATGGACTGTTCCCGCAATTCCAGGACGACCTAAAACTCGTGGAGGATTGGAAGATCAACGGCCGGCACTACGCGCAGACCGCCGAGCACTGGTTGCAAAACATGGATCGCCATCGCATCGAGATCATGCCACTCTTTACCCAGACCTACGGGGCGCGAGAGGCCGGAAAATGGTGGGCCTATTGGCGCGTATTCTATTTGGCCTGCGCCGAACTCTGGTGGTTCCGCAACGGCGAGGAATGGCACGTGAGTCATTACCTGTTTCGCAAACCCTGACCGGAGATAAACGTGACTTAAAGCCAGTTTCCGACGCCGAGATCGACTCTACCTTGACTATATGGCCGGCAGCTTCCCCAGCATGACAATCGGTCCCTCCGCCTTGGGCACGCCGCCTTTTTTCTCCAGGCTGATAGCAAAGGCATTGGCCTGGCGCACGGGCTGGTCGGGCCTGAAGGCAAGCGTGACACTGCCGTCCTTCGCGACATGGAATACACCGCCATTGACCGGATTCGGATACGCCGGGTCTACCACCCAGATCTGATAATCCTGGTTGTCAGCGATGACCGGCAGCTTGTCGAAGGTGAGTAGTCCCGCCTGTTGGTCGGGATCCCACACGGCGATGGCCTGCGCTTCTTTGGTGTTGCCCGCCAATGAGACCAGCGCGGCCACCCTCAGGCGGGCGAGATCCTCGGAACGACTCAGCCGCGCGCCGAGATCATTGATCATTTTTTCCGCCAGCAGTGAGCGTTCGCTCAACTGGCTACGGGCCGTCTGATAGGCAACTTCGGCCAGTTGTTGTTCGGCATCCAGGGCCGTGTTTTCCCGGCGCAACGAAATGTTCTGGAAAATCAGCCAGCCGCCAGCCAGCGCCAACGAGGCGGCGATGGCCCAAGGAGCAAACCAGCCAAACGAGCGCTCATCGTCCTTGGCAGCTGCCTGCGCCGGAAGCGCGGCCATAATCTTCTCCTGCAAACCGGCCGGGAGATTCCGTTGCGGAGATGTCAGCGCCAGTTCCGCTGCCGCGGCTGCCAGCGACTTGACCAATGCCGCCAGCTCGGCGTTGCCCGCCACCTCGGCAACAAAGTCCCTCCGCTCCTCGCCTTCGAGGAGGCTGAGGGTGTACAGCGCGGCCAGTTCTTCCTGTCGTTCGGTAATCATGGCCGGATAGGCAGCCGGTCCTTTAGCCGGAGCAGCCCACGGCGGATGCGGGCCTTGATGGTGCCGAGCGGTTCGTTGAGTTTGGCCGCGATCTCCTGCTGGGTGAACCCACCAAAATAGGCGAGTTCCAGGGCCTGGCGCTGATCCGGTGTCAGCTCGGCCAGGGCTGTGCGAATGGCTTCGGACCTTTCACGCAACCCAAGCGCGGCCGCCGAGTCCGTTTCCCCGGCATGGCCGGCTGGTTGGAGTTCCGGCGCTGCCTGGGCAAGCAGCTCGGAGCGGCGCCGTTTCATGCGGATACGGTCGATGGCGCAGTTGCGGGTCAGAGTCACCAGCCAGGAAAATACCGTGCCGCGATCCGCCTCATAACTCGCCGCCGTGCGCCAGAGTTGCAGGAAAACATCCTGCACGAGGTCCTGGGTATCGCCTTCCTCCCCCAGCAGCCGGTAAGCAAACGAGTAGAGCGGTCCGGCCAGTTGGCCGAACAGACTGGCAAAGGCGGCCTTGTCTCCCTGTGCCACCGCCAGGACCAGCCGGGTCTGCTCCCGATTGCGTTCGGCCCCAGATGGTTGCTCTATCTCAGCCATGGTCAGGCAGACGTCCGGGGCCGGTTGCCCTCGGAACGCGTCAAGTCCGCAGAGACCAAGCGATGAGTCACTGACCAGAAGCATTGCATCTCATGATACGTGTGCAGGAACAAAGCGGTTGCGAAAATCATCGAAAATTACGTCCTGGCAATACTAATGCCAAGCTCCCACTATTTTTTGATTCTTGGCGCAGTAGCGCAGGCAGGGACGGACCGCCGGGCCGTCTGCCTAGACCCTACCAGCCCCCTTATTGCCAGCAAACAATGTCCGGCGCCTGATGCGCAACCGGCTTCGTCACGCCCGCCGAGTGACCGATCACCAGTGGAAAAACCACGGTAAGGTCGGCCGGTATGCCCAATTCTTCCTTAACATTGTGCAGGTTCAGCCACGGGCGGGCGAGACCGATTGGACAGGTGGCGAGGCCAGCCGCATGCGCAGCCAGCAGGAGATTTTGCGCCGCAAGGCAGCAATCCTCAGCGGGATTTAGCCCCTGATCCCGGGCGCAAATCACGAGGAGGGTGCTGGCATTGTAAAAAATATTGAAATCCGGTTCGGTCAGCGTGTCACCCCGCTCATGAAACCCGAAATGCGGTAGTTTCTTGGCGAGAAAATGGGCCTTGGCCCGGTCGGAAAAATCCTTGAGGCGGGCCTTGCCCTGAAACACCGCAAACACCCATGGTTGCTGGTTCATCGCGCTCGGGGCCTGCACGGCCGCGTTGAAGAGCTCGTGGATCCGCGTCGCTGTGACTTTCGCTTCCGTGTAATCGCGCACCGCGCGTCGCTGGAAGATGGCTTCAATTAGATCCATGGTCGTTCTCGTGGTTTGAGGTTGGTGTCAGCGTTTGGCTTTCGCCGATTTCAATTTTACCTGCGGCACAATCAGCACCGGGCAGCTGGCTTTCTTCAGCACTCCCTCCGCCGTGCTGCCGACGAGCAGGTCATAGAACGCCGTGTGGCCGTGTGATCCGAGTACGATGTAGTCGGCCGAGATTTTCTTTGCCTCATCCAGAATGACCCAGACGGGCGACCCAGTCCGGCGGTTGGTCAGCCAGGCGGGCCGCAGCGCTTGCCGGGGCTTTTTCAAGCGGGCCAGATGCCGGTCCGCTTCCTGCTCGAGGCGGAGGGTGATCGCGGCAACATCTGCCGCTCCATATTCGTTCACAATGACCGGCGGTTGGACGACATGGAGCAGCACGACCCGACCTTTTAACGCACTGGCCAGTCCCGCCGCCTCAGCCATGACTTGCCGGCTGACTTTGGAAAAATCAATGGGACATAGGATGGTTTTCATGTCGCCATGATAGCTGTGCACTGGCACGAATGCACCGTAATTATTGTCCAACTTTTCGCAGATTTTGACCGTCGGCCGCTGCAACATTCCGGCATCTCGTCGTTCGCAAACTCCCCGCCGTCTGCCTATACTGAACCACTCAACCACAGATTTCCAACCCAAAACTCTGAACCCAAAACCCGGAACCTGTCCGCCTCATCGCCCCCCGCACGTTGACGCCCAGCCTCTGCCGGTGCAGCGTCCAGCCGCCGACAAACGTCCTGCCTCATGACCCTTCCCGCCTATCTTCTTCTCGCGACCAGCTCACTGTTCGTGATCGTGGATCCGCTGGCAGCAGTGCCGGCCTTCATCGCGATGACGCCCTCGAACACACCCGCCGATCGCATCCGCATGGCCCGGCTGGCGGCATTGGTGATGGCCGGAGTCCTGCTCTCTTTTGCCCTGGCCGGGATATGGATTTTTCGGTTTCTCGGCATCACCATGCCGGCCTTTGAGATTGCCGCCAGCATTGTGCTGCTGCTGGTGGCGCTCGACATGCTGCGGGCGCAGCGGTCCCGCGTGTTGGAGACCCGGGAGGAAACCGAGGCTGGTATCGTAAAACTGGATATAGCTGTCACGCCCCTGGCCATTCCCATGCTTTCCGGTCCCGGCGCCATTTCCACCGTGATCCTGTTGCAGAACCAGGCCCAGAACCTGGCACAGGAAATCGCCCTGTGCATGAGCATCCTGGCGGTATCAGCCGCCACCTATGTCATTTTGCGGGTTTCCGCCCAGGGCGCGCAGTGGCTGAGCCCCATCGCGTTGAACATCGCCATCCGCATCATGGGTCTGCTGCTGGCGGCCATTGCGGTCCAATTCATGCTCAACGGCATCGCAACTGCCCACGCAGACTGGCTCGCGCACCCACCCGGCTAGCAGCGCCTCCGTTAAGTGTAGACGGGGTGCCCTCACCCCTCATTTGTCCGTACTGCCGCTTCCTGGAGCCCCAACGCCCTCGTCGCGCGGTCAGCCTGCCAGTTCAGCGAAATTTAATGTTACGCAATTCACCGTCCACGACGTGCAGATCACCGCACAGGCACGCACCCGCACCTCGACCTGGCCGGCGGCGGGCTGGCGCGAGATGTCCGGCTGTCCGCACTGGCCGGCCGGATCGCTCCGTAATCATCGCGCGCCAGCCCGCCGCCGGCCAGGTCGAGGTGCGGGTGCGTGCCTGTGCGG
>Ga0206795_1167_pt1 | contig 12267 bp, 10 predicted proteins | sample Alteio_BWOrgCont_71_FD_152872 | JGI IMG/M metagenome (GOLD analysis project Ga0206795, IMG submission 152872) | Enriched cells from forest soil in Barre Woods Harvard Forest LTER site, Petersham, Massachusetts, United States -... | ecosystem: Environmental > Terrestrial > Soil > Temperate forest >... | reverse complement strand
GGCTATCGACAATCGTCATTGCGGTAAAAGCTTCTAGGGTCGCAGAACCATCTTCCAAAGAAAGCGCTAAAAGTTCTGGAATCCATTCCATGTCGTTAATGTCTAAAGATCGGGGGGGAAGTAAATCAAAATAATTCTGGCCCGCTTTGATCAAAGATTTTTCATACAAAGCCTGAAGAAGCGTTTCATGAACCTTCCCACTTAAACCCAAGGCTCCATGAAGGTCCATGGACATTTCGCCCGAAGTTTTGAACTTCACCCAGCGATCGATTAATCCATTGCCAGGACCGGTATCAAAACCAATCAAATTTTCAGGATTCCGATCTGAAATCACCGAAACATTGGCAATGCCCCCGCAATTTACAACCACCAGAGGCAGTTCAAGTTCATCCCGAACCGCCAAAGCTTGATGATAAATCGGCGCAAAAGGCGCTCCCTGGCCTCCGGCCAACACATCTCGAGTTCTAAAATCATTCACCACCGTAATTCCCGTCAGTTCGGCCAGGGCTTGTCCATCGCCTAACTGAATCGTTAAGTGATTCCCCGGATCATGAAAAACGGTTTGCCCGTGATAGCCAATGACATCTATCTCTCGAGCAGACTTTCCTGCTTTTTCTAATAATTGCTTCACCGCTTGGACATGAAAGTGTGTTGAAAGCTCAATTACTGCCAAAAACCCAATCGGCTTGCCTAAATAATTGGATAATTCATTAATTTTTAATGGAATTTCTGCTTCTTCTATTCCTAAATTTTCTCCTAAATAGCGTAACAAAGATTCCAAATAATGTTCTTCTGCTTGTTTTAAATTTCCCTGAAAAGTCTTCACCGCTCGCTCTGCAGCCTTGAATAAAATTTTTGCAGCATCGGGGTAATCTAGAGAGATGTTTTCATGCTCCCGGATGAGCTGCTCACCATCCGTAAAAATCAAAGCAGCATCCACCCCATCCATGGAGGTACCACTCATCAATCCCATGCTAAAAAAAGCCAATTCGAACCCTCTTCTCTCTTATCTTAAAAGGCGCGAATTGGAGCATAAAGTTTTTCACAAAGACATCTTGTATCGGATGTTCAGCTTTTTATTGAGCTTATCTAGCCATATCGATATCAAAAGATTGCATCCCCGTTTTGTTTTTTAATGGTTCAGCGGCTGAAAGCCTTTGAAAAACACGCTCAGCAAACTGAACATCCCGGAGACAAACTTTTTTTAAACCCTGTTGTAGGCAGCAAGTATGGTTCCGTAAATAAGCCCTTCGCGGTAGCGATTTTACTCTCAACGGTTCCTTCAGAAATTGTTCTCCCCGATTGTATTTCGCGCAAAGTTTCATTTATCTCAAATCCTAACTGTACGGTGCGTCGATAGGTTTTGTGAGTCAAACCACCAGGACCATTCCCAAGAATTTTATGTGCTTGACAGTTTTCACATGCTCGAATGATCAGCAGAAGCACAAAAACCGTCTTAGCCTGGGCTTTCTCAGACTTAGATTCGACGAAAAATCGTTCGCATTGATGCAAAAATTCTTGGCGTTTTTTAATAGAATCTTCAAAACTGAAATGCTTGTCTAAATTCTGTTTTTTCTCCCTCTCCGCAAAGGATGTAATTTGACTTTCAAGCCCAAACAAAACCGCCATGCATTTATCTAAATTTCCCCAGAAATTCGCTCTCTGGTTCAGACATTCCGCAAAAAAACTTGGATTTCTAAAGCTTAAGGCAAAGTACAAACCCGACTCCAAGACAAAGGGCCTTTCAGGCCCCGAGCTCGACTCGGGCTCCGGATGAGGCGGACCACCTGCTCCTCCCTGCACAGTCACTTCCACGGCTGCTGTCACCGAACTTGGAACGGAAGTCTTATCCATGGCTTCTGAAAAAGCCGAAAAAACTTTACCTTCAAATCTTGGCCCGTCGGGGAATTTGCTATCAAAAGAACCTCTACAAAAATCTCTATATTGAATCAGCGTTTGAGCAAATGGAGGGCAATTTAGAACAACAGGAATGAGTACATCCCGGCGTTTTTCAAGAAGTCCGAATAAAATAAGGTCGAAATCATCAGTAAAAGATAATTCCACAAGTTTTTTACAAATCGGCAACACGGCTTTAGGCGCATACTTAGCAGCCAGCATAAAAGCTTTCCAACTGCGGTCCGGTTTTTTCAAAATAGACGCCAAATTTGTTGGATCTAATTTTTCAAGCAATTTGCAAATCGGCTCCACGGCTTCAGATGCAGACTCAGCCGCCAGCATAAGAGCGTTCGAGTTTTGCCCGTTCGTTTCTTTCAAAATAGACGCCAAATTTGTTGGATCTAATTTTTCAAGAAATTTGCAAATCGGCTCCACGGCTTTAGGCAAAAAACTAGCAGCCAGCATAAGAAGGTTCCAACCCCTCCTCCTGTTCATTTCTTCCAAAATGAACATCAAGTCTTCAGGTTTTAATTTTTCAAACAATTTGCAAATCGGCTCCAGGGCTTCAGTCTCAGACATAACAGCCACCATAAGAACGCTCAACCCTTTCTCGTTCGTTTGTTTCAAAATAGACGCCAAATTTGTTGGATCTAATTTTTTAAGCAATTCGCAAATCAGCTCCAGGGCTTCAGGCGAATATGCAAGAGCCAGCATAAGAACACTCCATCCGCCTGAGCCTTTTTGTTCCAAAATAGATCCAAAATCTGTAGCTTCCATCTTTGAGAGTTCCCGAATAATCTCATTGAATTTCATCACGTTATAATCAACTTGATGAGGACTTGAGTCAGAAAGTTTAGAAAGAACCTCTAGAAAATTTCCGAGATCAAAAAGAGCAGAACTCACAGCTTAATTATCCTTTTTTCTCATTCCTGAAGGGCATTGTCAAAAATTTTTTGCTGGAAATCCAGAGAACTGTAAAGAGCTGTAAAGAGCTGTAGAGAGCTGTAGAGAGCTGTAGAGAGCTGTAGAGAGCTGTAGAGAGCTGTAGAGAGCTGTAGAGAGCAAATGAATTGTCCGATTTTGTAGCAAGAGTTAGCCGAAGTTCTGCCTCAACAAAATCAAACTCTCTTTTTCTCGAGCCATTCTCAGCTTCCCCAATTGAAAAAAAGCTTCTGGCCAATGTTCGGCATGCATCAATTTTTCAATCTCTTGCAAATGTCTTTCATTCAAAGGACGAGGTAATTTTTTCTCCAACCACAAACGTAATAACTGCCGCTGAATCTCGATCGGAGCGTCTTTAAAGAGATCCCGTTTAAAGTAAAAACGTTCCTCCAAGGCATCGGTTAATTCCCCTAATTTTTCAGCTCCCCAAAGGCTCAATACTTTATGCTCCAAGGCACAGCAACGCGCAGAGCGATCCAAGGTTTTTAAATACCCGGGGAAATGCTGCTTTAAAATGGGCAGAACTTGATGACGCAAGACATTGCGTTTAAAGCGTTCATTCTGATTTGAATCATCCTCAATCCAAGTCAATTGACGCTTCTTTGCATAATCTAAAATTTCCTCTCGAGAGACATGTAATAAGGGCCTGAGAATTCGGCCCTGTCCCAAAGGTTTTTCTTTCCCCATTCCAGATAATCCCCTGGGGCCTGCGCCTCGAAGCAACTGCAAAAGCAAAGTCTCCGCCTGATCTTCTGCCTGATGCCCGAGAAGTATCCTTCCCGTTCCGATAACTTCTGAAAAAAACTCAAGCCGTTCTGTTCTGGCAAAAGCCTCCAGACTTTCCCCCCGAGGAACCTTGCCGCCTAAACGTTTCACCCTAAACTTTAAGGCATATTTTTCAGCCAGCTCCTCGGCACTTTTTTCCCAGAGCCCGGCCTCTCTATGAAATCCGTGATTCACATGAATTAAGCCCGGGGATTCCCCCAATTGCAGTAAAACATCCAGCAGAACACGAGAATCAACTCCCCCACTGTATCCCAACCATATTGGCAGACCCTCACAAAGCCCTAGAGAACGCGAAACCACCGTCAATAAGTCAATCATGAAGATTGGAATTTTCCGAAAGACATCAATCGCTGATATCGCTGATCTAAGAGGGTTTGCTGGGGAAGTGCTTTTAAATCCAGAAGATGTTTTTCAATCCCTTTCTGTAATTTTTCTGCCGCAAGAGAAATATCTCGATGCGCCCCTCCCAAGGGTTCTTCAATCACTTCATCAATCAAGCCAGTTTTCTCTAAACGCAAAGCGGTAATGCCCATAATTTCAGCAGCCTCAGAAGCCTTAGAAGCATCCTTCCATAAAATTGAGGCACAGCCTTCCGGAGAAATCGTGGCAAAATAACTGTATTGCATCATTAGCATTCGATCCCCCACCCCAATGCCTAAAGCTCCCCCTGAGCAACCTTCTCCAATGACCACACAGATGACCGGGACGGTCAAGGCACTCATTTCTCGAAGATTACGTGCGATCGCTTCACTTTGCCCCCGCGCTTCTGCATTCACTCCCGGATAAGCTCCGGGCGTATCAATCAGGGTGATCACAGGTAAAGAAAATTTTTCTGCCAATTTCATTAAACGCAGAGCCTTTCGATACCCTTCTGGATGTGGCATTCCAAAATTACGCTGTAACTTTTCTTTGGTAGTCCGACCTTTTTGTTGGCCAATCACCATCACAGAATGCCCATTTAAACGCGCGGTTCCCCCGACAATGGCGGCGTCATCCCCAAAATTACGATCTCCATGGAGTTCATCAAATTCTTGAAAAATTAGGGGAATATAATCCAGGGTATAAGGTCGATCTGGGTGTCTGGCCAGTTGAATAATCTGCCAATCGCTCAGCTTACTAAAAATGGATTCCGTCAGTTTCTGGCATTTCTTCTCGAGTTTGAGCAATTCTTCAGAAAAACTGACTTCGTTGTTATTCATTTTGTGCAAAGAATCAATCTTGGCTTTCAGGTCCGCAATGGGCTGCTCGAACGGCAAAAACTGCATGGATACACCCTTTTTTGGAAAAGGCGGGATTATACGCAGAAGTTTTGAGAATTGAATGTTGGGAATGAGAAGTCAAAGTGAAATCGCTTCAAATTGAATTAAAGGCTGCATCCATCGATCTTGGACCTGAATAATTTGAAACTCTCTTTCCCCTGAACGAAAGTTTTCTTCAAAGACAGCAAAGACAGAAGCTGCCGTCAATTCCAAAGCGGTTTTGAAATCCGCGGATTTCAAAACATGGGCTAAGAACACCGCAGCAGTAAAATCCCCAGAACCATTCGGCGCAGGATGTAATTCAAATTTAGGCGTTTCAATCAACCACCTTTGATTTTCCTGACTTAAGACCATTTGAATTTTACCTGGGGGTGTTTCTCGCACTTCTGTACTCGTCACTAAAATGGTCTTCGGCCCCAGAGAATGCAAAATTCGACAGGCTTCAAGAAGCTCTGACAAAGTCTGAATCCGCTTCCCACTAAGATAGGTCAGCTCAAATAAATTGGGCGTCAAAATATCGGCCAAGGGTAAGCAATCTTTTTGCAGCATTTGAGCCACTTCTGGCTTTACAAACATTCCCTGCTGATCTCCCATGACGGGGTCGCAGCAATATAACAAAGCGCTTTGAGATTTTATCTTGCGAACCGTTTGAGCCACTTGCTGAGCCAGAGTCGCCTCCCCCAAATATCCTGAAAGGACCGCATCCAAGGTCTGAAAAACTCCTCGTCGTTCCAAGCCTGCAAGGATCGAAGCAATGTGCTCCGAGCTCATGCTCTCCCCTCCCCAATCTCCATAGCCTGTGTGATTCGAAAATTGAACCGTATTCACCGCAATCACTTCAAAGCCCAGACGTTGAAGGGGAAAAACCGCGGCCCGATTCCCGACATAGCCATAACAAACATGGGATTGAACAGAGAGAACCGATTTCATTGATTTATTGACCCATATTCACTTTCAGGGAGAGCTGCAGGGATTTGAAGCGAATGGCCTTGAAGCGAATGAAGCGAAGGGCCTTGAAGCGAAAAGAATCTCCCCACATAAGCATGTCGAAAGGGTTGCGAAAGTAGGGGACAAGTCGCCAAAATTCCCGATTGAGAGCCCACTCCCCGCTTTGAATTTCCCGCTATTAAGGCCCCTAAGAAAATAAATGCAATACTGGCAAAGGCAAATGAAACCAGTGAACCCAGCAAATTCTTCTTAAGAGCCCAAACAATAAAGCTCACCAGGCCAGCAGAACCCAAAATAAAACAAATTCGTTTCGCCACTCTAAGGTCGCCGCCTTCATTCCTCCCTGAAGTATCGACGCCTTTATCTGCCAAATTTTCCAAGTCTGAAATAACTAAACCACTCACTATTTCTTACCTTTTAATTATCAAAAATCCGCGGCACTGTAACAGAGCTTTTTCGTCAAAAGCAAACCTTTAAAAATCATTGACGCTCCCAGAAGAAATCCATACCATGCGCCGCACGTCGGGGCGTAGCGCAGCCTGGTAGCGCACAAGCATGGGGTGTTTGTGGTCGCAGGTTCAAATCCTGTCGCCCCGACCATTTTTTTACACCGCTGTTGAAGCCAGATCTCCCTTCTTTTCCAACCAAGTTTTACGATCCCCTGCTCGAGCTTTGGCCAAAAGCAAATCCATGGACTGATAGGTTTTTTCCGCATCTTCTAAAGTTAATCGAACCAAACGTCGGGTCTGAGGTGCCATGGTTGTTTCTCGAAGCTGCACCGGATTCATTTCTCCCAAACCTTTAAATCTCAAAACATTCGTTTTTGCCTTAGGATTTTGGGCTTTGATTCGATCCAAAACACTTTGTCGTTCACTCTCATCCAAAGCATAAAAAACTTCTTTGCCGCTATCGATTCGATAAAGCGGCGGCATGGCAACAAAGATATTCCCTTGCTCTACCAAGGGTCTGAAATGCTGTAAAAAAAGAGCGCAAAGTAAGGTCGCAATGTGGGCTCCATCGGAGTCGGCATCGGCCAAAATACAAATTTTGCCGTAGCGTAATTTCGACACATCTAAAACCCCCGGCTCCACGCCGATCGCCACAGCAATATCATGCACTTCTTGAGAGCCCAGAACCTGATTGGAGTCGACTTCCCAGGTGTTTAGAATTTTTCCTCGCAGAGGCAAAATCGCTTGGGTATTTCGGTTGCGCGCCTGCTTGGCCGAACCTCCGGCAGAGTCTCCTTCCACTAAAAATAATTCTGTTTGGGAAAAATCCTGGCTCGTACAATCGGCCAACTTTCCCGGCAAAGCAGGACCCTGAGTAATTCGTTTCCGAATAATTTTTTTATCTGACTTCAAACGTTTTTGGGCATTATCAATAACATGCTCAGCCAAAGCTTGGCCCACTTCCACATGCTTATTTAACCAAAGGCTGAAGGCATCTTTCACTGCACTCAACACAAAATTTGCCGAAGAACGAGAGGTCAGCCTCTCTTTAGTTTGCCCTGAAAATTGAGGATCTCGGATTTTTACAGAAAGCACATAGGCGCAAGAATCCCAGACATCTTCCGGAGCAAGCTTCACTCCTCGGGGTAATAAATTTCGAATTTCACAAAACTCTCGAATGGCATCGGTTAAACCACTGCGTAAACCATTCACATGCGTCCCACCCTGCGCCGTGGGAATTAAATTCACATAGCTCTCTGTGACCAGCTCCCCGCCTTCTGGCCTCCAAACTACGGCCCAATCGACACTTTCGGTTTCTCCTTTAAAACTGCCGAGCCAGGGGGATTCTGGCAAAAGAACTTCTTCTTTTAATTGTTCAGAAAGATATTGAGCTAAGCCTTCTTGATAGCACCAGGTCTCCGTTTCTTTTTTTGCCTCATCAATCAGGGTCACTGACAAACCAGGGCACAATACCGCCTTTGCCCTGAGCAAATGCTTAATGGGTTTAAGCGCGAATTTATCTGAATCAAAATATTCAGCCGCAGGGAAAAATCTGACGGAGGTTCCGGTCTTTTTCTTTGAAACTTCTCCGATGCACTTTAACTCTTCCACTTTTTTCCCATGCTCAAAGGCCATGGTGTAACGCTTTCCTTCTCGCTCAACGAGAATATCCACTCGTTTTGATAAGGCATTTACAACCGAAACCCCGACTCCATGAAGTCCTCCCGAATATTCATAGGCATCATGGTTAAATTTTCCGCCTGCATGTAAACGTGTGAGGATCAATTCCACCCCTGAAACCCCTTCTTCAGGATGAATATCCACGGGCATCCCTCGACCATCGTCTTCTACTTGTGCTGAGCCATCCTCAAACAAAGTGATCCGAATATTTCGACAAAACCCTGCCAGGGCCTCATCGACACTATTGTCGACAACTTCTTGCAATAGATGGTTGGGACGAGACGTATCGGTGTACATTCCCGGACGTTTTTGAACGGGTTCTAATCCTGTTAAAACTTCGATCTGCGCTGAGGTATAACTCATCGGTTCAGACTCTCCCCCAAAAAGATCGGGAGTATATTCGGGGGAAATGGATTCGACGAGGGGAAATGGCCTAAATCAAATTTGAAATATCACGAAAGCCACTCAACACCCGCACAACTTCAAGAGGCCGTGCAGGATTGTAAATAACCAAATAGTGCCATTTAAATGTCCAGAATCTTACTGGATGTGAAGTTAACTCTTCCCGCACATGGCCCATAAAAGGATTTTCCGCAAGTTTTTCGAATGAATCATACAAAGCATCAACAAAATCATAAGCAGCTTGTATGTTCTCCGTGGCTATATAGGAAATAATCTCTTCAACATCTTGCTCTGCTGCAAGCGATAAAACATAACCTAAGGCCATCACTTTCCCTTGGCTATTGCATCTACTCTTCGCTTCATTTTTTCACGGCTAAGCGAACCACTTATGTACTGTTTGTTGTGAAGCTGTTCAATGCCCAGGGTTATAGCTTGATTAAGCTCAGCAATGCGTTGTTTTTGAATATCATCATAAGTGTGCATAAGTCGCAAAGACTCTCTGATCACCTCACTGGCCGAAGTATAAAAACCACAAGATACTTTAGCGTTAACAAAATTTTCTAGCTCCGGCGTTAATGAAATATTCATTCTGAAATCCTTATGTTTAACAATTTTTAACAGAGAGAGCCTATCCAAAAATAACAGAAAATACCATTCTTTGGTATAAATTACCTTTTTCAAAATGTTTAAACCTCATTCCACCCTCCTTAAAATTCTCTCAAATTTCCTCGCCTAAAGCCCTCAACAACTTTTCATGAATCCCCGCAAATCCCCCATTGCTCATGACGATGATTTGATCTCCAGGTTTTAAAGTTTGAATCACAGACTCGACCATTGATTCAATTTCAGGATGCACTGCCCAGGGGGTTTTCATGCCCTGTAAAGCTTCTGCCATATTCCAAGTTAAATGAGGCGGTTCAAAAATATGCACCTGGTCGGCTACTTCTAAGGAGGCTTTTAAATCCGCCTGATGCACTCCCATCCGCATGGTATTGGAACGTGGCTCTAATAGTGCAATGACGCGACCTGAGCTGCTTGCCTTGATTCCCAAAAGCGTTGTTCTAATGGCCGTGGGATGATGCGCAAAATCGTCATACACCCGAATTCCCCTCACTTCTCCTCGCAGCTGAAGTCGACGTTTCACTCCTGTGAAAGTAGACAAAGCGGCTATGGCCTCCTCCGCTGGAATGCCCAGATGTCGCACTGCAGCGATAGCACTTAAGGCATTATGGGCATTGTGTTCTCCAAGCATGGAGGTCTTCACCACCCCTTGAGATTCGCCTCGAAAAAAAACTTCAAAAACAGAAGCGTCCTTCGCCAACAATTTCAGCTGCCAATCTGCCTCCGCTCCAATCGTGGTTTCCAGGGGAGAATAAATTCCCAATTCCAGAGCACGCAGCAAAGCGGAATAACTGGTGTTAGCAATCAATAAACCATTCTTCGGAACCAAACGAATTCCATGATGAAATTGCCGTTCGATGGCCTGAAGGTCTGGAAAAATATCCGCGTGGTCATATTCCAGATTATTCAACACAAAAGTTTTCGGTCCGTAATGCACAAACTTCGAACGCTTATCGCTAAAAGCCGTATCGTATTCATCCCCCTCAATAACAAAAAATTCGGAGTCTGTTAAACGCGCACTGACGCCAAAATTTTCAGGAATTCCTCCAATTAAAAATCCCGGATTTCGCCCTGTTGCTTCAAGGATCCAGGCAATCATGGAGGACGTTGTGGTCTTGCCATGCGTTCCGGCCACCACCAATCTCCATTTTTTTGGCAGGATATGTTTCGCTAACCATTCCGGCCCGGACAGATAAGGAAGATTATTTGAAAGAATATATTCCAGAACTGGATTCCCTCGAGAAATCACATTTCCAATCACAAAGTCATCGACCTCAGTCGGCAGATTTTCAAGGGTATAGCAGGTGCTTTGAATTCCCAGATCTTCCAGATAATTGCTCATGGGAGGGTAGATATTCTGATCCATTCCAGTAACTTGGTGTCCCCGAGCTTTGGCCAAAGTCGCAATGCCGGCCATAAAAGTCCCGCAGATTCCCAAGATATGGATTTTTCGCATCAGCCCTTCCCTTCCTTTTAAGAGCGCGAAGTCTATAGAACGAAAAGAATTCTGTACAAGAAAATAGTCCCGCTCAACGTTCACTCATTCATTAAGCTTTCAATGGATTTCATTGGAAGTTGACATCCTCTCCTCCCTAAAGAAAGGAGATTCCTGGTTTTCCAGGTTGGTACTTGCTCGCGCTTTCCCACGGGTTTCTGCTGCCGACCTCTAATGAGATTCGCTTCACAGACCGACACGGCGTAGTCCCGCCGCCAAAAGGTTACGAGCCGCATTACTATCGGCATTTCCTTTAAATCCACACGACTGACACTGAAAATCGGATTGAGAAAGTCGATTCTTCGCCTCTCGATACCCACACTTTGAGCAGGTTTGACTACTATAGTGAGGCTCCAAGGCGATGACTTCTCCCTTTCTCCATTGGCTTTTATATTCCAGCTGTCGCCTAAATTCAGACCAGCCTTGATCCAGAATGGATTTATTCAACCCAGACTTCTGACGGACTTGTCTTCCCGGATTGTCTATGCTCCCTTGAGTTGAACGACTCATCTTTGACACCTTCAAATCCTCAATGAATATCTTGGCGTGGTTCTTGCAGATTTCTGTGCTGACTTGATGGAGAAAGTCGTTACGGACGTTCGCAATTCGTCGATGGATTTTTTGAATTTTCTTCTGTTGTTTCCTCCAGTTCTGTGAATATTTCTGTTTGTGCTTTAAGCGTTTTTGGGCAATCCCTAATTTGGATTCATCCCACCGGTAGGGGTTTTTAGGGGCGTAGATTTTTTCCCCTTGTTCGCTGACACAGCTTGCAAACCGCGCAACCCCTAGATCAATTCCAACCGGAATCTCCGGAGCTTTCGGAAGTGTCTTGAGTTCCTGTTCCACTTGAATCGAAATCCACCAGAATCCCCCGGTGTTTGAAACCGTCACATTCCTCGGACTTCCCTCGAAGTTTTGGCTTTTAAAAAACGAAACCCAGCCAATCTTGGGTAAGCGAATTCGACGATTCTCAATTTCAAATTGATCTGGAGAAGGAAAGCGAAAAGAACTGTGAAGATATCGCTTGCGGAGGGTTGGCATTCGTTTATTCGGTTGAAATCGGTCAAATCCATCTTGATAGGCTCGAGCTAAATCTCGAAGTTTTTGCTGCAAGGCCTGGGCCGGAACTTCCTTCAAAAAGCCATATTCGTTCGAAGACTTCAACCACTTTGACCAATAATCCATCTCGTAATAATTCAGGATCCGGTAGCCTTGCGCTAGGCGATCCCGATTCATCCTCCAAAAATAGTTCCATAGAAATCGACAACCCCCAGCATAACTCCAGAATATTTTCTCAATTTTTTCATTGGTCTTTAATCTGAATTTATATGCCTTGAGTATTTTCATTGGCTAAATTAAATTTTGGTCTGCGTTCCACCAACCTAGCATTTTGTAATGAACACCACAAGTGAAATTCGTAGCGGTAGACACTGTACTTTTTTAATGCATGTCCACCTCGTTTTTGTGACTAAATATCGAAGGACTCCCCTTCATTCCCAACATCTCGATACGCTTCAAACTATTTTCGCCAAAGTCTGTGCTGATTTTGAAGCCGAACTCGTCGAGTTTGAGGGCGAAGCAGATCATGTTCATTTGCTCGTCAACTATCCCCCAAAGATCAGTATCTCCAAGCTCGTTAATTCTCTTAAGGGGGTTTCTAGCCGCAAACTGAGACAACTTCATTCGGATATTCATCGGTATTACTGGAAAGGGGTGCTGTGGTCCCCTAGTTATTTCGCTGGAAGTTGCGGTGGAGCTTCGCTCGAGGTGATTCGTCGATACATCGAAA
>Ga0206795_1166_pt1 | contig 12295 bp, 9 predicted proteins | sample Alteio_BWOrgCont_71_FD_152872 | JGI IMG/M metagenome (GOLD analysis project Ga0206795, IMG submission 152872) | Enriched cells from forest soil in Barre Woods Harvard Forest LTER site, Petersham, Massachusetts, United States -... | ecosystem: Environmental > Terrestrial > Soil > Temperate forest > O... | reverse complement strand
CTCTTCCTGAACGGCCCGAGCGAAGGGAGGTACCGGCCGAAGTTCAATTCGAAGTCGCTCCGAACACCATAACCGAGGTTGCGGACCTTCGCACGGCGCGCCTGTGCACCGGGCAAGGCCAGCAGTGGAAAGAACAGGTCGTTGCTCGACTGGAGCTCGGCAGCCGACGGCACCCCGAACCGATTGACCTGGGCCTTCGCCGCAGCCAGCGTTTCATGATCGAACGAGGCCAGTCGATGGACGAGCGTGTCGACAAACGAGTCGAGCTGGTCATCGTCCAGCGTGCGGTTCACCCAGCCATAACGCTCGGCGATATCAGCATCGAAATCGTCGGCGCTGAGGACGAACTCAAGTGCGCGCGAGCGGCCGACCAGGCGCGGAAGCCATTCCAGCGCTCCGCCGCCCGGGACCAGTCCGACGCCGACCTCGGGGTTGCCGAATAGGGCGCTTTGCCGGCTGGCGAAGCGCATGTCGCAGGCCAGCACGAACTCGTTACCGATGCCGCGCGTGCGTCCCCGAATCTTGGCGATGCTCACGACGGGCGTGGACGAGAGGCGCAGCACAAAGTCTCGCCATTGGCCCAGCATCTCTGGCCGTTCAGCTGCCTTGGCTACATCGAGATGGGCGATGAAAAAATCGGGATTCGCCGACTGAAACACGACGACCTTCACGGATGGATCCGCCCCGATGTCGGTCATGAGCGCTCCTAATTCGACGATCGTTGCAGGAACAAACATGTTGATCGGCGGGTTGCTGAAGGTGATCGTCCACTGGCCCGGATGGGTGTGGTCGGTGCGGAACTGTGAGGGGTCGACCATGGCACCTCTCCTCCTCTCTTGACTGCGGATGCGAGGCACTATCAACAGGAATATTCGTTACGCTCGAACCGCGCGAAAACTAGATAATTGCCGGCTATGGTAACAGGGCCAGTCACTCTTTGAGGCCAAATTGAGTGAGACTGGGATGATTAGTCCTGCTAAACGCTAGGTCCCTATCGTGACTGCCCCGGCGGCAACGACACGATGGTCCTGATCAGTATCGGCGGGGCAGTTTCGATAGGGTCGTTTGAAGTAAGTCGCTGGTGTTTGCGACGGACGCGGTGATCTGCCTATGGGATTTCAATCGGTGCTGAGGTCTCTGTAGGGATAAATGTAGGAGCGAGGCGCGATGGATCTAGCGTCGAAGACAGCACATATGGATGAGAGGCAAGACTTCCCCTCATCTGCGCAGTGATTGCGCGGGTGTTGAAACGGGTATTCGAGCGCAGGCAGTCATCGCGTGTGGGAATACGATAGCGGAGATGATGGATAGGAACGAAGTGAGTCATGTGGTCCTCAGGAGCTGTCATGGCCGCGTCTCCATGGTTGGGACCAGGTCAGGTTGGGGCAGAAATACAACTGGCTGTTGGTGAGCCGTTCGATGATCAGCATGATGCCGGAGCAGGCTGGACAGCGCAGGCTGGGAGGCTCGGGCGGATCGATGCGGGGCGCCATGCCGAGCAGAGCACGCAACCTTCGAGCGCGGCACTCCGTCTGCGGTTGGCGAATAGTCCGAAGTGTCGGATGCGGACCAGGCCGCCGGGCAGGACGTGAAAGCAGGAAGCGGCGCAGGAACTGATGGGCGGAGATGGTCATGACCTTCTGCTTGCCGCCGTGGGCATAGTCTCGCCAGCGGAAGGAAACGCGATCGTTTTCGAAGGCCACGAGACGATGGTTGGAGATGGCGACGCGATGAGTGTAGCGGGCCAAGTAGTTGAGAACGTGTTCGGCGCCGCCGAAGGGTGGCTTGGCGTAGACCACCCAGTCGATGCGGAGCAACTGCCGGAGGAAGCTGGAGAAACAGCCGGGCGCGCACAGAGACCGTTGTGAACCGTGCAACTGAAGCTTGTCCTGCTCGAAGATCTGCTTCAGTCCAGCGACGAACTTGCCGCGGAAGACACGGCTTAGTGCGTAGACAGGCAGGAAGAAGCGTCGCGAGGAATCGATCCATCTGGAACCATCCGGAGCGAGGCCGCCGGCGGGAACGATGTAGTGAATGTGAGGATGATGCTCAAGGTTCTGTCCCCAGGTATGGAGCACGCCGAGGAATCCAATATCCGCTCCCAGATGCTTCGGGTCGCGAGCCAGTTCGAGCATCGTCGCGGCGCTGGTGCAGAAGAGCAGATCGTAGAGCAGCCGCTTGTTCTGGAGGACAAGAGCAGAGCGCGAGTGGGGCGGAGTGAAGACAACGTGGAAGTACGGAACGGGCAATAGTTCAGCCCCGCGCGCCGCCAGCCACCTGGCGCGCGCGTTGCCCTGGCACTTGGGACAGTGCCGATTGCGGCATGAGTTGAATGAGATGGCCTGATGACCGCAGCGGACGCACTGATCGCGATGACCGCCCAGTGCCGCGGTGCGGCAGCGGACGATAGCATCGAGCACCTTGCGATGCGGCCATGCAAGATGCGACTGCTGCTGTTCCCAGAAACTGTTGCCTGTTCGACGGACGATGTCGGCCACCTCGAGGGTGGGCCGGCTCATCGCCTGATCTTCCTCCTGGAACGCTTCACCTCGTCAGGGCTGGACACCTCAATGGCTTCCAGAGGACTGGGAATCGCTTGCAGATGGCGCCTGGACAAGTGCAGGTAGACAGTGGTGTGAGCGAGCTTGGCGTGACCAAGAAGAACCTGGATGGTGCGCAGGTCGGCGCCGGCTTCCAGCATGTGCGTTGCGAAACAATGCCGTAAGGCATCCTCGTACTACTCATGATCTGCATGCCGCAAGAATCTGCTATCACTGCCACCCGTTCTATGGGATTGAAGTAGAAGTCATTCGCCATTTGCGAAGGATGGATTCCGAAGTTCTCATCGTCAGACTTCCCACAGGAGCACAGATCGCATTACCCAAGTGGATGTTGATTCCCGAACTCTGTGATCGGTTGAGTTATGAAGACAGGCCCCGAGTCGGCATCACAGCTCTGCTTGAGCTCCGCCGGATCATCGATGACCAGCGCATGGAGCGTGCTCTGGACGGTCATGGTTGTGCAGAATCTGCATCAGGAGGTCAGGATGCAGAACACCAAGGAGAGTCGGATCGTGCTGCAGCGCAAGCTGCGGTTCGAGGAAGAGGAGATTTGGACCGAGCTTCCGGAATCCACGCGGAAACACTGCCGCGGGCTGTGGCGCCAGCTTTTGGAAAGCGTTCTCAACAGCGGAGACGGGAGGCCAAATGAACGAGAAAATTAAGGGACACCAGCTGGAGCGCGGAGCCTACGTTTACGTGCGTCAATCAACCCCGTATCAGGTGCGCAATCACCTGGAGAGCAAGGAACGGCAGTATGCCCTCGCACACCATGCATCCCAGCGGGGTTTTCACAAGGTCATCGTGATCGATGAGGACCTGGGCCGCTCCGGCGCGGGTACCCAAGAGCGGCCGGGCTTCGGCCGCCTGCTGGCGTCTGTGTGCCGGGGCTTGGCAGGAGCCGTATTAGCACTTGAGGCTTCGCGGTTGGCGCGCAATAACCGCGATTGGCATCATCTGGTGGATCTGTGCGCACTGACGGAGACATTGCTCATCGATAGCGACGGGATCTATGACCCGCGCCAGCTGAATGATCGCCTGATCCTCGGGCTGAAGGGCACCATGTCGGAGTTCGAGCTCGGTCTGTTGCGACAACGTGCTCGCGAGGCTTTTGAGCAGAAGGCGCGCCGCGGCTTCGCGATGTGGGAAGTGCCGGTGGGCTTCATCCGGACTGACCAAGGCCGAATCGAAAAGACACCTGATCGCCAGGTGCAGCAGGCGGTCGGCAGCGTATTTCACAAGTTCCAACAACTGGGAAGTGCTGGTCAAGCTGCGATCTGGTTCCGGGAAGAGCAAATTCTGGTGCCCAAGACCAAACCCGGAACTGCCGGAGCGGAGATAGTCTGGGGGTTGCCGAGTAGCGGAAGAATCCGTCAGATGCTGAACAACCCGTGCTATGCCGGAGCGTTCGCCTATGGCAAGACTGGGGCGCGCACGGTGATCGAGCAGGGGCGAGCGCGGCAACTCTCGCGTTACCGGAGACCACAGGATGAAGGGAAGGTGTTGCTTGTCGACCATCGTCCGGGGTACATCAGTTGGGAGGAGTACTTGGAAAATCGACGGCGACTGGAGGCCAATGTGGCATGGTCCGATAGTGAAGGTAGCGGCGCGGCAAAACTGGGTGCAGCTCTTCTATCCGGCCTGCTGCGTTGTGGTCGATGCGGACGGAAACTGCAAGTTGTTTATAGCGGCAGCAGCGGCAGAGTCCCTCGATATGTCTGTCAGGGTGATGGGGGAGACCGCGGATCAGGCCACTGCTTTACGGTGGGCAGCTTGCGGCTGGATCGAGCCGTGGTGCAAAGCGTCCTGACAGCTATTCAACCTGCCGGGATCGAGGCTGCAATCCAATTAGCTGCGTGCGCCAAGGTCGAAGGAGATGAGAAACGAAAGGCACTCGAGCTGGCTCTGGAACGGGCTCGCTATGAGGAGAAACGCGCGCGCCGCCAGTTTGATGCCGTGGAGCCAGAAAATCGTCTGGTAGCCAGCGAGCTAGAGGCTCGCTGGAACAGCGCACTGGATCAGGTTGCAGAAGCCGGGGCACGTCTCGCAGCGGCGGGGAAAACTGCCGAGCCTCTCAGCGAGGAACAGAAGCGGCGACTGTCCATGTTGAGCGAAGATCTCTCTGTGCTGTGGAATCAGCCCGAAGCGCCAATCCCGCTGAAGAAGCGCATTCTACGGTCGGTCTTGGTAGAGATCCTCGTCGATAATGAACCCGATCGCTCAACTCATCGCCTGCGTGTCCACTGGGCTGGTGGAGTGCACTCGGAACTGCATGTGGAACGCAACAAGCCAGGACACCACCGTCACAGCGCGGACCGTTCGGTGATCGATCTGCTAGGCGAGTTATCGAAGATATGTCAGGACAAAGTGATCGCGGCTATCTTAAATCGTCTCGGATACAAAACCGGTCAAGACAAAACTTGGAATGCATCTCGTGTAGCCGGCCTGCGGGGATATCACAAGATCTCTCCCTTCCAAAAGCAAGATAACTGGGTGACACAAGAGGCGGCGGCAGGAGAACTAAAAGTGAGTAATACGGTAGTCAAGCGACTCATCCGACAGCGCACTCTCCCTGCAAGGCAGGTTGTGGAATACGCGCCATGGATCATCGAGAAAAAGGATCTGTTGCTTCCGGAGGTGCAACAAGAAGTGAAAGCGGCACGTCGTGGCGCCCATAAACTTCCGCAAATTCCCTTCGGCCAAGGCCAATTGTCTTTAGAATGAACGAACTCTGAAAGGTGGTGCAGTATGCTGAAGCCTGCCGAAGCGAATGCGGAGATACGTGCTTGGTGATGCCGGCACGCTTGGCGGCCTCGTCCACGGCCTGCCAGACGATCTTCTCTGTGATGGGCACGTCTGCCCGCCAGCCCTTCACCGTGCCTGGAAAGAGATAGGTCTTAGGCTTCATCCAGCGCCAGTACTCACGCAGAGTCTCCAGCACCTTCGGCGTCAACAGCACGTCGCGGTCACGGCCGCCCTTGCCCTGGCGCACATGGATGACCATTCGCTTGCTGTCGATATCGGAGACCTTGAGATGGCACATCTCCGCGCGGCGCAGGCCCGTTGCATACAGCATCATCAGCATGGTGCGATGCATCAGGTTCCCGGCCGAATCAATGAGCCGCGCTACTTCCTGCAGATCCAGTATGGTCGGCAGCCGCCTCTGACGCTTGGGGAAAGGAATGTGATCGGGAAGATAGGGCCGGCGCAGCGTCTTGACGAAGAGAAAACGCAGCGCCGCAGTGCGGCCTTCGATGGTTCCTGGAGAAAGCTTACGCTCGCGAAACAGATACGCCTGGTACTGACGGATATGCTCCGGGCCAAGCCGCTCTGGCGAACGATGGAAGTGCATCGCGAAGTCCTCCACCGCGTGAATGTAGCAACGAGCAGTGCTCTGAGAGTAGTTCCGGCGCTGGAGTTCATCCAGCATCCGCTGCCGAAGATGGGTCACGGTAACCTCCTGTGACCCAACCCTTACACCGCCAACAATGTTCAGGAACACCCCATGCCGAAGCGTCCCTCGCGCCAGCGAGTTAGTTCAAACGCCGCAGCCTTCCGCGATACGGCACTTCCGAATTACGGAAGCCTAGCCGACTTACCATTACCGATTTGTGTGCGCCGAGAGCCTTCGCGGTGAGGCGGTCGTCCAGAAGACCACCACGGTGTAGTCCTTCACTCCAGTAGATCCCGTGACTGGAGTGAAGGACAGACCGCTTCCAGAGCCCCTGGAAAGACGCTGAGAGTTGATGCGATTCTCAATCTACGGTGATGCGCGTCGCAGCTATCGTGCCTTTTACCTCGATACCCGTTGGGGCACCGGAGCTATCGTACGTCTTGAAGGTGAAAGTGCCAGTGTATGTTTGGCCGTCGCGAGACACGACATTCGTCTCGTCCAAAGTGAAGGTGCCGCTGGCGGTAGGGGGAGTACTGCCCGGAGTGAAGAGCCATCCGATGTGATGCAAACGTACCGTTCGTTCCGCGACTTCTTTCCAGACGCCGAAGCAGATATTGCCAGTATCAGGTGGCAGCCAGGCATTTTCAAACTCGGTTCCATCGCTGTGCCATTGATCGAGCGTCTCGTTGAATGTACTGCCGTCCGCGGTGTAAACGACGTGCCACAGACCCACGATAGAGCCGCCGTGATCGCGGGCGAAGTCCTCTTGCTGATCGTTTCCTGCCTGCGCCAGCATCGGGAGAAGAATCGGACTCTTCGACCCCATGCCCGTCAGGCCACAGGCAGCATGTGCGACGGTCGCACCGAACAGGAGTGCCGAAATCGAGAGCAGCGCCAGAGCGCCGCCTGAGATCCGGCTGGTGAACGGCGCCTCTGGTAGGAGCCGTTTGAGTTTCTTCATGACTGAGTTCAAGGTTCTTCTCCTTTTTCCTCGCGTTGGGCGAGCAAACTGGGTCCGAGTCTCTTTCACTACCGGTTTCGGAGCAATGGCTGCGCGGCGAATTGTTTCTCCCCACGCAATTCTTTCGGCAGCAATAGGTTAGGAGCACTTATCCCCGCCGTTGCGAGAATGTTAGACTCGGTTTCACTACCTGGCGGAGCGTCGAGTGACGGTGTCACCTATCGAAAATACGATTCGCTTTGGCCTTTTCGAGCTGGATCTCAGGACCAGGCAACTCACGAAGAACGGCGTGAAGATTCGGCTGCCGCAGCAATCAATTCAGGCCCTGTCGCTGCTCCTCGAACAACCAGGGGAGATCGTCACGCGTGAGGAACTCCGGGAACGCCTCTGGCCGTCCGATGTTTTTGTTGATTTCGATCACGGACTGAACAAATCGATCCAGAAACTCCGCGATGCTCTCGGCGATTCGGCAGGCTCTCCTCGTTACATCGAAACGATTCCGCGAATCGGATACCGTTTCATCGGGCCCGCCAACGGGCCGACAGAAATCCGGGAACCCAGGTCAGACACAAATACCCCACCGCCACCGAATCTCGCTTCCGCTAATCAAGCCGGAATCGCTGGAAACCGGCGAGCGCGCTGGCTTTTTATAGCCTCTTTGATCGGGCTTGGGGCGCTCACAGCAGGTTTGCTGGTCCGCTGGAGACTGCGACCGAGCGAACCGATTCAATCGTTGGCTGTGCTTCCCCTTGACAATCTGTCCGGAGACTCCTCTCAGGACTACTTTGCCGATGGCATGACCGATGAGCTGATAACGATGCTCGCTAAGGACTCAACTCTCCGCATTGTCTCCAGAACTTCGGTGATGCAGTACCGTGGGGCTCACCGGCCTCTTCCGGAAATCGCCCGAGCGCTCCACGCGGACGCAATCCTCGAAGGCTCGGTGTCCCGTTCCGCCGATCAAGTTCATATGACTCTTCAGCTGATCCGGGCGAATACTGATTCACATCTCTGGGCCGAAAGTTACGAGCGCAATGCGAACGATGTTGCACTACCGGACGAGGCGGCCAAAGACGTTGCGAAGCAACTGCATCGCGCAGTTCCGATCGTAAAGGCTATCCGCTATGTAAGCCCGGCAGCGCATGACGCCTACCTGCACGGCAGGTATCTCTGGTTCACCGCCCACATGGAGGAGTCCGGGCCCTGGTTCCGGAAAGCGATCGATCTCCAGCCCGATTATGCGCTGGCCTGGGCGGGACTCGCCGACTATTACGGGGAGGGTATCGCCGGCGATGTTCTCGATCCCCGCACCAGCATCGTTCCCGAGGAGCAGGCAGCGCAACGCGCACTCGAACTGGATCCGGACCTGCCGGAAGCGCACCGGGCCATGGGTGCCATGTTCCTCATCGATCGATGGGATTGGGCAGACGCTGACCGAGAGACTCTCCGCGCCATTAGCCTCAGTCCGCAGGACGGCGATCTGTATTACCTGCGCGCCTGTGTGCTACAGGCGGTCAACCGTGAGGCAGAAGCCATCGATTTGGGAAAGAAGGCGATGGAAATTGATCCATTCTCACGGCCCTACGCTCTCGCGTCTCTTTACGAATACACGCGCCAATTCGATGCGACATTGGCGGAGATACGGTTTCGACTGGAAGCAAATACCAACAATCCCGATCTCATCGGTCTGGAGATGGAAATACAGCGACGTATGGGCAACTACAAGGAGGCCGTGGACACCTGGGCCAAATGGCACATTCTCATGGGAGACCCTCAGTCGGCCCTCGACCTGCGGCGTGCCTACAATCGGGGCGGTGCCCGGGGCTTCGTTCGCTGGCAGCTTGACCGGCGTCTTCTCCAGGCGAAGAGTCACTACGTCTCTCCCGTCGAGTTGGCCAGTTATTACGCCCAGCTTAGTGACAAGGAGCGTACGCTCGCTCTACTCGAGGAGGGCTACCGCCAGCGTGCCACGGACACGCTTTGGATCCAGGGGGATCCCGCCTACGACTTTCTCCACGCCGATCCTCGCTTTCGCTCCATCGTTCAGAAGACAGCTGTAGCCTACTAGGACCCGCCTTTCGCTCCCGCGCTTGATGGATTCCGCGCGAGTTCCTCCTGCACCTTCGCCCTAGCCCCGTCGAGATTGCCTTGCTCGAGCAACGTTTCCGCCTGCCGAAGAGTTGGCGAGGTCGGGAAAGACTGATGAGCTTTACTCGATGCGGCGGTAGTGTCCGGCTGCTGCGCAGCGAGCATATGGAGGGAAGAGACAAGCAGGCAGGCGCTGCCAACCACGCACGCGCTCGTCGCAATCGGCCGGGCAATCGTGATTCTGGCTGTCTACCGCTCTGATCTGCGACTTACCATCCATCCACACCGTAGCCAATTGCCCATCAAGGCTGCGATTTTAGCATTTCGAGGGCTTGCTGCGCCCCGCGATTCTCGGGTTGAATGCGTAACAGTTCGGCCAGCACCGTTCGGGCCTTCTCCGTGTCGCGTTGAATCACATAAACACGCGCGAGATTCAAATAAGACTGATCGAAGTTCGGAGCGATGCGAATGCAAGTCTTAAACTGTTCCTCCGCTTTGGAGTAATTCCTGGTCTGAACATAGAGAACGCCAAGATTGTTGAGGGCCTCGGGATAATTGGGGCGCAGCTCAACCGCTTTCACCAGATAGTCCGCTGCCGGTTGTAACTGGCCTTGCTGGGCGTAGAAAATCCCGAGGCTATAGTTGACTTCAGGATCGTCGGGTTGAAGATCGTGCGCACGGCGCAGGAGCTCCTGTGCGTTATCAAGCGAGCCCTGGTGCCTATAAAAATTTCCGAGGTTGAGCAGTGCAATGATGAAATTCGGCCTCAGTCGAAGGCACTCTTGGAAGTTCTGAATCGCTTCCTCCGCCTGCCCCTGCTGGGCGGCGACCATGGCGAGGTTGTTCCACGCCTCCGGGTAGTCTGGACGCAGCTTTACTGTTTGCTCAAGATACTGGCGGGCATGCTGGAGATCATTCCTTTCCAGGTTGAGAGTGCCGAGGTTGTAATATGCCTCCGGATCGTTCGGTTTCTCGGCGACGACCTGTTGAAAGGACTCTGCCGCTGCATCGAAATAGCCATGCTGGAAGAAGGCTACGCCGTAGGTGAAGTCATTGCGCTCAAATGCGTCTTGATAGAGCACACCAGCCATCGGTAGCGCTTTTCGCACCCGTTCGGCTGCAGTCGTTGGGATAGATCGTAGGTCCTCCAACAGCTGCGCGGGATCGACTGGCCCTTGATAAACCTTAACGATCATGCCCTCGTTGTCCAGCAGGAAAGAAGTTGGAATTGGGAGGTCTCGGCGACGGTTGAAGAGATAGCGGTAGATGATATTGTAGATACCGGCTGTATCTGCGGTGGCGAAGACAACCGGGAAGGAAAGAGCCAGCTGAGTCGCGTAAGATCTGGCCGCTTGAGCATCAGCCGTGGCATCGACGTTAATTGCAATTACGCTCAGCTTGTTCGAGGCAAGAAAGGCACGGTGGCGATCGAGTTGAGTCAGCTCGTCGCGGCAAGACGGAGCCTTCGTTGCCCAGAAATTCAAAAGAGCAAAGTTCCCCTGGAATGATCGAAGCTCTCGAGCGCTGCCCAAGAGGTCGGGCAGGGAAAACTCTGGCGCCTTTAGCGGTTCGAGTAGCCAGGTATCGATCACGGACGGCAACGGATCAAGCGACGGCAAGGGTCCCGGCCGTTCATAGGATTTAGGCGGTGCAGCGAAGGGCTTCGCCGAAAATGTCGCCGCTCCCTCTTCAATCTCGATGCGGTGGTTAACAGGAATGCCTTCAAAAGTTTGCGATAGCCCGCTGGGCCAGCGGATCATGGCACGGAGCGCGCCCTCCTGTTTTCCCACTCCGAAGAAAACCTCCTTTGAGTGCTGTGCGAGAAACCCGGATCCGGCCTGCAGATACTTCGTCTGGCGAAGCGTGCCTGCCTCAAGCGTGATCGCGGTCCCGAGGGCATCGCGATTGCTCCTTTGCCCGCGTAAACGAAACGAGATGGAGCGGCCGAGATCCTTCATCGCATTGCGCGAGATTCGCAGCTGTGGCGCGTTTCGGTTCTTGAGGATGATTTCCAGACGCCCATCGTGGTCGATGTCGGCGAGCGCGAACGAGCGGCTGTCTTCGAGGAAGTCCAGTCCGACTGCGCCTGAAATCTCGGAGAAGGTGCCGTCGCGGTTGTTCGCGAACAGTACATTTCGCTCGTAGCCGCTCCAGGAGCTGTCAGAGAGGATCAATTCGTTGATGGCGTTCCATCCGTGCTCGTAGGCCGGCGACGGAGTGGCGTCCTTGGGTGATTTTCCTACAATCTGACGCCAGAAAAAGCTGCTGAGGTCGTTCCGATCCAGGCCCGAGATGTATCCATTGGCGACGTAGAGATCGGGGTAGCCGTCATGGTCAAAGTCCCAAAAATCCGAGCACCAGGACCAGCGGCCCATCTCGACGCCAGCCTGGCCGCTGACGTTCTGGAATTTGCCGTCGCGTGAATTTCGATAAAGAGAATTGCCGCGCGCGTGCCGCCGGTACAGCGCACGGATATCTTCGGAAGTCTTTTCTTGAAAAATCTTTTGTTCTGAAACCCGCTGACCTGCCGCCGACCACATGTTGGCTGCATAGATATCCTGGTTCCCGTCATTGTCGAAATCGGACCAGGATGCGCTCATGCCTGCTCCGACGTCCTCGACGTTGGCGTCGGCTGAGACATCGGTAAAGGTTCCGTCGCCATTGTTGCGATAGAGATTGCTTCGACCAAAATCATTCGCTACGTAGAGATCGGGAAACCCTTTGGAATTAGAGGCACCCCAGGCGCAGGCAAAGCTGTAGCGATCGTTATTCGCGTTCAATCCGGCTGCCTGGGTCCTGTCGATAAATGTGGCGTTGCCTTCATTGTGCAGTAGGAAATTCGGCGGGCCGTTCCTCGAATCGAAGTAAGGCACCGGATAGTGATACTGATCCAGGCCGTGGTAATAGCTGTACAAGCAGAAGTAGATATCGAGGCGTCCGTCGCGGTCATAATCCGCCAGGGCCGCGATGGATAGGAACAGATCATCCCCACTCCAAGCGGAGCCAGCAACCAGCCCGTCACGTTCGGAGCAGAATAATCAGCGGAAATCTGAATCTTATTCTGGACAATATAATCCAAATGTTAAGTTGCACTCAAAACGGCGTCGGATCCGGCTGCTCACCGCGCTGCGCATGCTCCAATCGGAAGTTATCCTCCGCACGTCCGTACCGTCAGTCCGCATCAGATAAATTGTCGACGCGTCGTTCCTGCAGACGGAGCGCTCCTGCTTGTAGAGTGGGCCTTACCTGAGGGCAATCTTCCTTCTGTGGGTAAGATCGGTGCTGTCGCGATGC
>Ga0206795_1164_pt1 | contig 12423 bp, 12 predicted proteins | sample Alteio_BWOrgCont_71_FD_152872 | JGI IMG/M metagenome (GOLD analysis project Ga0206795, IMG submission 152872) | Enriched cells from forest soil in Barre Woods Harvard Forest LTER site, Petersham, Massachusetts, United States -... | ecosystem: Environmental > Terrestrial > Soil > Temperate forest >... | reverse complement strand
TGAGCAGGCCCTTGAAACAGCCGCACTCATGTTGGGAAGTGATAAATCGCGAGGCTACATGCTGGAGATGATTTGCGCGGATTTCCTGGCCGGCGCAAACCTGGACAATGAGAATCCAGATGCCCTGATGCTTTCACTCGACCGGCTCTTCGGTTTGCTTCCACACGTAAAACAGCAGGAATTTCTCAACAAAGCAGGGATATTCTGTGACCTGTAGTACATCAAAACGACCCCGACTGCGACTTGATCCAGAATCCTACGAAATACTGCATCGAAGCATTCTGAAGCGCGACGGATGGCGTTGCCAACATTGCGGTGCTCGGACAAACCTCGAGGTTCATCACATTCAGCACCGGAGTTTGCTCGAAGACGACGCGGAAGAAAATCTGACCACGCTCTGCATGGATTGCCACAGGCAATTTCATGAAAGACAGATACTAAGTGTTAATTTGTTAAGAACCTAGCGTTCCGCGTTTTCTGTCTTTATTGTTGTTCAGCGGGCGCTTGCGCCAAATTTCTGATGCGTCGGGACAAACGGGCTACCGGCTGCTGGAGTCGAACGAACACGAGCCTGTGAATATCGGGAATCCGAGCGAGATCACAATTCTGGAATTTGCCGAGCGCGTGCGGGCATTGGTTGGGAGCAGCACGCCGATCATTTTCAAGCCGCTGCCGCAGGACGATCCGAAGCAGCGATGTCCCGATCTGGCCAAGGCGCGCCGGCTTCTCAATTGGGAGCCGAAGGTGAAACTGGCGGACGGACTGCAGGTCACTTACGAATATTTCCGGCCGCAAGTCGCGGCGATCAAAAGCTCCTAAGGCTCAAGACGAAAATTCGTCAGCTGGGCCGGCCGAAGGAAAGATACTCAAACCCGAGAGCCTTCATTTGCTGGGGCGAGAGCAGGTTGCGGCCGTCGACGATGAGTGGCCGGGCCATGGACTCGCGGATTTTGTTCCAATCGAGATCGCGGAATTCCTTCCATTCCGTGGCGATCAGCAAGGCTTCGGAGTCCTCTGCGGCTTCATAAGCAGACTTGGCATATTCGATTTCCGCGAGTTCGGGGCGCGCTTTTTCCATGGCTGCGGGATCATAGGCGCGAACGCGCGCACCTTCCGCCACCAGGCGCTTTACGAGTTCGATGGCTGGGGCGAAACGAATGTCATCGGTGTTTGGTTTAAAGGCCAAGCCCAACACGCCGAGTTGTTTTCCGCGCACCACCCACAGCGCCCCGCGGATTTTTTCAAAGAAGCGATCGATGCGGCGCTTATTGATTTTCTCTACTTCCTTCAGCAGCGCAAAGTCCACGCCGGATCGCTCGGCCAGATGAACGAAAGCCTGCAAGTCTTTCGGGAAGCAGAAGCCGCCAAAGCCAAGGCCTGCTGAGAGGAAAGCCGGTCCAATGCGGGGATCGAGCCCCATGGCGTGCACGACTTCCTCGATATCGGCGTCGAGCTTTTCAGCAAGGTCCGCCACCATGTTGGCGTAAGAAATCTTCATAGCCAAAAACGAGTTCGATGCGTGCTTGATTAGCTCCGCGCTGTTGATGCTGGTCACTACCCAGGCGGGCAGCGGTTCGTCGGGGCAGGCCGGCGAGTGCACCGGACAATTGAATTTCCGTTCGAGCACCGGCCCGTAAATATCGCGCAGCTGTTTTTCTGCGGTTTGGTCTTCAACGCCCACGACAATCCGATCGGGATGCAGAAAGTCTCCCACCGCTGTGCCTTCGCGCAGGAATTCTGGATTGGAGGCCACATGAAAGGTGACGTTGGTCTTGCGGGAGTACACGGCCAGAGCGCGCTTCAGTTCCTGGCCGGTACGCGCCGGCACCGTGCTTTTCTCGACGACCAGTTTCGGAGATTTGGCTTCCGTTGCCACCAGCCGCGCCACGTGGTCGATGGCGCTCAAGTCCGCCTCACCGCTGGGCAGCGGAGGAGTGCCTACGCAGATGAAGATAGCGTCGCCAAAAGCGATGGCATCCGCAGGATTGGCGCAGAATTTCAGCCGGCCCTGTTTGCGCATACGGGGAATGATCTTTTCGAGCCCCGGCTCGAAGATGGGAAGGCCGCCGGATTCGAGCGTCTCGATTTTCCGCGCGTCGCTATCGGTGCACATCACTTCGTGGCCGATTTCCGCGAGACAGGCTCCCGTCACAAGCCCGACGTATCCCGTGCCGATTACGGCGATCTTCAATGAAACCTCCGTTATCGGAAATCGCTGCGCCAATCGAACCCATACTTTATCAGATGGCAGATGAATGATGTCTTGGTACGACGTCAAAGAGCTCGCTTCGCCGTAGGACCAGCAGGCAGGTGATCGCTGGCAATGGAAAGCGAGCCACGTTCGCTAGTGTGGCCTGCCGGGTGCGACGATGCGGGAGCAGACCGATCGTACTTAACCTAGGACTCTGGAAGCCATAGGAGGGTCGAATCACGGAGCTCGTTGCTGTCATGACCCAGATGATCGGCATCTCGCTTACATAGCAGGATTCTCAGACCTGCGAGGCTTGTCCGACTGCTCCAACCACAAAAACACGGGCCAGAGAATGACAAGTGCCGCGAGGAAAAAAACAAAGCCCCCTGCATGATGGAGTCTGCCAGTCAAAAAACCGGGGTCCACGTGAATGCTGAGCAGCGTCAAGGTCGCTATTCGTATTCCATTCTTGATAACAGACAGAGGAAGGCTGAGAAATACCAGCAGAAACATCTTCCAGCTCGTCCGAAGGTATAGATGAGCCACCAGGAGACATAGAATGAAAAGCGCTATGCTGGAACGAATGCTGCTACATTCCTTCGCCACTTCAATCGTAACACCCGGTACGGAAAGCAGAAACCCGTGCCGCAGAACAGGAGTCCCCACCAACTGGAAAATGAGATAGGCGACCTCAGTGGAACCTTCCCGCAGCGCGTGAATGGCACGATCTAAAACGACGTCCGGGAGTGGAACCATTAGGAGAAGAAACAACAGCGGGAACGCTCCCGCGCGGAACGCAACGAACCCATAACAAAGAAGAAATCCACCTAGCCACATGAGGATCACTGAGAGTGTTTCCAGTGATAGAGGCCAGTTGCCCTCTTGTGGAAAAGGACCTCTATTAGCTAGCCAATAGAGAATTAGTCCGCCCAGGGCTATGCAGATCCCTGGAACGATGCCCATCCCGTTTATCGCGAATACGGCTTGTCTTTCTACGTAGAGCAGGAAAAAAGCGACCAAAGGAATGAGGATGATGTGCGAACTGGAATCGTCATGCAAGGAATAGCTAATCAGCGCGCTCAGCGTCCTATGGAAGACAAGACTGGAAATTATGATAAATGCGACGAAGCTGGCGTGCCTTCTCGCGTTCGGCGTGGGTACACCCATCGTAGCTGTAGACATCAATATGTGACCTTCAATGAAAGCTATTTTATCCCGTCTTGATTCTCGGGAGGCGGACTTAAGAATGAGTGTTGTCAAAACAGACCTGCAAAGCTTCCACTTCAAGGTCCAATGATGACGCAAAAGAGAATCTCATCACCCTATGCGCTGTGTGTCACAGACACATTTATACGATCCGATAGCCAGTCGTACCGGTCTTCTCCCAGGGGGCAATGCTAGGCGACGAAAAACCGTTCGCTTCGCCAAAAGTGAAGAATTCTTCCGAAAATGGGCCACGTCGGTGTGTAGGAGTCTGAAGCCGGCTTATGGACCTAATCTAAGGCTATTTCTATCAGTGGGTTACAGTTCGTGGGGCTGGCTGTCCAATTGCACCACATGGCATCTGACCGGATATGCTTGTACCTCGACGCCGCTGAGAAAAGGGTTAATTGAGTGCACAAACCTCGGTTCAACTGGGTGGTCGATGACAGCGCGCGGACCTACCCCCCGTTCAACATACTAATCATTGGGGGCGGATTCAGTGGGATAACGCTAGCGTTCCAATTGCTTCGCCGCGATCCAAAGCTGAATATCGCAATCGTGGACCGCGGAGAAATACCGGGGCGAGGACTAGCATATAGCACGCCTTACTTGAGCCACGTGCTCAATGTGCCGGCCAAGAACATGAGTGCCTTTCCGAAAGATGCGGGGCATTTCTTGAAATGGGCTCGTCGCAACTACAATCCGAATGTACAGGAAGGAAGCTTTCTTCCGCGCCTGGTGTACGGGCGTTACCTCGATTCGCTACTCAAAGAGGCTGCGACGAGGAGTGCACGCGACCTACCGTGGTTCCGCGACCAAGCCTTAACGCTGGTGCAAACCGGTGGTCTATACTCGGCGCAACTGAAGAGCGGTCGGAAACTTCTGGCGAAAGCTGTGGTGATCGCCACGGGAAACGTACCTCCCGGGGATCCGTCGGTTCTTGGCTTGACGGACGCAGCGACGAAATATTTTTCATTCCCGTGGTTGCAAAACGCGCTGGACGGATTGCTCGGGAGTAAGTCCGTTCTTCTGATTGGCGCGGGCCTTACCAGCGTCGACTTGGCGATAGCACTTGCGTCCACAGGATTCCCAGGGACGATCCACATGTTGTCCAGGCGGGGATTACTACCGCAACCGCATCGGCAAACAGGAACTTGGCCTCAGTTTTGGAACGAGAAATGCCCGCGAACGGTTCGCGGTATGCTGCGCGTGATCAGAAATCAGGTACGTGCCGCAGCGGAGGCAGGGATAGATTGGCGCAGCGTCATTGACGCACTTCGCTCAGTGACGCCGGAAATATGGCACTCCCTTCCCGACGAGGAACGCAGGCGGTTCATGCGACACGCGCGTACCTATTGGGAGGTACATCGCCACCGCGTCGCGCCAGAAATCAGCGAGCGCCTATCGTGTCTGATCCAAGAGGGCCGTATCCAAGTTCACGCTGGCCGGATCAGACATTATCGCGAAGAACAGAATCAGGCCATTGTCACTTGTCGCCGACGCCGAGATGGGCAAACCGAGGAGCTGCACGTCGGCCGTGTGATCAACTGTACGGGGCCCGAAGCGGATTGGCGACGCATCGACAATTCTCTATTGAGCAGCTTATTTGCGCAAAGGCTGGCGAGACCCGATCCGCTCTTCCTCGGCCTGGATACTGATCGAGATGGTTCTGTGCGGAACGATCGGGGTGTCGCATCGACGTCGCTCTTCGCCATCGGGCCGATGAGAAAGGGCAGTTTGTGGGAGACCACCGCGGTGCCTGAACTGCGGCAACAGGCCTCCACTCTCGCGGAGCACATCGTGCGCGTTATGAACGAGGAGCGTTTCGCGGAGGAACTGTCGACTGAAACTCTGAGCCAGTGAACAAGCGATGATTTTAACCTGAGAGCCGTGTTCCTGGTTCCCGCAGGTGCGTCTAACCAGGGATCCCCGCTCAGCCAGTACCGAACAGTCGCTTTGCAAACCGCTGGTTCCGAAAGAAAATCCAGGGCATCGACCGCACCGATGACGATAATCTATGCGTGCGAATGGGCGTCGAGCCATGACACCAATCAGGTCAAGTGGAAGCCGATCCTTACAGCCTCATGGGCGGGGCGAGTTTCTTCAACTGGTGTCAAGATCCACAGGAGGGCTTCCTGAAGTCAGCAAGCAACTGTCGCTGGCCCTCAGTTAAGCCGAGACAGGGCTTTCCTCCTCTTTAGGTGAGGGAGAAGGGAGAGCCTTTCAATGTGCGAAAGGTGCTGTGCTTTGACTCCGAAATCTTGCGAACTTTTCCGTTACTGGCCCACTCTAACGCTGAATAGCGGTTCGTTCGTCAACCTTGATGGGTTGGCTCCCGAAGAGGAATTGCAAGAACTAGGGGCGCTAGCGACATCGCCAAGCCGATCATGATGTAGAGGTTTATGCAAACTCTCAGGACTCCGTCCTATTGCAGGTTTTGTTATCAGGAGGATGGGCCAATAAGGACGTGATTTGATCTTTAAGAAATGGGTCACACGCGAAGAGACCGGGGAGAAGCGTATTTTTCTTGTTAAACCTAGGCTGCGAATTGGGGAGGAATTGTACGTACCCCCCCGCTGCCTCAACCAATGCAACGCCAGCCGCAACGTCCCACTCGTTCTTGGGGCTCAACGTCCAAGTGGCATCGGCTAATCCGGCTGCTACTCGGGCGAGCTTATAAGCGACCGACCCCATCGGATGAATCAAAAAAGATGATTGCTGAAAACGTTCCCACTCTCCACGTCTGACTTCGGTGAGGCTCGCGAGAACGACCGCTCCTTCCAGCCGGTCCTTTTTACTTGTGTAGGCTTGCTTGCCGTTGTAGGTGACACCCGTCTCCTTAGAACCGAGAAAGATCTCCCGGGTCGCCGGGTTACAAACGCCTCCGACAATTGCCTTTCCGCCCTCGACCATTGCGACCGATATACTCCATTCCGGAATTCCGGCAGCGAATTCGCTTGTTCCATCCAGGGGGTCTACAATCCAAACACGATGCTTTTTCAGACGCTCGAAATCATCTGTGGTTTCTTCCGAAAGCCAGCCGTCCTGGCCTTGCACCAGAAACTCCTGGAGCACCCTGTTTACCGAACGATCAGCTTCGGTGACAAGGCTTCCGTCGGAAGGCTTCCGATCGGCTTTGACGCTGCCAGAAACGAACTGGGCAAGAACATCGACCGCTTTGTTCAGTGCCCTTTCGATTCGCTCCAGAATCTCTGTGGAGGAAGACATTACGGACGGTACCCTTTCCCGAACAACGAAAGCCGAATCGCTTTATTGGCCGCACATCTATAAAGAAAACAGGTCAGCAATGTCCATTGTCTCCGTTGACGCCAATGTAGGTCTGCCGCTGCAAGTAGAGAAGTATCTGTTGAGCCGCTTCTTCCGGGCTCAAATTACTTGTGTCGATTACGACCTCCGCATCGGTGGGTACTTCGTAAGGATCGGAAATCCCGGTGAACTGTTGTACGAGGCCGGCCCGCGCCTTCGCATAAAGACCCTTCCGATCCCTCGCTTCACAAGTGATCAAATCGGTTGAAAGATGCACCAAAATGAACCCCCCGCTTGGCTCTATGATGGCCCTGACCTCTTTGCGCACTGAATCGTAGGGGGCGATCGGCGCGCAAATTGCAATTCCGCCATTTTTTGAGATCTCCTGCGCAACAAACCCAATGCGTCTGATGTTGATGTCGCGGTGCTCCTTGGAGAAACCGAGTTCCGAGGAGAGATGCCTCCGGACAAGATCGCCGTCCAGAAGCGTTACCGGCCGCCCTCCCATCTCGAGAAATTTGATGCGTAGGACATTGGCAATCGTTGATTTCCCCGAGCCAGAGAGACCGGTGAAGAATACTGTGAACCCTTGACGATGCCGCGGTGGATAGCTGCGTTGCAGCTCGCGCGCGACCTCATCGAAGGTGAACCAAGTAGGAAGCTCCCGTCCTTCAGCCAGGCGGCACCGTAGCTCGGTTCCAGAAATGCCAAGGGTACGCGTCCCAGCCGGGACCTCGTCCTCCTGGACGTAAGTATCTTGATCCTCCCGATAGAGCATTGCCTTAAAGGGGACAGCGGTAATACCGAGTTCCTTTTGGTGAGCAACCAGCAACTGCTGGGCCGCGCAGAGGCTGTAAAGAGGCTTGCGTTCTTCACGGTTCCCCGAACCAGTATGGTCGCGTTCGACGATGAAATGGCTGCAACCGTAGTTCCTGTGGATGATCGAATGCCAGAGGGCTTCCCGGGGACTTCCCATATGCACAACAGGAGGCAGCAGAGCAAGTTTGACCGTGCCCTTCGGATACATGGGAAGGAGCTTTTGGTAGCATCTGACCCTTATGTAGTCCTCTACATCTACATCGCCGGGCTTTGCAGTACCGACGGTCGCATGAATTAGCAAATTGGCTTCCACCTGCTTGGCGGCCCTGAAGGTGAGTTCCTGATGTGCGCGATGCATTAGATCGCGGGGTTGAAAGGCGATGATCCGCCGCCAATCAAGCCGTGTGAACTCTGCCCTCAACTCAGCCGGCGTTAAACGCAACGGTCTGAAATCATAATGAGTGGGCAGATGAACGCCTTCCAGTTTGCCTCCCACGTACCAGGGATGTGTGAGCTTCGACAGATACTCGACGCCGGGGTGATAGCAATTCGCAGTTCCGTAAACCGCCTCGGCCTCGGCAAGGCGATCTGGACGCCAGACCTCCTCAACATGAAGCGGCCAGCATCGCGCCTTCCGGGTCCCGCAGCGCAACCGCACTACCCGGACCGATGGACCGCGCGAATTTCTCCGACACATCGAGAACGATGGGAACCGGCCACAGTGCGCCGTCCGCCAGACGCATGGTTGAGCACGTGCCTTCGTAATTGGCGCGCGACATGAAACCCCGCAACGGAGAAAAGCCGCCGTTCAACAAGAGTTCGAGGTTACAGAGTTGCCTATCAGTCAATTCCCACGACGGCCAATCTCGCGATTTTACGTGGAGTTCAGAGGCCCGTTCCGGCGTCGCTACGAGGTTGACCAGTTCGCCGCCGTACGGCAGATTTAGATGATTTTGCACGATGTTTTCATTCGCTTTCGGTAAACCGGTGCTATCGAGAGCAGGTCGGGATGCTTCAAGAGATCGGGTCACGGCAGTTGACCAACCTCTGACCATCAACAAGCCGGTGCCAATCAAGACCAACAGTAGAACTCGACGCAGCCGAACGATGACGGCTCGAGTTTCGAACGTATGATGTGATAAGGTCAGCTGAAGATTTTCGGCGATCGCCCACTCAAACTGGAGGGATGCAGAAAGTGTTACGAAACTAGAAACCGAAACTGCACAGAGATCTTCCGGAGGTCCGTTTTGAACCCGAAGCGATTTAATTGTCCGCTATCAGAACTCCCTACTCCGAGAAGTACGAACAATCCCGCCTACATCATCCGAAGCCGAAAAACTAGAGAATCCAAAGTTACCATTCGTACTAGGGCCGTCGCCGCCACCTAGGTCGGTCCCGATACCGGGGCTACCTCCGGTATAAGCGGTATCGGTCACCGAATTTATCATTATCCCGTTATGGTACATGGTAATTACGCCGCCGACATTTTCGCAGGCAAGAGTATCTCCATTTGCTAAAGCTGGAATCCCCGTAGCCGGACCAGCGATGCGCGTGAAATTTCCAAACGAGCCATTCCATCGCACGATTGAGGAATACTGCGTTCCATCGGTGCGCATACTATAGTTGCATTCATACCCTGTAATACTATGCGCTGCGATTGTGGTGTTCAGACGCAATTCAACTTCTTGGGAATCGGAATTGTTAACAGAAGTAACATAAACAGTACCGGATGCAGACTGATTTGGCCCCCATGTTCCGTCACCCTGCAAGACCGCCGTAGAATCGTCGTAACCCATTCCGGTGCCACTACTAGTCCCATAGGCTTCGGTGTTTGCGGTGGTACGTATGTTTGTCCAATCAAGACCTGTTGTGCCTCCATTGACCCACTTACCCCCTTCGGAGATGGGGTTTTCCGTCAGAGGGAAATTGGTGCTGTAGCTGTTGTTGGCGAGCGCCGTAGGAGAAGAGGCGTCACACCCGGACAAGAGGAATGCAGCCAGAAACGTAAACGACAATTTAGAACCAGAATGCAACCGTCCCTCCAGTAAAAGCGGACGTCGTCATGCTCGTCCCGATTGTAGCTGTCTGAGTTCCGGCTGCGACGCCGGTTTGATATTCGATCAATCCTCCGTCCGTACTGTTAAAAATCATTTCCGGTCGTACAGGCTGTACCGCCATAGTCACACACATTCGTATCGTCATGGGTCGTGTATGGAGTTTCTGCTGAGCAATGGCTCGCGACGGCACTACAGGTCGCCACAACAAGGTCGCTCAAATTGTTGTGACTAGATTCGGTCCCGTCGTAGCGCCGTTGAGCGTTGCTATGCCGCCTGACGCGGCTGGTATCGCTGTAACCAGTGGTTCCGTCCGAAGCAGAAAGTTTCGCCAGTCTGTCGAGCGCGCCCCCCAGGCTTTGGCAGCGGTTGAACGTGCACACAATTACGCCCACTATCGTTGTTTCCCGTTAACAGTCTTCCACCCGGTTGCGTTACGGAAAATCATTTCACCCGGACCTGATTCTAATTCGAAGCTAACCTTTTCAAGAGTTTTCCCGATGTCTCTTTCGGATTCAATAGCAGATCCAACACCTTAGCCAAAATGGCCTTGGCGAGTCTGACGCTACTAAAGGGAAACCCGACCTCCTTAAGTCGCCTTCTCTGATAGCTCCAAAAGCCTCCACCCCTGAAGTGAACAGCGTGTAACGCCAAACGCTTGTAATAGTCTTCTATCAGCGCGTTGATGCGTTTCTCTTGCTCTGCAGGTTCCAAATAGAGGGGGCCATAGGCACGCAAATCACCGATCTTACTTGTGAAGTAGGCTTCCAGACTTTTAGAAGTGTTGGTCATCTGCTCTGGATGAAGCCTCTCATACGACAATACCTGATGCACGAAGCCAAAATCTGCGGCTCTCAAGCACTCGTAGCATGCACTGAGGTCTGCTTCCGCTGTAGGATTCGGATAGAAAGAATCTGTGCGCCTGACCAAATCCGCTCGATAAAGACTTGAAGTCGGATCTCCAAGAACATCCAGCGTGCCTAATAAGTGCGCTCGGCTGATCTCCCGTCCCGAAATGACTGCGGAGGAGTATGGGAGCCCGTATGTCCTCAGGTACCATTTATCGCCTCCGCCGCTGAGTTGATAGGAGCCCACGAGTCCCACAGACGGGTTTGCTTCGGCGAGCTCGACCATACGAGCGATGCATTCTGGATACAACCAATCATCGCCAGAGACCACTTTGCAGTATCTGCTCTCCGGAGAAAGAAGACGAAACGCTCGATTGTGATTCGCGATAATAGGCAATAAGCTATCGTTGCTGTGGACCTGAACGCGCCTATCTCGGCATGAATACTCTTCCGCGATCCTCAGTGTGCCATCCGTGCTGCAGTTGTTTACGATAATGTATTCCCAGTTCGAATAGGTCTGAGCGAGAACGCTTTCAATGCATTCCCTTAGGTATGCCTCACCGTTGTAAACTGGCGTAACGATGCTGACAAAGGGTTCATTGGCGGTGCTCATTTGCGCAGCTCCTTATTGATGGCATTGCAACCTTCCCTTTTGGAAATAGCTGATCAAATTGGATGGATAGCCTCCGCCTGTAAGAGGGAAGCTTTTCGGCCAGACGGCACTTGATGGGCCACCAGGGATAGGGAACGTGTCTCGCAGCAGATTCCCATCGCACTTCCTAGCCAACTACTCGTCACGGCGACGAGAGCTTCCTCAGATCTTTCCATCCCACGAGAATGATGTGATTGCGCTCCAAGGCGCGCTTGAATTCCAGGCTGGTCACCGTATCGAAGTCGCGCTGCCGCCAAGCCGCGCCATACAACTGATGGTCCACCGTGACAGCTTCGAGTTCCGCATCGTCGTAGCCGGGGTGAACGATGAGGTAGTGAAGACCGGGCTTGAGCAAATCAAGCGCCTTGACGTAGGACTCCGTCCACCGGTCGGCTGGCACATTCGAATCGAACCCCACGAATGAGTCGAATACGATGTCTGTGTCGGAAAGCATCATCTTCCGGCGCATGCCGTTCCCGCGCAGAGCCAGAAAGGGCAGGTGAAGGTCGTGCCCAACCTTCACCAGGGTGGAGTAGAGTTGTGGGGTGGCGGCCAGCGTCATCATGTGCATGTCGAGGTGGGTCGGGCGGATTCCGATCTTCATCGCCAGCTCGATCTGGGCGCGGAGTTCACGCTCCGCTTCTTTCGGTTTGATGTGCGCCGCTGCGGAGCGGACATCGGGGTAGAAATAGCCCTGCGGATCGAGCAAGCTCGGCACCTGGTCCTTGGGCGCCACCGGCCCCCAGCGGTACGTTTTCCACTCGCTCGTCAGGGTGAGGTGCACCCCCAAGTCCGCATCGGGGTGGGCTTTGGCATACGCGGCTACCTCCGCGATACAAGGGCAGGTGACCATGACGCTCGCGGAACTGATGGCCTTTTGATCGAGCGCGGCGAAGCTCGCCATATTGATCGAATGGGCCATCGCGACGTCGTCGGCGTGGAGGATTACCAGTTTGGTGTCGGCAGCATAACCCAGGCGCTCGGCGACAGTCTTCGTCTCAACTTGGGTGCCGAAACCCATATCCGCGAGGACGCTGACGCATATCCTCCGGGTTTGCTTCAAACTGGGACTCATTTATCGATGTGTTTCGAACAACCCAACTACCGACGCCCTTCCAAAAAAATCCGGAGCCGACGCTTTACCACTCTTGCGGCATCCTTGAACGTGCAGGCCGTGCTAGCAAGGGCCGCCGTAGCCTTGTTCCCGTTCACGGGTTTGAATCCCAGTTCCGACATCAGTGGCCCCGCTAAATGCTCGACGAGAGCAATTTCCCACGCCGAGAGTTCGCCGCGCCAACTGTCAGTCGTACCTGACCCTAGACTTACCCTGCTGATTGCCACATCCCATGGTGCGTTATCAAGCTTACCCGCCCTGAGATTCTGGATGTT
>Ga0206795_1162_pt1 | contig 12521 bp, 13 predicted proteins | sample Alteio_BWOrgCont_71_FD_152872 | JGI IMG/M metagenome (GOLD analysis project Ga0206795, IMG submission 152872) | Enriched cells from forest soil in Barre Woods Harvard Forest LTER site, Petersham, Massachusetts, United States -... | ecosystem: Environmental > Terrestrial > Soil > Temperate forest >... | reverse complement strand
TTCACAGCGCTGCCTGCGTCGCTCGACAGCCTCGATGCCGCGAAGAAAGCGGTCGAGACCATTCTCACGCGCTTCGGCAAATTAGATGCCCTGGTCCACACGGTTGGCGGATTCGCCGGCGGACAAACGGTCGCTGACACGGACGACGCTACCTTCCAGCGCATGCTGGAGGTGAATCTCACCAGCGCCTTTCACATTCTGCGCGCGGTGATTCCTCCCATGCGAAAGGCGCAGTCCGGACGCATTATCGCGATCGGCAGCCGGGCGGTGGAAGATCCTGGGCCGACCGTGGGCGCTTACAGCGCATCGAAAGCTGCGCTGGTGTCGCTGGTTCGCACTGTGGCACGCGAGAATAAAGATGCCGGCATCACAGCGAACGTAATTCTGCCTGGCACCATCGACACCGCCGTCAACCGCAAAGCCATGGCGGGAGCTGATATGTCGCAATGGGTGCAACCGGAGGGGATCGCGAGCCTGATCGTGTGGCTCACGGGAGAGACAGCAAACGATGTAACTGGGGCCGTGATTCCCGTGTATGGGCGCGGATTGTAGCTGGATCGCAGAACTTGCTCACAGCGGAGGCAGCGCAGGCGAACTACATCGGTCCTTCGCTGCGCTCAGGATGACAAGAGGAAGTTGGGCACACTACGGCGGGATGTAACCCTTTCGTAACCCTCCACGGTGCACAATTTTTGTTGCAGTTTAACATTCATGAAATATCTTCCGAGTAATATAGCTAAACAGGAGGCCGCTACCATGGCTTCATCCCGCGTCGCGAAATCGCTACCGCTTCAGGTTGCCGCGATCTGTTATCGCCGGCGCGGCACGGCCATCGAATTTCTCCTCGTCAACACCAACGGCGGCAATAAGTGGACTTTTCCCAAGGGATCGACCGATCCCAAGCTCTCGCACAGCCAGGCCGCGGAACGCGAAGCTGCCGAAGAAGCCGGAGCGCTCGGCACGATTGAGCCGCGCCACTTTCATCTCTATCTGCATTCCAAGGGAGTTTTCTGGCAGCCGGGCGGAGTGCAGGAATTCGTGGTCAAAGCTTTCCTGATGGAAATTCAGCAAATGCGCAAGCCGGATGAGGCCAATCGCCGGCCCACCTGGATGAGCGCCGAAGAAGCGAAAAAGCGTCTCGCCAAGGGGCGTGAAGTGAAGTACTTCCACGAACTCGAAGCCGTGATCGACCGCGCCCTGGAACGCATCCAGTTTCATCATGAACTCTGGGGGGCTTATCCTGGAGCGCGGAACGCGCGCGTGGTGGCCTCGCCGAAAGATCCCATCGTTGAAGCGATCTGGCCGTAGGAATTTGTGGACTTGGGCTTTACTGCCAGCCCAGGGTTTCCGATTTCGCGGCCTGCTGGCTCACGGGCACTCCAAGAGCTGGAATTCTGAACTGGCGCAGAGGATGCACAGCGCCTAAAAGGTGCCATTTGAGATGCACCAGCTTGCGGTGCACTCGCCATCGGACAGATTGGTCGGTTACAAGCCGCCGATGATCCTGGGCCCCCTGAAGAGCCTGCGAATCCGTAGTATGTTTACGCGGGTGCTCATAAAAACCGGCCAACTTGCGTTCACTCATGCCCGGGCTGGCCAACCACTGCGGGATGCACTCCGAGAGCACGTCCACATCGGTCAGGACCTTGTCGAGGCCCATGCCCATGGCGGGACAGGCGCTCTGAAATGCGTCGCCGATTATTACGACGCCGGCTAGATTCGGTTCATTTACCTTGTACAGATCGACCTTGCCGGATTCGACATCACTGGTCACACGATAGTTGCCGATCAAGCGGCTCAGCTTGGGCAGGTCGCGTCGGAGCGTTCGATCAGGATTCTGTATGAACTCACGGACCCACGGGTCGCTCGCGGAACGAAAAGTAAAGAGGTTCGCACGCATCGTCTCGCGAAACTTGAACAGCGTGAGGTAGTCAATGCGCGTCGACGGGCTGAAGGAATAGTATGTGAGCGCATCAAAGTCAAAAGGCTGCGCTGCGGAGGCCGCTATATTGAATCCGAAGCCGAGAGACTGATCTCTCTGCACCACGCGGCGGCTCAATCCTAAGTTCGCGAGGAGTCCGTCGCTGACGCCGCAAGCCAACACCACCAGACGGCAGGTAAGTTCCTCGCCGCCGTTTAGTCTCACGCGTTGCACATGGCCGCTGTGGGCGATATGCTCGACCCGGCTCTGGCGGAAATCTACTCCGGCAGGCGTTTGTTCGCGCAGAGCATTCACCATGTCTGCATGCTTGATTCCGTATTGCTCGATTGGCGTGGTCTTGAAAATACGGCCGTCGAAACCTGCGCGCACCTCGCGGACTCGCGCGGCATAGGGGCGCAGATGCTCAAGCAATCCGAACTTGCGCAACAAGCGAACCTGGTGCCGTTCAATTTTTTCAGCTCGGAAGAGCGGTGGGCAGCTCGAACGCGGATCGACCACGATGACGCGCCTGCCCTGTTGTCCCAGCACAGCAGCCAGCGTTACGCCGGCTAGGCCTGCTCCGACGATAACAACTTCCGCGGACAGCGTCTCCGAGGATCGATTTCCCAGGGGCCGATCTTCCAAGGATCGATCTTTGAAGGATCGCTTTTCTGAGACCCGCTTTTCTAAGACTCGATCAGATGCGACGAGCAGGGCACTACTCCTTAACAATGAATTCGCTTGATCGGGGACTGGCTTTCCTTTTTCCGTCAGCTAAAGACAATCAGCCGCGGGAATTGGAACAGAGTCCAACCGGAGGGAGTAACGTTACTGTAGTGGAAGCACGTGGAAACGGAAATGGCACTTACGTGGGATGGGTTGACCTAACTGTCGAAGGCTGGCAATTCCATAGGAACTAACTCCTAAGTGGCAACGCAAGCCAAAGTGAACGTGGGTAAAAGCTTTACAAACGCGCCGAAGATTGTCATCAGAAATTCACATAAGGTGGCCGTGACTGGATGGTAAACTCCAACACTTTCGAGCCAAGGAGCCGGCAAAGTTATGTCGTCAGATCGTGCCTTCCATTGTGAAGTTGAAAAGTCGCAAGAGAAAGATGAACGCGGAAATCAGGTCACTACAGTCAAATGTCACGGCAGATTGATCAGCGAAACTGCCGGTGAAGTTAAAGAAGTGGTAAAACCGCTGATCTCGCAGGGTGGCCGCATCGTTATCGATCTCGGCGATGTAAGTCAGCTGGACAGCTCGGGGCTTGGTGCGCTGGTCGGGCTTAAGGCCTCCGCGATCAACCAGGGATTTTGCATCCTGGAACTCAAGAACATGACGCCGCGCATATTGGAACTTTTCCGCATTACCCATCTGACGCAGATGTTTTCCTCGTAAGCCTTCCCGGCAAATATGAACCGAGTCGGCGCGTATAATCTTTCGCATGGAATCGGGCGAACTGTTAAAACACGCGCCGACGCTCTCTGAGAAAGAACGCGCAGAATTGGCGTCCAGTTTGATCGACAGCCTCGACCCCTTGGTCGACGCCGACGCAGAGTTAGCCTGGCAGCAAGAAATTGCCCGGCGGCTGGAGGAAGTCGAGAGCGGACGAGTAAAAACCGTCGCGTGGGAAGAGGTTCGGCGCAAGGGTAGAGCTCTTCTGAATGAGCGGTAAGCCCGGTCAGGTTTCATCCAGAAGCAGATCAGGAGTATCTTTCTTCACTCGTTTGGTATAACGAAGCCACACAGCCGTGCTTGATTTTGAAAATGAATTCCAGCGGGCAATCTCTGCCATCGCAGAAGCGCCTGAGCGTTGGCCGGTTTATATTTCGCCTTGCCGCCGATACATTCTTCATCAATTCCCCTTCAGCATCGTGTACCGCAATCTCAAAGAAGATGTCTTCGTCCTCGCCGTCGCACACGCGCATCGGCGTCCGGGATATTGGAGAAAACGGCTACGGCCATGAAGCCGGACATTGTGCAATTAGCGTGAGGCACGTGCAAGCATCCTCCAAATGGACGGTCTCTCGGTCGGCGCGCTGTTATCCTGATAACTGAGTACGTTCTTCCATGATTCAGCTCTCTGGCGCCGGAAAACGATTCGGCCACAAACTTCTCTTCGAAAACGCGGACTGGCTCATCACCAACCACGACCGCGTCGGGCTGGTCGGTGCCAACGGCACCGGCAAGTCCACGATCATGAAGGTTCTGGCCGGACTCGACACGCTCGACTACGGCGCCCTCACCACCGCCAAGGGGACGTCCGCCGGATATCTGCCGCAAGACGGGCTCACGCTCTCCGGCCGCAGCGTCTTCGCTGAGTGCATGTCGGTCTTTGACGATTTGCGCGCCATGGAAAAAGAGCTGGAATCTCTCACCCACAGCATGGCCGAACTCGACCACACCAGCGCCGAGTATGACGCCGTCGCCGACCGCTACCACCGCGTCGAACATGAGTTCCGCACGCGCGACGGATATTCGATCGAGTCGGAAGTTGGCCGGGTGCTGATGGGGTTAGGTTTCACCAAAGAGGACTGGGAGCGACAGACCGAGGAATTTTCCGACGGTTGGCAGATGCGCCTGGCCCTCGCCAAGCTGCTGCTGCAGAAACCCAACCTCCTGCTCCTCGACGAGCCGACGAACCATCTCGATCTCGAAGCGCGCAACTGGCTGGAAGAATATCTACAAAATTATCCGCATTCGTTCGTGCTGATTTCGCACGACCGCTACTTTCTCGACGTTACGGTGTCGAAGATCGTCGAGATCTGGAACAAGCGCCTCTGGTTCTACACCGGCAACTACGACAAGTTTCTTTCCCAGAAGACGCAGCGCAACGAGCAGATGCAGGCGGCGTATAAAAATCAGCGCGACCGCATCGACCAGCTTGAGATCTTCATCAACCGCTTTCGTTATCAGGCGACGAAGGCGAAGCAGGTGCAGAGCCGCATCAAGGAACTGGAAAAGATCGATCGCATCGAACTTCCATCTGAAGAAAAGACGATTCACTTTTCTTTCCCGCAGCCGAAACAGAGCGGGCGTATCGTTGCGGAATTTGAAAACGTGGCGAAGATATATCCGGGGCGCGTGGTCGGAGGAAGAGCAAGGCCAGAAAAGAAAATATTCGGCGACGTCAGCTTCATGATCGAGCGCGGCGATCGCATCGCGCTGGTCGGCATCAACGGCGCGGGAAAATCCACGCTGATCAAGCTTCTCGCCAGCACCGAGCCACTTACGCATGGTGAATACCGGCTCGGCCACAACGTCGAAGCCGACTACTTCGCGCAGGATCAATACAAGGAACTCGACGCCGACGCGCGCATGATTGACGATCTCAGCGCAGCCTCGCCGCGATCGACCGAAACTGAACTGCGCAGCCTGCTCGGATGTTTTCTCTTCTCCGAAGAAGATGTATTCAAGAAAATCGGCGTGCTTTCCGGCGGCGAGCGCGGCCGGTACGCGTTGCTGCGTCTCCTGCTGCATCCGGCAAATTTTCTTCTGCTCGACGAACCCACCAACCACCTCGACTTGCGCGCCAAAGACGTGCTGCTCGAAGCGCTCATGAAGTACACGGGCACGGTTGTCTTCGTTTCCCACGATCGCTACTTCATCGACAATCTGGCCACGCGCGTCTTCGAAGTCGGTGAGGGCAAAGTCGAAATCTTCCCCGGCAACTACGAAGATTATTTGTGGCGTAAACAAGGCGGGCAGCACGAGACGCCTACGCTGGATGATGTTCCGGACGTTCCTGCGAGAAAGTCAGAAAGCTCGAAGGCTATAGTCGCCCCAGTTGCAGTTTCGGAGTCAACGAATGGGAACAACGGAAGCTCCGAGCCGAAGAAGCGCCTGAACCCGCTCAAGCGCAAACAGATGCAGGACCGCGTCCAGGAACTGGAAGAAGCGATCGCGCGCACGGAAGGTGAAATCGCGAATCTGGAAACCGCGCTGCAGAACTTTGTGAGCGCCGAAGAATCGCAGCGCCAGTCGCAGCAACTCGATCGGCACAAAGCGAATCATGCTGCGCTGATCAAAGAGTGGGAAGAGCTCGGCGAAACGCTGCAAGCCTCGGAATAGGGCTTCGCAGCGGCCAATCGCGCAGTCCTGCAGGGAAACAGCCCGAGCCTACCCCGTGACTTCCGTAATCTTAAGAAATTACTCTCCTCTGTGCGATAGTCAACTTGGCCAAGTGGCCAGCATCTGCCGAGCCACAAATTTCAAGACCAACCGCATCGTCGGCGCCGGTTCCCAGGGACGCAGCGCCGAGCGGACCCAAGGACGGTCGTAATGCTTCAGTCGGATAATTCATTCCAGAAGCCCGGCTCGCCGGCTTCCAACCCCAACGCTTATAACCCGATCAAAACCGTCACCGCCCCCGTCGATCAGTCCACCATCGGACGCACCTTGAGCATCAAGGGCGAAATCAGCGGCACCGAAGCGCTGTATGTTGATGGAAAAATCGAAGGCAAAATCATGATGCCCGAGAGCCGCGTTACCGTTGGCCGCAACGGCAAAGTTGACGCCAGCATTCAGGCGAAAGAAGTCGTGGTGATGGGCAAAGTCACCGGCAACATCGAGTGCAGCGACCGTGTCGATATCCGCAGCGAAGGCTCGGTGCACGGCGACATCTCGACCGTACGCATCAGCGTGGAAGATGGCGCTTCTCTCAAAGGCGGAATTCAGGTCCGCAGCGAAGGCAAGCAGAACGGCAAGCAGGAGTCGAAGCAAGAGCAGGCGAAGGCGATGGGCGCCGCCGCTGGCAACGCATAGAGTTTTCTCCTACAGAGGCAGTAAAAACTCAGGGCACGCGCAAGCGTGCCCTTATTTTTGTAGCGATGCAGTTGGCTTGCGCGTCAGGCCGGTTAAGTGGGAGATCGCCGAATCGACCGGACAACTTCATTTTGTCATTCCGACGCGCTTCGCTGAAGGCGGAGGGTGGAGGAAGCTGCTGTTTGCCGACTGCAAGGAAAAGCAGGTTCCTCGTCGCTGACGCTCCCCGGAATGACAGACCTTTAGTGAGGTCGGGCTTACTTCTTCTCGTTCGGCCGGAAATCCAACGACGCCGAATTCATGCAATAGCGCAGACCTGTCGGCGCCGGACCATCCTCGAACACATGCCCTAGATGGGCATCGCATTTCGCGCACCGCGCCTCGGTTCGCACCATGCCGTACTTCGTATCCCGATGCTCGGTTACGCCGCCGCCGTCGACGGGCTGGTTAAAGCTCGGCCATCCCGTGCCGGAATTGAACTTCGTGTTGGAATCGAACAACGGAGCGCCACAGCACACGCAGTGATACATCCCCGGCTCATGATTGTTCCAGTACGCTCCGGTAAAGGCGCACTCCGTGCCGGCCTCGCGCGTCACATGGTATTGCTCGGGCGTCAGCTGCTTCTTCCAGTCGGTTTCCGATTTGCTAATTTTCTCTTCGGTCTGAGTCTTTTCGACCATGATTTACTCCTTTTTCAGTGCATCACTTTGACAGTCATTGGATGTTCTTAAACGCTAAAAGTGACAGCAAGTGCGGGTTTCACACCTGCTCTCCCACCTTCCGATACTTCCCCCGGAAAAACAGAAGCGGTTCGCCGTCCCGCACCACCACTTCTTCGACTTCGGCGATGAAAATTGTGTGATCTCCCGCCTCCTCGGCAGAGTACAGACGGCACTCCAGATACGCCAACGCCCCGTGCAGCACTGGAGTGCTGTGCGCGGTGCGGTCAAAACGGGCGCCGGCCTCAGCCTCGGCGCGCTCATGCGTGCGCGCGGGAGACGCGTAATAATCCGAAATTTTCCGCTGATCGGCTCCCAGGATGTTGATTCCAAAGCGCTTCTTCGCTTGCAGGTGGGCGTGCGTGCTCGCTTTGCGATCGACGCAGATTAAAACCAGCGGCGGATCGAGAGACACGGATGAAAACGCATTCGCCGTCATTCCGTGAACTTCCCCGTTCGCTTCGCCGTCAAGGCAGACGGTAATAATCGTCACCCCGGTGGCGAAACATCCCATCGCTTTGCGAAATTCAGAAGGATTCAGTGTCATCGTCAAACCCTTGTCATTCCGAACCGGTCTGCAGGACCGGTGAGGAACTCGCTTTCTTCCTGATACTCGGCCCTCATCCGCCCACATTACCACGCCCTACCATTGTATGATTCGATTTAGCCATGGCTCTTACCGCCATCCCGCCGACGACGCGCGCATCGTGCGCTGAAATGCTTGGGGGAACGCGCCCCAGCGAGCCGATCTCCCGCGAAGCCGCGCTCGCACTCATCCATTGTTCTGATATCGATCTTCCTCAGCTTCTGGCCGCGGCCCGCGCCGCCAAAGAGCGCTTCAAACCCGGCGTGATCACCTATTCGCGCAAGGTATTTCTCCCGCTTACCAATCTCTGCCGCGACTACTGCGGATATTGCACCTTCCGCCGCGACCCCTCTGACCCCGGCGCGCACACCATGACACCGGAGGAAGTGCTTTCCATCGCCCGCGCCGGCGAAAAGCTCGGATGCACCGAAGCTCTCTTCAGCCTCGGCGACAAGCCCGAGCTTCTTTTTCCCGAGATGCGCGAGACCCTCCGCCATCTTGGCTACAAGTCGACCCTGCACTACCTCGAAGCGATGTGCGAACTCGTGCTGCGCGAGACAAATCTTCTGCCGCATCCGAATCCCGGCCTGCTCAGCACGGAATGGATCGCCCGCTTGGCCGCCGTCTCACCCAGCATGGGACTCATGCTCGAGACCACGAATGAATCGCTGCTCGCGCCGGGCAAAGCCCACGACAATGCTCCCGACAAGGTTCCGGCGAAACGTCTGCGCACCATCGAAGACGCCGGCAAGCAGGATGTGCCTTTCACCACCGGCCTGCTCATAGGCATCGGCGAGTCGCCCGCCGATCGCGTGGATACGTTGCTAGCCATCCGTGAGTTGCATGACCGCTATGGACACATTCAGGAAGTCATTGTGCAGAACTTCCGCGCCAAGGCCGCCATCCCCATGGCTCAATGGCCCGAGCCTTCGCACGGGGAGATGCTTCGCGCCGTGGCGGTAGCCCGCTTGCTACTCCCTGATGTCAATATTCAGGCTCCGCCGAATCTTTCCGCGCCATACTATGAAGACCTGGCCGACGCCGGCATCAACGACTGGGGAGGGATTTCACCGCTGACCCCTGACTACATCAATCCGGAAAAGCCGTGGCCGCATCTGGAGCAGTTGCGCCTGCACACCGAAGCCAAGGGGTTTCAATTGCGCCAGCGCTTGCCGGTGTATCCCGAATTTGTGCGGCAGGTTTTGGCGAAGCCGGGCCTGCTAGCGGAAAAACTCGGCGCAGCGGTCGACGCCGAAGGCCTGGCGCAAATCAAGAGGGCCGCATGATGGAGTCACAACGATGATCTGCGTTCTCTCGGGCGGCACCGGCGGAGCGAAATTCGTCGACGGCCTGCGCCAGATCATGCCCGCCGAAGAAATCACCATCGTCGTAAACACCGGCGACGACCTGCTCTGGTGGGGACTGTACGTCTCGCCCGACATCGATTCCATCACCTACGTTCTCTCCGGCATGCTGAGCCGCGAGCGCGGATGGGGCGTGAAAGGCGACACCTTCCTTTGCCTGCAGGCCATGGGGCAACTCGGCGAACCGACCTGGTTCCACACCGGCGACCGCGATCTCGCCATGCATCTGCTGCGTTCGCGTCTGCTGGCCGAGGGCAAAACGCTTTCCGAAGCAACCGCGGTCATCTCGGAAAAACTGGGCGTGCGCGCGCGGATTTTGCCCATGAGCAATTCGCGGGTCGAGACTCGCGTGCTCACTCCGAACGTGGGCGAGTTGAGCTTTGAAGAATATTTCGTGCAGCGCTGGTTTCAGGATCCGGTCAGCTCCGTCCGCTTCGCCGGAGCCAGCGACGCGGAAGCTGCGCCCGGCGTGATCGACGCCATCACTTCCGCCGACGCCGTCATCCTCGCGCCCAGCAATCCCGTCACGAGTATTGGCCCGATCCTCGCCGTGCCCGGCATTCGCCCGGCGCTTATGCGCGCGCGCGGGAAAATTGCGGCGATCAGCCCGATTGTGGGCAACGCTCCCGTCGCCGGTCCGGCGGGAATTCTTATGCAGGCGCAAGGCTGGCCTTGTTCGATCGCGGGCGTAGCCCGGGCTTACGAAGAGTTTCTCGACATCCTCATCTGCGACTCGCGCGACGCTCGCGCCGCCGAGAGCGTTCGCCAATCCGGCCTGCGCGTGCACTCCACACAAACCATCATGCGTACCGCCGACGACAAGGCTGCGCTCGCGCGCGAGGTTCTCTCGTTGGCCGTGCCGAATATCGTCAATACCGGGCGCGGAAAAGATGAAGTAGCCGGCACTCCCTTCCAACGTCTGGACCGCGAGTCGTGAATCAAGTTCGCGAAATCTCAGGGACTGCGATTCTCGTCCCTATCAAGAACACTTCCACGGCCAAGCAGCGACTGTCTTCGATTCTCGATCAGCCATCGCGCACGAAACTGGCGCAGGCCATGCTGCACGACGTGCTCACCGCCTTGCATGAATGCCTCGGCCGGCGAAAAGAAAATGACTTAACGGTCGCTATAGTCAGCAGCGATCCGTTTGCGACGGAAGTTGCGCGCGGATACGAATTCGAGGTCATCCCCGATCCCGCCAATCCTGGCGAAACCGGCGCCATTGAAATGGCCACGCAAGTCTGCATCGAGCGCGGCGCCGACAGTACGCTCGTAGTCCCAGCGGACATTCCTCTCATTCAATCCTGGGAGATCGAAGAAGTTTTCAAACATGTACCCGCGAAAGACAGCCTGCTCGTCCCCGCCGGCGACGGACGCGGGACCAACGCGGCCTTCCGCCGCCCGGCCAATCTGTTCCCGCTTCGCTTCGGCAACGACAGCTTCAAACCGCATCATGCCGCCGCGCAAGCCACTGGCAAACCATGTATCGTTCTTAATCTTCCCGGGATCGCCGTCGATGTCGATAATCCCGAAGATCTGCACCAACTTATTTCACTTCCCGGCACGACCCGCTCGCAGACTTTAGCCAGCGAGCTTTTATCCCAAACCGAAAGTTTGAACCGCGATTAATTTTCTTAAAGCTTCTGCCGATGAATCTCAAAATGCTGCCCGATGGGAGGGCGCTTTTGATGCCGAATTCACAGTTTTGCATTGTTCTCGGGCGCAGCGCCGCTCTCGCATCCGCGCTCTTCGCCATGAGCCTGATTGCGGCCTGCGCAAACTCCGGGCGCGTCCGCGGAAAGCGCCCGCATCGTCGCTCTCGAAGCCGCCTGGAATGACGCCGAAGTCAATCGTGATGCCAAATCTCTCGACCTTCTTCTCGCCGACCGCTTCGTCAATACCGGCGACGACGGCTTGTTCCAGGATAAAAAGAGTTGGCTGGCCAAGATTCGCGACCAGAGCGATCAATTTCTGCAGCTGGCGAATTCCGGCATTGCCGTCAGCATCTACGAAAACACCGCCGTCGTTACCGGCGAATACAAAGAAAAAGTCAAAATCAAAGGGAAGATTGTCCAGCGGTCCGGCCGCTTTACCGACACCTGGGTTCGCCGCGACGGCGAATGGAAGTGCGTGGGCAGCCAATCCACGCTCATCGACCCTAGAAACTCTCCCTAGGGAACGTTCGCCACGGACTTGCACGGATCAAAGCCAAGGATCTGTCTTACGCGCATTCGCAAGAAAGAAGTATCCGTGCAGATCCGTGAAAATCCTCGGCGAAGAATTTAGTTTTGCAAAGCCAAACCGTACAATAACTTTTCAATCGCCGCTTCTTACTAATGACCCGAAATCAATCCGAGATCCGCCTCATCCCTATTTCCCTCGCCGACGAAATCCATCCCGGCTTCGCAAGCGCCGCGCAAAACTTCAAGCCGGCGATATCCTCGTCGTCAAACACAAAATCGTTTCGAAAGCCGAAGGCCGCATCATTGATCTCGCCACTGTGCAACCCTGCGCTGAATCCATTCAGTGGGCGCAACAATATTCCCTCGACGCACGTGTCATTGAACTTTGTTTGCGCGAAGCCCGGGCCGTCATCCGCCGCCAGAACGGCGTGCTGATCACCGAAACCCATCACGGATTCATCTGCGCCAACTCGGGCATCGACGTCTCGAACGTCGACGGCGGCCAACACGCCGTCCTGCTTCCCGAAAATCCCGATCGCTCCGCCGCGAACCTGCGCCGCGTCCTGAAAAAGCGAACTGGACTGGCCATCGCGGTCATCATCACCGACAGCTTCGGCCGCCCCTGGCGCGAAGGCCTCACCGAGTTCGCCATCGGCGTCGCAGGCATGAAACCTTTGCGCGACGACCGCAATCGACGCGATCCGCACGGCTACAAACTGAAGGCCAGCGTCGAAGCCATTGCCGACGAGCTCGCCTGCGCCGCAGGCCTGGTCTGCGGCAAACTCAACCGGACGCCGGCGTGCATTGTCCGCGGCTACAGCTATGAACCCGTTGCGGGTACGGTTAAGGATTTGCTGCGCCCCGCGAAGACCGATCTCTTCCGATAGTTCCAACTCTCAATTGCGGCTAGCAATTCTGCCGTCGGCGGAAGGCCCGAGCGCATACAGCATAGGCTTCCCGTCACATCGAACCGTACTTCTA
>Ga0206795_1159_pt1 | contig 12651 bp, 6 predicted proteins | sample Alteio_BWOrgCont_71_FD_152872 | JGI IMG/M metagenome (GOLD analysis project Ga0206795, IMG submission 152872) | Enriched cells from forest soil in Barre Woods Harvard Forest LTER site, Petersham, Massachusetts, United States -... | ecosystem: Environmental > Terrestrial > Soil > Temperate forest > O... | reverse complement strand
GATCAGATGCAGCAGCGTCGACTTGCCGCAGCCCGAGGGTCCGACGATGCAGACGAATTCTCCGGCCTTGACTTCAAGGCTGATGCGATCGAGCGCGAGCAGGCGCTCGCCTTTTTCGGTCCGATAGCTGAGACAAATTTCGTCGAGTCCGACCTTGGGAATTGCCGGCGCGACGACGGGCGCGTGACGGTCCAACGAAAACAAACTCGCGCGATTACGGCGAACTGCGATGCCGGCTGGCACTGGAACTTGCGAGGGAAGTTTATGGGCGTGTGTGCTCATTGAATCACCTTTTTTCCCTTTTCCGTCAGCACCTGGTTGAGCAGCGCAAGATCGTAGAGTTGCGATAAGTCGGGCATTTGACGGCCGAGAAAGCCGTCGTCAAACGCCTGCTGCGCCGCGGTGTTGAGCGCAGCGTGCAGCGGATCGTACGTGACTTGCAGGCGCGAAAAGGCCTCGTCGAGTATGGCCGGAGCGAGTGCTTTACCGGTCTCGCGCTGAATCTGTTCGTTCAACAGTTTCTTGGCGTCGGCGGGATGGGCGTTGATCCAGTCGGTGAGTTCGACGTTGGCGCGAATCCAATTCTTGACCAGATCGGGATGCGCCTTGAGAAACTTCGTGTTGACCACAAGCAGGCCGATGACGAATTGACCGTTCGGCCAAAGCGTGCGCTCGTCGACAAAGAGGCGGCCGTTGCCTTCATGAATCAGTCGCGTCGCCCACGGCTCCGGAGCCCAGGCCGCATCGAGATCTTTCTTGAGGAAGAGCGTGAGCTGGTCCGGGTTGGGGATAGGAACGATCTGCACGTCTCCACCCTTGTCCGTGCTCTTCATGCCGTGCGCTTTGAGCCAATTGCGCAGGGCAACATCTTGCGTGTTGCCGAACTGCGGCGAGCCGACATGTTTGCCGTGAAAGTCTTCGGCACGGTTAATACCGGCATCGTTGCGAACCACAAGCGATGCCCCGCCACTGGCTGCGCCAGCAACCACACGCAGAGCATCGCCGTTGGAGCGGACATAACCGTTGATTGCCGGATTCGGGCCGACGTAAGTCATATCGACCGCACCGGCGAAAAGTGCTTCGATGGCCGAGGGACCGGCGTTAAAACTGGTCCACTGCACCTTGACCTGCGGGCCCATCGCTTTATCAAACCAGCCGTTAGCTTTTCCGACCATGGCCTGCGCGTGAGTAATATTTGGAAACGCGCCGACACGAATCGTATTCGCACTTCCCTGCCCCCAGGAAAGTGCGGAGAGACAAACCAGAGCAACAACCCGAGCTTTTATCCCAAGCATCATAGTGAAAGAATCATACCAATAAACTCGATTATATTCATCGACTTTATTGACGTACACTGGATAGCACGCACAATTCCAAACCATCTAGAGACTTTCTTCTCTCAGGGCGCATCACGAATCAGCGATTTAACGGGGCTTTTCGCGGTGCCCGCAGGCCAATGTGCATCCGGTTGCAGTTGAGGTGTGGAAAAGTCCGGGCACTACGCAGCTTCTTGCACATGTCTTTTCAGGGGATTCGGCGGAGGGGTTTCGAAATAGAAATCTCAGAGATTAGAGATCGAGCCGGATTAGAGAGTGACGCGCAGAACAATCACAGTTGCGTTGTCGGGGCCGCCTCGATCGAGCGCCCTTTGGACAAGGGTGCGGCAGGAATCAGCGGGAGAATTCGAACGAATCACGTTGGCAATTTCCTGCTCACTGACCAGGCTCCATAGCCCATCCGTACATAAAATAAGAGAATCGCCGTCTTCCAATGTGTAGGGAGCTTCCGGAAAATCCGGATCGACTTCCCTTCCCGATCCCAGCGCAGCAGTAAGAATGTGCCGTTGAGGATGCGACTCGGCGTCTTCGGGGCGAACGATTCCGCTCTCCACCAATCGACCGACATAAGAATGGTCGCGGGTCAGGCGCGATATGGTCGCCCCGCGCACCAGATAAAGACGGCTATCTCCGACATGCGCAAAATAAAGATGCGAGCCGACAATCGCCAGCGCGGTGCAGGTGGTACCCATGCCCTGCAGTTGTGGATGCTCCACGGCGTAACTCTGAATGCTGGCGTGGGCCGCGATCAATGCCGCCACCAGAGCCTGTTGCGGATCCTGACCGACTGCGCGATCGTAATGCTCGCGCACGGTTTCGACCGCAATCCGGCTGGCTTCCTGTCCGCCCTCGTATCCGCCCATACCGTCGGCGACGACGGCCAACCGGCCTTTACGGGCAAACTCCTGCTCCGACTCCGGCTCCCAATAAAGATAGGAATCTTCGTTATTCGAGCGCTGGCGGCCCACGTCGGTCAGGCTTGCGATCTCTATGCCGGGTTTGGCTTTATTGACGTCTACAGCCATCAGAGGACTTTAGGGTGCGATGGAGCCTTGGCAATCAAAATATGGAGTTCTAAATCATTATATTGAGCAGACGCGAAGCGTGCGAACGCTCGCCGCCCACTGGATGCGACGGAGTAGCCTATCACTTCCCGAGGGCGTGAGACTACGGCGCGTCCGCCGTCTGGCAATTGTTCCCGAAAGTAAAGGAGTTGATGGTCAACCCCGGGCCGTCGGGACGCAATGAGATGAGGTGTCCGCTGAAGGCGGGACTGCGCACCAGGTAATACATGCGGGATTCGGTGACGTCCATGTAAGCGCCTTTAGCGTCAAACTTCACATCGGAGCCGCCGGCATCCTTGGGCAATGGACCGCCATCCTGGAAGAGATCGACGCGGATCGATTTTCCTTTGGGAACGCTGAGCACGGAGTAAAGCTCTTTTGCGTGATAGCGGATTTCGGCGCCGGTATCGCGCTCCTGCGAGATCACGCCATCTTTTTCAATGCGCCACTTGCCAACCAGCATTGCGCCACCGTCGGGCGGTGAGTGGGGAGGCACGAACTCCACCGTATCGCCGGTGTGATGCTGCCCCAGATTGTCGACGGCGCTGCGGTCGTAGATTTCTCCCAGAAACATTTCCTGCGTGACCACTCCACACTGCGGCGTGAATTCGTTCTCGTCGGGATCGAGTTCGACCTTCATCACTTCGGGATGATCGACCGCCAGCAGATCGCGCAACTTCGACTCCATCACGCGATTATTTCCTTCCCCGAAGACCTTCAGCACGATGTTGCCTTCTTGATCGATCAGGAAACGGTCGGGCCATCCCTCGGCGTTGTAAGCTTTCCAGGTAGTTCCCTGCTGATCGGCGACGACGGGCCAGGGCAGCCGAAAACGCTTGGCGGCCGCGCCCACATTGCTGACGTCGAATCCGATGTTGAATTCGCCGTAGTGAACGCCCACCACTTCGAAGCCGTAGGAGTGATACTTCCCGTACCAGCGCTTCACGACCGCGAAGTCGCGAACGCAGTTGATGCAGGTGTACTCCCAGAAATCGACGAGGACGACTTTGCCTTTGTAGTCGGCGATGTGATGCGGCGCGGGCGCGCCCTCATCCAGCCACACCGTGCCTACGCCGAAATCAGGCGCCCGGCGGACGGTTTGGTCGACTGGGTTATCGCTCTGTGCGGAGACTGGCTGCGAAGATAGAAGTAGAAAAGCGGAAAGGCTTGCCAGGAAAAACAAAATAATGCAGCGGACTTTCTTCATAGTCCTAGGGTAAGAACTTTCTATTGATTGTTGAGGAGCACTTCGATTCTAAATCACGCACGGCATACGCGCCATCGCGTATGCCGTGCGCTGGGTGAGGGTTAGAAGGTGATCTTCGCGGTGAGCTGTCCCATACGGCCGGATGGCAGACCGGCAAAGAATGCTCCGTATGGTCCAGTTGGCGGAGCCGCGGAATTAGTGATATTCCCGCAGCCTGGTTGTGTGCCTGGTGAAGCGATCGTCGAGCAACCCGCTCCGTTATACGCGCTGCTCGGATTCTGGAAGTTCGGATGATTGAAGATATCGTAGACGTTGAGTCCGATACCCACCTTCACCCGTTCCTTCACGCTAAAGTTCTTGCCGATCGTAACGTCAGAGCCGAAGTAATCCGGTCCGCGGTACTGGTTGCGGGTTTGATTGGGGAAGAATCCCAAACTACCCGCGCTGGCCACCGCATTGGAGTTGAAGCAGGCGCTGAATCCGTTGACGCAGCTTTGTTGCGCCGGCCCCAGCACTTCCGCTGGAATTGCCGTTCCACCTTCGTTAGTCGTTACGGTTCCGTCAGTAATGCTGAAGGGCAAGCCGCTGCGCACCGAGAAATTCTCCGAAGCGATCCAGCCACTGAGAATTCCGTTCACCACCCGGTTGGAGGAGTGGAATGGCTCAGTCCACACATAGTTGGCGTTGAAGCTATGGCGGATGTCGTAGTCGGCATTGCCATAGTTGTTAGCGCGGAAGTTAAGCGGATTAATCTGTCCTTGCAAGCTGCTAACGCTGTAGCCGAGCAATGATCCGTTAGAGATTTCATCGAGGGCATGGGCCCAGGTAAAGTTCGCGTTCACCACAAAGCCCGCGGTCGCACGTCGCGTATAACCGACCGTCAAGCCGTTGTAGTTCGAAAGCGCGCCGGAGTTCCACTCGGTAAACGTACCAAAGCGCGGATCCGGGTTTGTTGTTGGATATCCCGTGATCCCATCGCTCGAACTTGCGTTCAACGTGCTATTGGGATATGGCTCGTGAATACCGTGATTGCCAACATAGGCCAGGGTGAGCCGGCTCTTGTTGTCGAGTTGCTGCTGCACCTGGATATTCCATTCCTGATACTGCGGCGTGCGCAGTTTGCTTGGAAACCCGGTGATGTTCGGAGGCGCGCCGCCCGCGTCGATTAACTCGTTGTAGGTCAACCCATTGGTAATCGACGGCGTCGCTCCGTTGCCATTGCGAATGACGTTGGCGGTGTTCGAAACTGTCGTTGCGGCTCCGTTTGAGTCACCCCAATATACCGGCGGTGACAACGGATTGCCCGTGAACAACGTGCTTTCCAACGTGACACCGACCAGGTACGGAACGTTGACGAAGGAATCGGTAATGAACGCCGGGAAAGCGTCATAGAAGAAGCCTATTCCACCACTGAGGACCGTCTTGCTGCTGCCTCGCGGCGACCAGGTAAAGCCGAAACGCGGCGCCCAGTTGACGGAGTCTACCGAATTGAAAGCGGTGTTGCGGCCAAAGTTGAGCGCTTGATCGTAAGGAGTATTCACGCCCTGAGTGACGAGCTGCGAAAACGACGCCGTGGGCATGGTGAAGCAGTTCACATCGCAGGTTGGGTTGAGATTGTGTTCGATGCGGAGAGCGGCGGTTAACTTCAGCGACGGACGCGCCGCCCATTCATCTTGCACATACACGCCAATGCCGCCAGTATTCATAGGAGCTGACTGACGGGAGGGGTCGGACTGAATGTACAGGTCAGCCTGTCCGGCGTAGAAATCGGCCGTATCGGCAAAGACAAGAGGAGTCTTTTCGACCGAGGCATCGTAGTTAGTAATGTCGTAGCGCCGGAAGTTGACTCCCACTTTGATGTTGTGGCGTCCGATGGTCTTGGCAAAGTCATCGACGAATTGATATTGCGTGACGTCGCGGCCCTCTGGAAAAGTAAAATTGTCCGCGTTCAGTCCGGTCAGGCCGGGTAACGCCAGCAAGTTGTCATGCGGCACACTCGCGCCAACATACAGCGAATAGGGAAATGGCGACGTAGAGCCATTCGTATTCTCATCGAACGTCGCGCGGTAATAGCTCGCTGCGGCGACGAACTGATTGGTGGCCGTGAGGCCGAATGTGTGGTTCCACACCAGACTGCCCGTGTATTGGGGTTGAAAGCTGGCGGCTGAAAACGCAGACGGATTGATTGGATCCGCATACGTCGCCTGCGTTCCGCTATCGATGTCGAAACGGAAGAACGCGCGGTCTTTCTGTGTCAGGTTGACATCGAATCGCCCGATGAGCAGCGTCTCTTTTGCCGGTACGGCAGGGCTGGACTCATACTGCTGGAAGCATCCAGCCGATTCTCCCACCCCGGTGCCAACGGGATTACCCGTCAGTGGATCTACGCAGGATCCAGCAATAGGCGTTCCGCTTCCAAAGTTTGGAGCAGCTTCCCAAATCTTGGCTGCGTTCTGGTAAGAGGTAATCGTGTTCTGGCTTGCGCCGACAACTTGCAGGTTGTTCAGGGTGTCGGTTAGGAAGGCAGTGGTCGGGGTGTAAACCGGCTGCGTCGATGGCACGATGTAACGAATTCCTTCGGTATCGAGGAAAAAGAAAGCGCGATCTCTCTTGATCGGTCCCCCGAATGAAGCCGCCCATTGATTATTGTTGGCGAAGGGTGCCGGCTGCGGCGTTCCCAGAATTCCGCCATTGAACCAGTTGTTGGCGTCGAGATAGCGGCCGGTCCATTCATAATTTGCGTTGCCGTGCCAGTCGTTCGTTCCGCCCTTGCTCACCAGGTTGACCTGAGCGCCCGCCTGCTGCCCGTACTGCCCTGAGTATGCATTCGTAACAACTGTGGCTTCGTCAATACTGTTCTTGCCGAGCATCAGGTTCGTAGGCCCGGAGTTATTCAGGTTGAGGAACGGATCCATCTGGTTTTCGCCGTCAACGGTGAAGACGTTCGAAGTCGCCGGCAATCCGTTGGCGTTGAAGTTGCCATACATGCCGCCGGTATTCATCACAACTCCCGGCGCAGTGTAAGCAAGAGCGGTGAGATCGTTGCCGCCGTTCGGTAGATTCTGAACCATGTTCTGATCGAACGAAGTGGACATATCGGCCGCTTCCGTTTCCATCAGCGGAGCTACGCCGGAAACTTCGACGGTCACACCCGTTGCACCGATCTCGAGTTTGGCGTTGACGTTGGTGACCTGTCCGACGTTGACGGCAACGTTCGCGTTAAACGATCGAAATCCCTGCGCGGCGACTTCGACCGTGTAGTTGCCGGCATCGACCAATGGAAACTGGAAGCTGCCTTGTCCGTTGGCCACGGCTTCGCGAGTAAAGCCTTTATCGCGGCTTTTCAATTTGATGGTTGCGTTGGGCAGAACGGCATTGCTCGCATCCACTACCGTGCCGCTGATAGCGCCTTGAGTCAAACTCTGCGCCATGAGTCCGCTGGGAATAAAAAGGGTTAAAACCGCGACCAGGGCCAAGATCCGGGTCGTCACATGAAATCGCATTTGTACTCCTCCACTGATGGAAAATTCTTTCCCGGCTTTGTCCTCACAGTTTTGTGAGACTTCCCGTCTGCCGGATTTGTTCCGCGTGCCTGGAAAGCGCGCGCAGTGAGGGGAAGTGCATCCGGTTCGCCATCAGGCTCATCTGGGACGAACCATGTCACGGGAGGGATGAAAAGGGGGATGAGCTTACAACCGAGGAAAACAGGAAAACGCGTTTGTGATTCGCATCAGCGAGTCTGGTAGAGAGCGAAACAGCAACTGTCTACGAGAATGAGAAGTTTCGGTGTTGAAACATACAGAAAACTGTAAGCGAGACATGAATACTAACATTTCTAACATGCTGTCTTATTGGACAAATTGTTTCGTGAAGTTGTAGGGGATGTATCCATCAGGACATGTACCGGTGGCCAATGGCCGCACGCGAAGAGGATGAAGCAAGTGCCATTCGGCCATTACTTATGACGACGTTTTCGAGCGCGGAACCTGTCCCACGGTTTGTCGCGCACCGGGGCTAGCGCCGTTAGTATGTGCAGAACAGTTGCCGGGGCGATAGGAGAGGTTTATGCAACGGACACACGTAACGGTTCTGGCATTCGGATTCCTGTTGAATGTTTCCGCTCACGGACAGGCAACGCCAGCGTCGGCACCCTCCGATCAGGCGTCACAGACTACGTCATCTCAAACGTCCACGACACAAAACTCGAACACGGCGACGGCGACGCAAACTCCTTCTCCACAGACTTCTAAAATTCAGCCACGCCCGCGAGCTTCGTCCGCGCAATCTTCATCCGCGCCGTATTATCCCGGTCGCTCGAATTCCGCGCAGGCAAACTCCGGACCATCCCTCGGCGAAATCGCGCGCCAGAATCGCGAGCGGCAGTCCGCGGAAGAAGCATCCGGCGTAAAGCCGAAGATGATCACCAATAAAGATGTTCCGCAGGATCCGGAAGGGGTCGAGTCGTCGCGCACGGCGCAGCCGCCAGCCCAGCGTGCGTATGGCAACTCCCCGTATGCGAATCCAACCTCTGGGAATCAGCCCTCTGGGAATCAGTCCTATAGGAACCAGGCTTCCGCAAATCAGCCCATGGCTGATCAACGAGCCGGCGAGCAATGGCGAGAACGCATCGAAGAACAGAAAAACAGAGTCTCAACGCTGCAGGCGCGGATTGACCACATCAATGAGCAGATTCGCGCGCGCGGCGGCACCGTGCAGTACGATCAGCCTTACAGCCGCTACGCGGCGCAAGCACAAGAGCGCGTTGCAGAAATGCAACAGCAACTCAACGAGCAGCAACACAGGCTTGAGATGATGCAGGAAGCCGCGCGCCGCGCCGGCATGCACACATCGATCTACGATCCGTAGAGCGAGGGTATTCCTCCGTGGATCTAGTACGGAGCAACGGGAAGCGTGAGTGTTGTTGAAAGTTCGGCGTATCGGCAGAGAGCGTTGGCGAGCTGCATCTGGCGCGGAGTATGACACTCGGGTTCAAGAAGCCTTGGATTTGCGACGATAATGACGATTGCTTTCGCCCGCGAAGTGGCGACATTCAGCCGGTTCAGGCTGTAAAGAAATTCCATCCCGCGCGGCGCGTCCTCCAGTGATGACGTGGTCATCGAATAAATCACAATCGGCGCCTGCTGCCCCTGAAACTTGTCCACCGTGCCGATGTGGGCGCCGGGCAGGCGAGCTGCCAGATCAAAAACCTGCGTGTTGTATGGAGCGACCACCAAAATATCGGAGAGCTGCAGATCGCGGCCGTTGCTTTTGTCGTCGATCCATCTGATACCTGGCTTTGTCAGGGTGCTCATGAGATCAGCGATGATTTCAACTTCCTCCGGCGAGGCATTCTGGTTGCCTTTATGTTCGACCGGGATGTAATAGAGGCCGGAACTTCCAAGCCAGGCATGCCCTTTGATAGCCTGATTTTCAAGTCCGTCACGCGAGCTTAAGCGTCCTTCGTAGAATGCTTCAGAGGTAAACTGCGTGAGCTTTGGATGCATACGCCAGGTCTTTTCCAGAAAAATGCCCTTATCGGACGGAATCGTCTTTGCCCCGGCAAGCAGATGTTCGAGAGCCGAGGCGTCGGCACCTTCGGGATGACTGCCACGCAACGGCTGCTCCAATTGCTGCGGATCGCCCAGCAATACAATGCTCTTCGCTGCCTGCGAGACAGCAATGACGTTGGCAAGCGACATCTGCCCGGCCTCGTCCACGAAAAGTACATCAACGGCCTCAGAGTAATCTTCATCCGCCCAGAGCCACGCGGTTCCGGCAAGGAAAGCGGCAAGCGTCTCCGGAGCACCGACGGTCGTTTGAATATGTGGCGGGTCATGCTCCGGCTTTTCTGTGTCTTTTACCTTCTGAACGCATTTGAGGCCCGTCAGACTTTCTTCGCCCGCTGCTTTCACAACTTCGTCAAGAAGAAGTCGAATCACCTTGTGGCTGGTCGCCGTTATCCCCACGCGCTTACCCTGGCGAACGAGTTCGCAGATCATGCGGGCTCCCGTGTAGGTCTTTCCTGCGCCCGGTGGTCCCTGGATGGCGAGTAAGGAATGATCCAGCTGCGTGCCTACACGTTTCGCCGCATCCAGAGTTTTTTCGCCTGGAGCCAGCAGAATTGCTGAACGCTGCGTCAGGCGAGGAGGATGCCGCAGCAACAGATCGCGGGCCGCACGATATGGTCCTTCCGAATCGAGCCCGTTCGCTTCAACCCAGGTGCCGATGCGGTAAAGGGCATCCGCCAGAACATCAGTTTTCGGCCCGATGTTATTGGCATAAACGGCGGTGGGGTGGACTTCAGCCGTTTTCTGCATTTTCTTTACGTCTACAAGACGGGAAGCAAGATCGATCTTAACGATTTTGCCTATATTTTCTTCTTTGGCGCACAACTTGTCGTCAGCGCGGAGATCAGTTTCCTGTTTCTCAAATGAATAGCGATCCGTGGGTATCTTCCGTTCCATGCCGAGCCGTTGAACGAATGAAAGTCCTCCGAGGCCCGAACGTTCGTCGAGCAGTTCCTCATCGGAAAGCGCTCCGAGCCTGTAATACTCCCACCATTCCGACTTCACTTCGCGCCGATGCCAGTCGAGAAGGTGGGAAAGCAGCCATCGCGCAGCCTGTTCCGGATCGCGTGCATCCGGCTCAGCAGGAACGCCGTTGCGAAGAGCTTCGCCAAGCGCAGCTGTACGTTGCTGGCGCTCGCTGAGCACGGCTGGCGGCGCTCCATCCACCTGTAAAGGTCTCGAAATTATCTTCCCGCCCCCCTCGAGTTGCCGCCTTTCGGCCTCCAGCCAGTCACGCAGTGCGCGTGTTGAATTGCAGTCGTCGGCGTTGTACTGAGCAACGGCATTTTGAAGTGCGGCGTCCAGCGGCGCCGTTTCTCCAAGTTCGAGAGCGTGCTGAATCTGCCGCAAGGCAACGCGCGCGTCTTCGAGAGGCGTCTTTCGTTCGAATCCGTAGAACGGTTCCAGCGCCTTCAGGGAATAGTGCTCGACGCTCGCGCGGATAGCGCGCCTGGTGACCGTATGCAGGTCCACCAGTAGGTGCGATCTCAGCATCCGGTCAATTTCGTCTTCCCGGGTTGCGTACCGGCCCATCAATCTTTTGAGAGCGCCTGATTCGTAACCGGTGAAGTGGTAGATATGCATCGCCGGATACTTCGCCCAGCGGGCCATTACAGTGTCAACAAAATTCTCGAAAGCGCTTTTTTCTTCCTCGGCATTTACGGCCCATTGGGAGGTGTAGACGGAATTTCCTGACTCGTCATCGGCGGCGAAGCCAAAAAGATATTCACGCCCGCCACGGCCGATAAAGGGATCACCCTCCAGATCGAAAAACATGTCGCCGCGTGAAGGTTCGGGCAAAAGTAAAAGACCATGTTCGGAATTCAGATCGAGGATTTCATGAACCGGCTTCTGTTCTGTACGCCCTGCCACCTGAACCCGCGCCTGTTCCCGGACGCGAACATAGCTTCCCGCCGAGCCGTGCTTTGGCCGTTCCTTAAGAGGCAGAGGGAAAACTGCCAGACTGCTTAGAGCATTCACGTCCCATGCGTTGAGTTGTTTCTGTTGGAGCTTGCTGATTCCTGCCACGAGCGAGAGGTGATCATCTCTTCGTCTCTGTGCATCACACTCGGCCCACCAGCGGCAGATTGAACAATGCGCTGCTGGTTCGGGATAGCTGTCAGTCGCGCTACCGTGGTTCTCGACGGCGTTTTCCAGACGACGCTTTACGTACCGGTAATACGCAGCATACTCAGAGACCCGATACGGCTCGGATTTGAATCCATCACTTGGCGGGACGACGTGCATGTATTCAGGCCATTCACCCTGAATGGCAGCAAGGCACTCAGAATACAGAGACAGCTGAAGGATCGTGGTCGCTTTCGTTTCCCGAGCGAGTTTGCAGTCGTAAACCTCATACGACCATGGCCCCAGTTTACTTGCTAGCTCCACACGCCGGAGGACGTCGGCGCGCCCAAACCAACGCCCATCGCCAAGGGAAGGTTGAACGATAACATCGACGCCCTTTTTCATCGCAGCTTCGACCCGATCGTCCAACGCCTGTTCGGTGGCATCCAGAGGCTCAGTATCTGGCGAAGCCTGCGCCGCTAAGGATTCGACATAGTTGCTCTCAGGTGCTGGCGCGTCGCTACCCGCCTGCGCATCGCTCGCATCCCGCAGATCAACAATCGAGAGGCCCTGAGCCGCTAAATGCGCGATATAAGCAGACTCGTGCTCAAGGCCTCGCTTCTGCAGGACCCATAGATCGGGCGAGTGCCATGCCGGCGCCGATTTGTCACCGGCTGCAACATCAAAGTCCAGAGAAGTCAGGTGTCGGCAGGCAAGATGATTGCTCAGATCACTTGCGGATAGACGTAAATGGCCGGATGAAACTTTCATGATGACGATACCTTTTCCAGCCGCGCTGACTAGTCGAACATACGAGAGGATTGAATGGCGTAATTATTCGAAGTGTTACTTAAAAAGCGGGAAAGAACAAGCCGACGGCGAATGCACTCTAACTATATGCTCGCGCAGAATGACGGCGCTTGCCGCATGCAGTGGTATTCGGGGAAAATCCAGGTCGGGGTGTTCGGGCTTGGATCAGTCTGGCGTTATCGAACTGATCCGATCCGGCTGATGAATTGCAGAACTCGAAAATTGCGGGAACTATACCCCGGCAGCTGCCCCATGCGCCAGGGGTGCGCCAGCACGCTGCTTTTGCAGCGCGTCCTGGAAAGCTTCGGTCGTCAGGGTCTCGCCGCGAAAAAGTTGAAGCAGAGGATCATCGTGCGTAGTTGACGAAGAAGCGGCCGGGCTCGGCTCTGTTTCCAATCCTTCCGGCTCGACGAACAACTCCGGTACCAGAGTGCGGTTCTCGGAAAGAACGTGGAGAAATTTTTCCACGTCGGCGCGATGCTCCGGCGTGGCCTGGGCAAATTCCACGCCCATGCCCTTGTCCGGATGCATGACGCGCACCAGTCCTTGCGCGCGCATTTCCACCCCCGCGGCGCGCGCGCTGATGAAGAGCGAACGCC
>Ga0206795_1157_pt1 | contig 12680 bp, 15 predicted proteins | sample Alteio_BWOrgCont_71_FD_152872 | JGI IMG/M metagenome (GOLD analysis project Ga0206795, IMG submission 152872) | Enriched cells from forest soil in Barre Woods Harvard Forest LTER site, Petersham, Massachusetts, United States -... | ecosystem: Environmental > Terrestrial > Soil > Temperate forest >... | reverse complement strand
ACTTTTCTCGAATCAATCGAATCGATTTTTCATATTCTGTTTGGGTTTGTTGAATTTCACGCGAAAGATTTTGCAGGGTTAAAAGGTATTGAGCCTTGATCTCTAAACAGAGTTTTTCCCCTTCATCAATGACCTTATAAAGAGCCGTTTTGGCGGACTCATAAGCTCTGAAGGCGGGGTGATTTTCATTTCGGATTTTTTCAAGTTCCTGGCGAAGATGAAGAATTTTTTCGATTTCTGGACGAGTGTTGTTTGACACTTTAGCTTCCCTTAAGATTCGGCCCCGCATTTTGTCAACTAAGCCTTAAGGATTCAATGAGCTTCTTCAAGAAAATTTTTACAAAGAAAGCACCAGAGCCTGAAGAAAAAATTCCAGCTCCATCAAGCTTATTGGATCGTCTTAAAACCGGCTTGCAGAAAACCCGTCAACGCCTAGGCTCGGGCCTAGCGGCTTTGTTTTTGGGAAGAAAAAATTTAGACGAATCCCTGCTAGAAGATATCGAAACTTTATTGCTGGGGGCCGATGTCGGAGTTGAGGTTGCGGAACGAATGGTCGCTTTGTTGACACAGGCTTTGAGTCGGCAGGAGTTAAAAGACGTCGATAGTGTGAAGCAGGCTTTAAAAGCTCAGTTACTTCAGATTCTTCGCTCTGTTGAAAAACCTTTGCAAATTTCAGATTCAAATCCCTTTGTGATTTTGATGATTGGGGTTAATGGGGCCGGCAAGACCACAAGCATTGGAAAGTTGGCGCATCGTTTGCGTCAAGAAGGAAAGAGTGTATTGCTCGCAGCAGGAGATACTTTTCGGGCTGCAGCAGTGGAACAACTCAAAATTTGGGGAGATCGAAATCAAGTTCCGGTGATTGCCCAAGAACCAGGGGCGGATAGTGCTTCCGTCATTTTTGATGCATTTCAAGCAGCCAAAGCTCGAAAAATTGAGGTTGTCATTGCAGATACGGCGGGGCGTTTACAGAACAAAGCGCATCTGATGGAAGAGTTGCTGAAGGTGAAACGCGTGATCTCCAAATTGGATCCGCAAGCTCCTCATGAAGTGATGTTGGTATTGGATGCGGGCAATGGACAAAACGCTTTAATGCAAGCGGTTCAATTTCATCAATCGCTGGGGGTCACAGGCATCACGGTGACTAAATTGGATGGTACGGCGAAGGGCGGAATTTTATTTGCCATTGCCGAAAAATTAAAACTTCCGATTCGTTTTATTGGAGTCGGAGAATCCCTCGAAGATCTTCAAGAATTTAAGGCAGAAGCCTTTGTTTCCAGTCTGTTTGATGACTAAGCTGGAAAATTATCCAATATCTCCTGTTTTTCATTGTATCCCTAGGGTTCAGTCGCTAGGATCGCGCCTCGTTGGAGCAGGAAGGGCGTGACGTGTGAAAGAAACGGTTAAAGCATTAATTCAATTAAGCATGCCTTCAAGTGAAGTTTTCGTAGAGAGCGAAGATGAGGTTCATTTTGAAGTAATTGTTATTAGTCAGGATTTTGAAGGCAAATCTCGTGTGAATCGTCAACAGCTCGTCTATGCTGGGGTCCAGCAAGCAATCCTGGAGGGTCGCCTTCATGCTGTTGCGCTAAAAACGTATACGCCAGAAGAATGGAAAAAACGGAAGACGTAGATGAGTGACAAACTAATGATTCGAGGGGGGAGGCGTCTGAAAGGACGTGTCACCGTGTCGGGGGCTAAAAATTCCGCGCTCAAACTTTTTGCAGCGACTTTATTAACAGACGATTGGGTAGAGCTTAGTAATGTTCCTCATTTAAAAGATGTGTCTACCATGCTCACTTTGCTCTCTGATTTAGGGGCGATGGTGACACTATTAGATAATAATTGTGTTGCTGTAGATTCTTCTAAAGTGAAATCTCGCGAAGTTTCCTATGATTTAGTTCGCGCCATGCGCGCATCCATTGTTGTTCTTGGGCCTTTATTAACCCGATTTCATAAAGCCAAGGTGGCCTATCCCGGAGGTTGTGCAATTGGTTCCAGGCCTATTGATATGCATATCGAAGCGCTCAAGCTTATGGGGGCAAAAATTACGATTGAAGAAGGATTTATCGTTGCAAAAACCGGTCGTAGAGGCTTACAGGGAGCCGAAATTCATTTTCGAGAAGTCACGGTAACGGGAACGGAAAATATTCTGATGGCTGCAACTTTAGCCAGAGGTCGGACCATTTTGCACAATGCCGCGGCGGAGCCTGAGGTTCGGGATTTGGCCATTCTTCTAAATAAGATGGGCGCAAAAATTGAAGGGGGAGGGACCCGAACCATCATCATCGATGGAGTGAAAAAATTACATGGAGCGAAACATCAGATCATTGCCGATCGGGTAGAGGCGGGAACGTATTTAATTGCCGCTTGTGCAACCCGAGGAGATGTTTTTCTTCAGGGTGCGGTCTCGGAACATTTACCCGTATTACTGGAAACCTTGCAGGAGGCCGGGGCGACGATTCGTGTTACGTCCGAAGGGATAGGCATTAAAATGAAAAATCGTCCTAAGGCTGTTCGAATTGTGACGGAAGCCTTTCCCGGATTTGCGACGGATCTTCAGGCTCAAATGATGGCGATGGCTTGTATTGCGGAAGGGACTTCAACTATCGAAGAGCGAATTTTTGAAAATCGTATGATGCATGTGGCGGAATTACGTCGCTTCGGTGCAGAAATTGGAGTGAAGCACAATGTGGCTGAGACAGTGGGAAAGGACAAACTTTCTGCTGCGCCTGTCCAAGCCACAGACCTTCGAGCAGGAGCTGCAATGGTGATTGCAGGACTAGTTGCCGTGGGCCGAACCCGTATTGAAGGAACCCATCATTTGGATAGGGGTTACGAATATCTCGAAGAAAAATTACGGGCTTTGGGGGCCAAGATTGTCAGGGTTCGGGAATAAAAAAATGATCCGAACATTTTTAGAAAAGCCCTGGATCTTTTTCGGATTAATGAGCATTGTCCTCACGGCCTCTATTGGTGCCATCCTTTCGGTTTTAACCGTTTATCTTGAGCATGTGATTCATTTTTCTTCTTTGAAATCCGTTCAGGCTTTCGTCGCATTTTTAAAATTGTTGTATTGTGGCTCAGCCTTGGGAGGGGCCATTGGGGGTCGATATTCGTATCGCGGCATGATGAACTTCGGATTTATTTGCATTGTTTTAGGGGCGGGCGGGCTTTATTTTCAGTGGAGTCATGTCTTGCTCTTATGGTTTTCTTTATTGGTCTTGGGCTATGGCTTGTGCACTCCGTGTTTTCTTGCCGTTTTTTCTCAGACTTTGCATGAGAATCTTAATCGGTATCACTCGAGTTTCGTTTTGATCTATATGGGAATGAATATCGGAGCGGTCTTAGGAATTAGTACCTCCAGTGCTTGGCGTTTGCCCAGTCAATATCATGATGCGTTTTTGATTAGTTTGCTTTTGATCGTTTTTTTAGCCGTTTCTTTGAACAGTTTTCTGTGGAAACAGCGTCAAGAAGTGAAAGAAAATGAAACGCTACTTTCCTTGAAAAAACTCTTGGAGATTCTGGGGATTAGTGGTTTGAGTTTGGGGATCATCGATTTTTTCTTCCATCATCAGGAAGTCGCGAATTTTGTTTTACTAGGAGGCTGTTTAGCGACTTTTCTATTGCTCTGGGCCTGGGGGAAAAAAATATCAAAACCCGGTCTGGGCAGGAGGCTGGGGTTTTATAGTTTTTTAAGCCTGGTCTCGGTGATTTTTTTCATTCTCTACAATGCAGAGCCGGATATTTTAACCGTGTTTATTGAGCAGCATGTAGACCGAAATCTTGCAGGGATGAGCATTCCTGCTTCAACGTATTACTTGTTGAATCCCGTCTTTAATCTACTTGTGGGATGTGGATTTCTCTGGGGATTGAAATATTTCAAAGGAGAGTTTTATCCTGATCGATGGATATATCTGAGCTTAATTTTGATGGGTCTGGGATTTGGGGTTTTGTATCTAGGGGCCGTCTTGAGTTCGGGTTTAATTTCAAGTGCTTGGATCATTTTGGCTTATGCGATGTTAAGTGCGGCGGAGATGTGTTTGGCGCCCGTTGCTTATGCCATGGGCTTTGTTTACGGGCTTCCTAAGCTGTACGGGATCATGGCCGGGATTTCCCAGCTCGCCATTGGAATAGGAGCCATGTTTACAAGTGAACTGGCTCCCTGGCTGGTCTTGGGAACTAAGGCGAATGCTTCTGAAAATTTGGCTTACTTTATTCGGGGTTTTGGTGTGATTAGCCTGATTTGGTTGGGAATAGGATTTAGCTTGCTGCTGCTGAGAAACCCCATTCGAGCTGCCATTCTGGGTCGAGTGCGAGTTTCAGCCAATTGATGGGGAGCAGGGAAGGTTCAATTCCCAGTTGATGCGCATTGTTTAAATCCACTAAATGATAAAGCGGAGTTACTTGCTCCATAAAATCAATAAAGCCTTGAAGATCATGTAAACCCTGTTCTTTAGAGAAGTTGAGAGTGCTGGTTTCTGTCAGCAAACGATGTTTCATTCGAAAATGATTGGCACACGCTTGATAGCAGGAGGGCTGAAGGTGCAGATCTCGAATACTCAGTGTTCCCAGTAGACCCTGTATTAAGAGGATGCTGGTCTCGTGAATGGATTCGGGAGGAAGGTCTTGATAGTCATATACCCTGAGATAGTGTTTCCAGGTTTCGGTGGAAGTTGGACTTTGTAGGGTCATTTCCTGGGCCCAACGAAGGATGGCTTCTCGATGAGGAGGAAGCGAAGTATGTTGAGAGGCCAGGTCATAGGAAAGATGGAACAGTTTTGCGAGGCGTGAAATGGCGGCGAAGCCTTTTCGGGACTGAAGGCTGTGAAGTTGTTTTTCCAAGGGGTTTAGCCAGTCATAGGCATGATCAAAGGGCGTTACGGCCATCTCTCGGAAAATTTTGTAGAAAAAAATAGTTGGGACGAAAGTATTGTGGTGGATCTTTTGGATGGGGGTGTCTCGAAGTTCGCTTAAGAGGGCCAGAGCATCCATTTTTTTGAGGTCTTGATAATGCGCTTTGCAATATTCTCGCAGAGATTCTTCTGGCAGAGATTCCGGAAAGACGCGTTCATAATAAGGAAGGGATTTAAAAGTGTGGAGGAGGGATTCACCTTCAGAGGGGCTCAGCTTTCCTGCATTGACCGCCTGTTCAAGAGTGGCTCGAATATTACACATGGCTGCCACGCGGTGTTCGAACCCACTTTCATGAACCAAGGAAACTTCATCATCATCAGTCAGGCGATGATGGTGGAACATCTCAAAAACTTTACCTTTGCCCTGCATGCCAAAAGGTTCAAGCTCTGCAGCCCGAAGCGCTCCCATACTCGAAGCCCCATAGACTTCAACTCCCAGGGCCAGAGCGAACAAAATTTCCTTATGCCAGACACTGGCGGTTTGTTCAAAATACCCATCCATAATGATCAGTCGGCTGGGATGCAGGCGTAAAACTTTAAGAATGTCTCCGCATTTAATGGGACCATGAATCCAGGCCCCAGGAAGAATTTTTTGCGCCTCTTCTGGGGACAAAGAGGGGCCTGTAAAAACAATGCTTCGACTCATAAGGAAATCCCCGGGACAAAACACTTCACTACGCTGACGGGATCTTCACAGGAATTGTGAATGTGACAATACACGTCGTAATTCAGCTCATCAAAACGAGAGAGGAGTCCATCATAGGCAAGAGAAATATTTTCGGCAGATTGAGGAATTAGGGCTTCGAAAGAACGTTTCCCCTCCGTATAAATCGGACTGAAATGAGCGCGATATTCAGAAGGGAGGATGTCATCTCTAGAGCCGGCAATGTAAGTGAGGCGCGATTGAATGGCTTCAGTGATGGCGCGACAAATGGCGATTCCCGGATCGGCATGAGTTCCGGCCCCGGCGTAATGGCCCAATCTTCGGAAAGGATTTTTATCTCCAATAACGCAGCTAATGCTGGGATACCCAAAAGAATCTGTCATATCAAAAATAGAGAGTTCCAGGTCATGGCTTAAAAGAAGCTCAATTAAGATTCGTGCCGGCTCGTAATGAATGGTTTTGAGATCCAATGCCCGGGCTCTTTTTTCTGAAGGAGGAAGTTGATCAAAATGATATTTTGCGCGGCGTTCGATAATTTCAAATAGGCCATGGCATATGGCTTCTTGTTCGGTATTGCCAGAGGCAAGTCCTGTGGTAGTTTTTCGAAAAAAAGCATTTTCAAAAACGGGCCTAGATAAATCAAATCGAATGAAGTTTGTGGGGATGAGGGCCATTTTTCCCGAAAGGATGCTTTTCATTTCAGACCATTCATGAATATGGCGCTCCATGGAAGAGGTATAAAAAGCTCCAGGAGGCAATAAATTAAGAGGAATGATCGGGAGAGGAAGCGGGTCACAAGCTTGCTCTTGGTAGTGATCCGTTTGAACACTCTCGGCGAAAAAACATTCAATTCCTTCCATATAGGCGCTGCATTTAGCCAAATCATCGCTGATGCCCTTACCTTGGGAAGTTGCCAGATTTTTGCTCAGGGGGCGAATGCAGGTATAGACGGGGATGCCTAGGCAATCGAGATGAGTGAGTTTTGCGATACGGGTAATTCCGGCGCGAACAATCATAGGAGCGATAAGTTTCAGTGTTTCTTCCGGGGGACGAGTTCGAAGCGTTCCGCCCAATTGATAAGCCATAACGTATTTCCTTATAAAGTAAAGTTAAGATGCGATCTCTTTTAGCCAACGATCTGCTCCACCGCTTAAGTTCCAAAGGGAGGGCATTCCTCGTTCTTGCAATATCATGGCTCCCATTAAGCTGCGTTTACCGGATTTACAGTGAACTACCACAGGGGTTTCTTTTGAGAAAGGGAGCTTTGCATTTCTCAATTCTTTCAGGGGAATATGAACAGAGGGCAGAATGGCGAACATTTCTCGTTCCCAGGGTTCTCGAACGTCTAATAATACAAAGGACCGTTGTTCTTTCTGCCAGCGTTGTAAATCCTGAGGAGAGAGTTCTTGAATCTGGTCGGGACGAAGTTCGCAATGTGTCTGAGTGGAGACGAAATCGAGCCCTTGTTTGCAGCAGGGGCAATTTGGATTTTCCTCCATGGTGACAGTGTGAAAACCTAAGGCCAAGGCATCAAATTCGATGAGTTTCTTAAAGATAGGGTCTCCTATTTTCAGAATATCTTTGAGAATTTGATTAACAGCGCAAAGGCCTAAAATCCCGGGAAGAACTCCTAAAACGCCGGCTTGAGCACAATTGGGAATTAATTCTTGCGGAGGAGGTTCGGGATAGAGGCAGCGATAGCAAGGACCTTCCCAGGGTTTAAATCCAGCTACTTGCCCAGAGAATTGAAAAATGCTGGCAGAGAGTAAAGGTCGTTTTGATTTTCGGCAGGCATCATTGACCAAATATCGAGTGGGATAGTTATCGGTCCCATCCAAGATATAGTCGTATTCCTGAAAGAGCTTGGAAGCATTTTCTGGGGAAAGAGAATAAGGATAAGTTTTAACTTCTACGAAAGGATTAAGTTCCAAGATGCGATCTTTGGCGCATTCTACTTTTAGATGACCGAGATCTTGGCTTCGATAGAGAATTTGGCGTTGAAGATTGGATATTTCAACCACATCAGGATCAATGAGTCCAAGGCTTCCAATGCCGGCCGCCGCAAGGTAGAACGCGGCGGGAGAGCCGATTCCTCCGGCCCCCACTAGAAGTACTCGAGTTTGCTTAATTTTTTGCTGTCCTGCTAAACCAATATCTTGTAGGGAAAAATGTCTAGCATAGCGAAGGATCTCTTCCTGAGAAAAATCCACGATTTATCCTCCAGAAACTGAAGTCACTAATCGTAACGATGAAGAACCAGAGATGGGGAGAGGTTCTCTCACCCGATGGGTGACCGCGCAGTCATCCAAATAAAGGTTTACAAAACCTTTTAATCTTTCGCCAAAGAAAATAACCTCATACAGAGCGTTGTACTCCTTCTTTAGCCATTCGGGGAATTCGTTCAAAGTTTGAACAAAAACCTCTAGAGAACGGCCATTCGTAAAGCGAGAAAGGCTTTCCGGAACAAGTAAAATCGCCATGATAGAAAACTCTAAAACGAAAATGATAGGGAAAATCTGAATGACGGCGCGATCAGGGATTACCTAAACGAACGCTTCCAAAGCTGAAAGTGCAGATTCGGTATTCAAGGACAAATCAACGATAAAGTTTTTCATAAGTATCTCTCCAACTAAATTTAACAACATTTCCACTAAGTTCAGTTGCTTATTAAGCTTGTTTTATGCAACTGGCCGCGATTGTATTTCGATCGAAAATAAAAAATCTATAGGTGTACACATCCGGGTCTGTAAATTTTTTCAAATAGCTTTCGTACAGCTTGCATCCAGTCTTCGGATTTCTCATCATCCGCCTCTTTTTTCAGGGTGAGACCGAGTTGCATTCGATGAATGTTATATTCTGCGCGTTTAGATCTTTGCTTTTTTACATGATTCTTGCAGTAACGATTGTCTTGGGATTCCCCATTATTTTTTTCTTAGCCCTCTTTCCTTTTCGAGTTCGCTTTGCCTTTATTCGGAGTTGGACTTGTCTGGTTCGTAATTTGGCAAAATGGATTTGCGGTATCCGCTTTAAAATTGAAGGCTTAGAAAATATTCCAGCAGGGCCTGTGCTGATTTTCTCCCGCCATGAATCGGCCTGGGAGACTCTCGCTTTTTCAGATTGGTTTCCTATGAATGGTTTTGTGATTAAAAAAGAACTCCTCTCGATTCCCTTGTTAGGCTGGGCTTTTCGAGTCTCCAAACATATTGCCATCGATCGAGGTAGGGGTGTCAAAGCCATGATGTCACTGATTAAACAAGGCAAAACTCGAGCTCAGGAGGGAATCAGTCTGATTGTTTTTCCGGAAGGGACTCGAATGGCTCAGGGGGAATTTCGTGCTTTGCATAAGGGAGGGGCTGGCTTGGCCAAGGCTTTGGAATTGCCTGTCGTTCCCGTTGTTCACAATGCGGGGGGGTGTTGGAAGCGCAATGGTTTTGTGAAATATCCCGGATGCATCAGCGTTAAAGTGGGAAAGCCTATCAGTCCCGAACATATTCGAGCCTTGTCTATCGATCAATTGAATGAAGAGGTACTTTCATGGTTCAAAGCCAATTACCCCACAGAACATTAATCTTATTAGACCGAGACGGTGTGATTAACTATGACTCGGATGACTACATCAAATCTCCAGAAGAGTGGATTCCCCTTCCTGGCAGCCTAGAAGCCATTTCTCTCCTCTGTGCGAGAGGATATAAGGTTGCCGTTGTTAGTAATCAGGCTGGAGTAAAAAAAGGGAAACTTAGCGCAGAGAATTTGCAGAAAATTACCGAAAAAATGAAAGAATCGGTTCGGGAAAAACAGGGAGATCTTCATCAGATCTACTATTGTCTACATTTGCCGGAAGAAAATTGTCTTTGTCGCAAGCCTCAACCGGGAATGTTATTAGCGGCAGCAGAATATTTTCGATTGCCCCTGGAACAGGCATTTTTTGTAGGAGATCGAGATTCGGATGTTCAAGCGGCCCAGGCCTCTGGTGCTCAGGCAGTTTTGGTTAAAACAGGAAAAGGCGCTCGAGACTTAGCAAAATTTCCAGAAAAATTTAAAAACGTTCCGGTGTATGCAGATCTGGCGGAGTTTGTTAGAGAGCTAACATCGAAGGAGTAGGGAGAGAGATGAAATGGCAGTGAGCACCTTTGAAATTGAATTCGTATGGGAAAAGAAAATCACTCCCGATATCTCTCATTTGGCGTTTCGAGTGAGGGGGCAGTCGGGACCTTTTATATTTGAACCGGGCCAGTTCATTACTTTACTTTTGGGAGAGGGCTCTGAATTAAAACGCCGGAGTTACAGTATCGCCACCATCCCTGGGGAAGGAGACGGGATTGAAATGGTGGTTTCTCGAGTTCCCGGGGGTTTTGCTTCTGAAATTTTGTTTAATTTAAAACCGGGTCAAATTCTCAAAGCCTTAGGGCCCGTGGGCCGTTTATTGCTTAAAGCAGAACCTAAATCGCGTTACATCCTTGTGGGAACGGGGACCGGTATTGGACCCTATCGATCCATGCTTCCTGCCTTACTTCAACGCGTAAAGGCGGGAAATTTTTCAGTGCATATTTTGTTGGGGGTCCGAACTCGGGCTGAAGCCATATTTAAATCGGATTTCGAAGAATTTGCAGCTCGCGATCCTTCTTTTCAATTTTATATCTGCTATAGCCGAGAACAGCCAGAAACGCTTTCGGGGAATGAACGCTCAGGCTATGTGCAAACACAATTGGAATCTTTGAATTTAAATCCGAGCGAAGATGCGGTGTATCTTTGTGGCAATCCTCACATGATCGATCAGTCCTTTGAATTGTTGAAATCTTTGAGCTTTGACATTTCAGATATTCGACGAGAAAAATATATTTCATCTTAAGGAGTCCTCATGAGCTATCCCGCTTGGATTTGTCCGTCAATTTTGTCCGCAGATTTTGCTCGATTGGGAGAGGAAGTTGAAGCCGTCGTCAAGGCAGGGGCGGATCGAATTCATTTGGATATTATGGACAATCACTATGTCCCGAATTTGACCATGGGTCCGATGGTCTGTGAATCTCTCCGTCGCTATGGAATTAAAACTCCTTTTGACGTGCATTTAATGGTGACAGAGGTGGAATCACTGGCAATGAAATTTGTTGAAGCAGGAGCCAGTTTGATTGTCTTTCATCCCAAGGCAGTGAAAGACCTTAGAAGTCTTATCTTGAATATTCAGGCTGCTGGGGTGGAGTGTGGTTTGGCAATTAATCCCGATGAAGAGGTATCTCTGGTGGAATCTCATTTAGGAACGATTGATCGCTTGCTTGTGATGTCCGTTTTTCCTGGATTCGGTGGGCAAGCGTTTATTGAGAAAACTTTAGAAACTACGAAAAAAGCGCATCAGATTCGACTTCAAAAAGGATATCGATTTCGTTTGGAAATGGACGGAGGGATTTCCTCTTCAAACATTGCGCGTTGCAAAGAAGCGGGAGCGGATACCTTTGTCTCAGGTTCAGCGATTTTCAAAACGAAAGATTATGCCGGGACAATTCGAGCGTTTCGGGAGGCCTTGGCAGGAATTTAAGCTTGATATTGGTACGGTATATCGTACAATTTCGACAAGAAAAGGAGATGTTAATGTACGGTCCTATCCCAGAAATTTATTCAAGTAGTAAAGCGCGTGAAAATTTTTATCGATTAATCGATGAGGTGTCGAGTTCTCATCGCCCCTGTGTTATCACTGGCCGAAGAAATAATGTCGTGATGATATCGGAGGAAGATTATCGAGCGATGGAAGAGACTTTGTATTTGCTTTCCATTCCGGGGATGCGGGAATCTTTGCTTAAAGCAAGTGAGGAGCCGATTGAGGACTGTCTGGAAGCAGACGAAATTAACTGGGATGAGGAAGACTAAATTTTCAGGAAGAATGCAATGGGATATAAGATTTTTTTCACGAAGACAGCTCAAAAGGATTTGCCAAAAATTAAATCGGCCAAGCTGCTTAATAAGCTTAAATTGCTTGTTGATCTGATGATGGAAAACCCCTTTCAAGTTCCTCCTCCTTATGAAAAGTTAGCGGGGGATTTAGGAGGAAAGTATTCAAGGCGAATTAATTTACAACACCGATTGATCTATGAAATTAATGAATCGCAACAAATAGTGAAAATTCTAAGAATGTGGACTCGTTACGAATAAGTCCCATCGAATTTTCGAACTCCACCCAGCTTAAATATTCAGCTCCAAAGCCAGTCGATGGGGAGGGCAAATAGGTTGGTGTCAAAGGGAATGAAGGTTTCTCCGGAATATAAAACGATACCGCAGATAAAAGATTTTTCACTTAATTTTCGAAGCTCTTTTAAGCCTGAAAAATCAGAAACGCTGACTTGAGAAGCTGCCTTAACTTCAATTCCAACCAGGTCTCCATTGGGGCGCTCTAAGAGGAAATCGACTTCTTTGTTATCACTGGTTCGGAAACTCATGAGAGATTCCCGAGTGTTTGCAAAGGAAATTTGTTTTAAGAGTTCTGTGGCGACAAAGTTTTCAAGAACATGTCCAAAAAGATCTGGACGTTTTAGGGGTAGAGAGGCTAGGTCATACCCCAATAAATGAACAAGCAGTAGGGTATCAATCAGGTAAATTTTGGGAGATTTTGAGAGTCGTTTCCCGATATTGCGAAACCAAGGCTGAAGCTCAAAAGTCAGCAATAACTTGTTTAAGATCATGCGATAATTTTTACAGGTCATGGCATTTAAGCCTAAGGTTCTGGAGATGCTTGCATCGTTCAGCAAGCTTCCGGCTTGGGCAGCTAAGGTTTTCAAAAGTTGTGGGAGTAAATGAATTTTTTCAAGTTCTGCTAAGGTTCTGACATCACGTTGTAAAAGAGTCATGAGATAACTTTCAAACCAACTGGACTGAACTTCAGGTGCTTGTCCGGAGATCTCAGGATAAGTTGCGGCTTGAATTGCCGAAATAAGATCGAAATTTTTTTTATGAGGCGGAGTTATTTTTTTGCTGAAATTTTTCTCAAAAATACGAGAAATGAAATCACTAATAAAAAACCCCCGCCCTCAAAAAGAAAGCGGGGGAGACCTTTAACTCACGGGCCTAGGACTATTGCTTGCTAGAAGAAGCATCCACAAATTCCCAGCAAGGAT
>Ga0206795_1155_pt1 | contig 12971 bp, 13 predicted proteins | sample Alteio_BWOrgCont_71_FD_152872 | JGI IMG/M metagenome (GOLD analysis project Ga0206795, IMG submission 152872) | Enriched cells from forest soil in Barre Woods Harvard Forest LTER site, Petersham, Massachusetts, United States -... | ecosystem: Environmental > Terrestrial > Soil > Temperate forest >... | reverse complement strand
GATCAAGTTTTGCGGGAACGCGTGGAAGTTCAAGAACAAAGCCAATATAACAAAACTAAGATCGACGATTCTAAAAGACGGATTGAACGACAGCCCTATATCGAAGACGTGAATGATCAAGTCACTCCAGTGCCCGGATCAGATGACTTAGTCGATGAGACTTTCAATGTTAAAGAAATCAGCGCCAATAAGGCGGGAGTATCTTTTGGATATTCGCAATTAGATGAATTAATTCTGGGGGGATACTTGAACATGCCCGACCTTTTTGGGGAAGGGAATATTTTCAGTACCAACTTGCAGCTCTCTAAGCCTTATCAGAGTTTGAATTTTAGTTTTGATCAACCCTATTTCACGCCCAATGCGATTGATCAGTCGATTAATTTTTATTTGACTCGGGTGGATAACAGTGATCGGGACATTGCCAACTATACAGTGAACTCTTTTGGGGGAACCTTAGGCTATGCCATTCCCATTAGCGTGGATGATTATTTCAATGTCGGAATGGGCTATGACCACACCAATTTAATGCAGCCTACGGATGAAACGTCTGAAACAGTGGCTCAATTTTTAAGTGAGCATGGTTCCAATTACAACAGCTACATTCTTTCTGCGGGCTTAAGTCGAAATACCACCAATAGCGCGTATTTCCCCAATGAGGGAGATGAATCCAGCGTAACGTTAAAAGCGGCAATGCCGGGCAGTAGCTTGGCCTGGTATCAGTTGTTATTGGATAGCAGTTGGTATCACCGAATTTTGGGTCCCTGGTATACCTTTGCTGCTCATGGAGATGTCGATTATGGGGGTGGGTATGCTGGCCTGGACCATCTTCCCTTTTTCGATAACTTCTATGCCGGGGGTTGGGGAACTGTCCGAGGTTTTGCGCCGGGTTCAATGGGGCCAAGTGATAGTTTGGTTTGTAATGCCGGAGCAAGTTCCTGTACGCCTGGAACGTATTCAGAAGGAAACTCTTTGGGAGGAAACTTATTATTGGCGGGAAGTCTTAATTTTTATTTCCCGATTCCTTTCTTAAGTCCTTCACAGGATTATCGTATGGGGGTCTTTGTGGATGGAGGAAATGTCTACGATACCTATGATCTTGCAACGGCCTATACGAGTAGTCCGAAATGGCCGAATTTATCAAACCTGCGTTATTCCACGGGGATATCTTTTGAGTGGCGGCTTCCTATGCTTGGATTAGTCGGGGTAAGCTTCGCCAAGGCCTTGAATGTGAAAGCGGGTGACGATACGAGAATCTTCAACTTTACTATCGGTCAAACGTTCTAAATTTAGCGTTCTATTGATATAGGGTATTTTTTATATAAAGGAGTGTTTTTGATGAAATTACGTTTACTCGGATTGGCAATGGCTGGAGTTTTAGCGTCTGGCACCTTTGCAAGCAGTGTCGGTGTGGTAGATGTTCAAACAATTTTTGATCAAACCCCTCAAGGACATGCGACCTTATTAAAACTTCAATCGAGCATCCAGCCTCAAGTAGATGCTTTAAAACAACAGCAAGAATCTTTGCAAACGGATGAGCAAACTTTCGAACGTAATGAGTCAACCCTAAGTGCGGCGGATCGTAAAACTCAAGGGGATGCTTTAGACAAACGTCAACAAGATTTCCAAGCCCAAGTCACGGCATTGCGAGATTCCGAAACCAAGCAAGAAAAAGCAGCTGCAGAAGTGTTTTCTGAAGATCTGAAAACGGCCGTTGCAACGGTAGCCGTCAAAGATAAATTGGATGTGGTGCTCTCAGCGGATGCAGCGCCTTATGCGAATGCAAGTTCGGATGTTACTCCGGAAGTTGTGATGGCGATGACGCAATTGGCTAAAGCTAATAACAACGCAAGCTAAGTAATTCTCGAATGAAGCGCATTCGACTTTCTGAATTGGCTCGGCACTTAAGTGCCGAGCTTTATTTTCCTTCTTTGCAGAAAGAGATAGAAATCGAAGGAATTGCTTCCTTGGAGCAGGCAGGACCGACTCAGATTACGTTTTTGACTAAGGAAAAATATCTTCCTTTGCTCTTAAAAACGAAAGCAGGGGCGGTGATGATGGTTCCGGAAATGCGTTCTTCCGCGCCTTGTCCTGCCCTTCTAATGAAAGATCCTTATTTGGGCTTTGCCAAAGTGGCACAGCTTTTCGCTCCCGACTTAAATGCTCCTTTGGGCTTGCATCCTTCTGTGGTCTTGGGCAAAAACGTTCAGATTGCCCCTTCCGCTTCGATTGCCGCACATGTTGTGATAGGCGACGGAGTACGGATAGGAGAGGGCGTTATCATTTTGGCCAATACTGTCATCGGAGCGGGAGTGATCATTGGGGATCGAACCTTGATTCATCCGAATGTCTCCCTCTATCGCGAGGTAAAAATTGGACAAGATTGCGTGATTCACAGTGGTGCTGTGATTGGAAGTGATGGATTTGGCATGGCTCAAGATCAAGGTCGCTGGGTCAAAATTCCGCAATTAGGGAGTGTGCGTTTAGGCGATCGCGTCGAGGTGGGAGCCAATACCACGATTGATCGAGGGGCTTTGTCAGATACGGTCATCCACGATGGCGTCAAGATCGATAACTTGGTTCATCTGGGTCATAACGTAGAAGTCGGAGAGGATACGGCGATGGCGGCTCATGTCGGTGTTTCTGGCAGTGTCAAAATTGGTCGACGTTGTATTTTGGCTGGAAAGGTTGGATTGGCGGGGCATTTAGAACTCGCGGATCAAGTGGTTTTAACGGGAGCGAGTAACGTTTCCAAATCCATTTTAATTCCAGGAGTGTATTCCTCGGGGATTCCTGCTAAGCCTCAGCGGGAATGGGCAAGGATGCTTGCGCAATTAGGGAGGCTGGATAAACTGCAGCGCAAATTTCAGGCGCTTGAAAAACAAGTCAAGGAACCAGGCGAATTAACTTAAAAAGGGGAGCCCATGGCTGTATTGGAATACACCGACATTATCAAAATTCTTCCACATCGTTACCCCTTTGTATTGATTGATCGCGTTTTGGAATGCGAACCGTATAAGCGTTTAGTGGCGATTAAAAATGTGACGGCCAACGAACCTCAATTCACCGGACATTTTCCCGATAAGCCGATCATGCCAGGCGTTTTGATTGTAGAAGCCATGGCCCAAGCCATGGCCATTTTGGGATTCAAATCTTTAGAAAGCAGCGACATTCTCCTCACGGGGAAAGAACTCGTTTATTTTGGAGGCATTGATAAGGTTCGATTTAAGCGCCCAGTGGTTCCGGGAGATCAACTTCGTTTTGAAGTTATTTTTCAGAAAATTAAATCCGGGGTGTGTAAATCAGAAATTACCGTAAGCGTCGAGGGGGAATTTGTTTGTAGTGGGGAATTAATGGCGGTTTTCCGGAGTCCAGAGTCGTGATTCATCCAACAGCGATTGTTGATCCTAAAGCGGATTTGGCTCCCGATGTCGAAGTGGGGGCTTATAGTCTTATTGGTCCTAAGGTCAAAATTGATGCGGGAACCTGGGTGGGGCCTCATGTGGTGATTCAAGGGGATACCTACCTGGGCAGAAATAATCGAATTTATCAGTTTGCTTCTGTGGGCGAAGCGCCTCAGGACAAAAAATATGCCGATGAAGAAACTCGTTTAGAAATTGGCGACGACAACCGTATTCGAGAGTCCGTAACGATTCATCGAGGCACGGTTCAAGATCAGGGCTTAACCAAAATAGGATCTCGGAATTTATTTATGGCCTATTCCCACATCGCGCATGATTGTGTATTGGGAAATGATATTGTTTGTGCCAATACGGCGACCCTAGGAGGGCACGTCATTTTGGGAGATCACGTCATCATCAGTGCGTTTTGCGCCTTACATCAATTTGTGCAAGTAGGTTCCCATGCCTTTATTGCCCATGGGGCTTTGGTGACCAAAGACATTCCTCCCTACATCATGATCGCGGGGGCAGGGGGAGCAAATGTTTCAGTCTGTGGAATTAATTCGGAAGGTTTGAAACGACGAGGATTTTCCTCGACGCAAATTGAAGTGCTAAAACGCGCTTACAAAATAGTTTATCGAGAAGGGCTGAGAGTCGTAGAGGCCATTGAGAATTTGAAAGTATTGGAACAGGAAGAACCTGCTGTTCAGCTGTTTCGGGAATTTTTGGAAAACACAACGCGTGGGATTGTACGGTAAATGAAATTTGTATTGGTCGCCGGAGAAGCCTCCGGAGACGCCCTCGGGGCGAATTTAATTTTGGCCTTGAAGAAACGATTTCCCCAGGCCTCTTTTGCGGGCATTGGGGGAGCGAAGATGATTCAAGCCGGCCTGGATGCTTGGTTTGAAATGGAAATGTTGTCCGTCATGGGCTTTGCAGAAGTATTGGGAAAACTTCCCGGATTGTTGCGCTTGCGTCAGGCCTTGATTAAAAAAATTCAGGATCTCAAACCAGATATTTATATTGGAATTGACGCGCCTGATTTTAATTTAGGAATAGAGTCTCAACTGAAGGAATCGGGCATTTTAACGGTTCACTATGTCAGTCCTTCGATTTGGGCTTGGCGCTATCATCGAATTTTCACTCTGAAAGAGGCCAGTGATTTAGTGCTCTGTTTGTTTCCCTTTGAAGCCAGTATGTATGAGCACATAGGCCACCCTGCAGTATTTGTAGGACATCCTCTTGCCTATGAAATTCCCTTTGTTTTGGATGCCACAGAAGCTAAGCAAAAATTAAATCTCTCCCCGACCCAGCCCTTAATTGCGATTTTACCGGGCAGTCGTATGCAAGAAGTTCGGCGTTTGTTGCCTCTTTTTTTGGATACTTTTGCTTTATTTAAAAGTGATCTTCCAGAGGCAATGGGTGTGATTCCCGTGGCTCATCCACGTCTTTGGGAATGCATTCGTCCTTATTCAGAGCGCTTAAAATCTTTAGGCATTTTTTGTTTAGAAGGAAGAGCTAATGAAGCTTTAAATGCCTCAGACATCGCTTTAGTGGCCTCGGGGACAGCAAGCTTAGAAGCCATGCTTTACCGCAAACCCACGGTCGTGGCCTACAAATTAAATTTTCTGACTTATCTCATGGCGAAGGCCATGGTTCACAGTCCTTATATTGCCTTGCCGAATATTTTGGCGACTCAGGTCTTGGGAGAGGGGCCTTTGATGAGTGAATGGATTCAGGAAAACGCTACTTCGGAAAATTTGGCCCGAGCTTTGATTTCGACCTGGGAAACCCGACACGATGAAAAGCGTCTGGAGATTTTCGAAAAACTTCATCGAGAATTGGCCCTGGATTCTGGAGAGATTTCTGCTCAGGCCATCGCGCGTTTATGGGAGCAGAAAAAATGTTAATTCCCATTGGGATTCACCGAGCTGCCGGAGTTGATGAGGCCGGGAGAGGCCCTTTGGCTGGGCCGGTTGTCGCTGCTGCGGTTATTTTAAATCCGGAGTTTTTGATAGAGGGTTTAAATGATTCTAAAAAACTATCTTCTTCAAAGCGTGAGGTTTTATTTGAACGCATTTTTGAATCTGCTATTTCCGTGGGGATTGGTTTTGCAGGGCCAGAAGAAATTGATGAAATGAATATTCTTCAAGCTACTTTTTTGGCTATGCAGCGTGCTGTGGCGAATTTAAGGGTCGCGCCTTCAGAGGTTTGGGTCGATGGAAATCGATCTCCTGTGTGGTCTTATCGGACTCAGACCTTGGTTAAGGGAGATGGAAAAATTTTGGAAATTGCCGCTGCCTCCATTGTGGCGAAGGTCACTCGAGATCGTCATATGCAAGTTTTAGAAGAACGTTATCCAGGCTATGGCTTTGGGAAGCATGCGGGGTATCCAACCCTTGCTCATCGAGAAGCCCTGAAGCGTTTGGGGCTTAGCCCAGTGCATCGCCGGAGCTTTGCGCCGGTTAGAGATCTACTATGAGTTTTTGTTAAATAAAGAGAGGGAGTGAGGGATGACTGCTTGGATGGGATATCTGATCTATGGTCTTGGTGCGGCAGTAATTGTGTTTGTTTTGTTTTCAGCCTTTCGACAAGAAGGTAAAAAATCTTCTGAGGATCCTTCTTTTAAAGAATCCGAAGAGAATATTCCAGAAGTTCCTCTGGATCGAAATTTTCAAGAGGAGCCGATCAATGATAAAAAAGAATCTGATCTCGATTCAGAAAAAGAATCCTTTTCTTCGCTTCTGACTCTGACTTTAGCGGCTCCCCGGGGTCGAAGTTTTTCAGGAGAGCATCTGAAAGAAAGTTTTGAACGAAGTGGTTTGGCTTTTGGAAAGTACGATATTTTTCATTGGATTGACGAATCGGGTCATACCTGTTTCTCCGTCGCCTCCGCAGTGTCTCCAGGGACTTTTGATCCGAATCATTGGAGAGACTGGAGCAGTCCGGGACTGAATTTCTTTCTGGATTTGAATTTGGCCCAAGATCCTAAATTAGAGTTTAAAAAGATGCTTGCCTGTGTGTATGAGCTTGCTCATGACTTGCAGGGAGATATTTTAGATGAGCATCGTGCAAGGCTCACTCAATCGAGCGTTTCGGGCTATTTGGCAAAAATTAAAGGATTTGAATCCGCAAAACAGCGAGGAATTTTCTAGATATGGATTCTCCAGAAGCTAGGATTCATTTTTTGAGAAAGCGTCTTAACGAATTGAATTATCACTATCACACTCTGGATTCTCCCTTAGTTTCTGACCCTGTTTATGATGCTTTATTGAAAGAGTTGGAGGCTCTTGAACAAGAGCATCCAGAATTTAAACAGGGAGACTCCCCCAGTTCTCGGGTGGGGTCTTCTGTGAAATCCGAGTTTGTAAGGCTCAGACATCGTCGACCGATGCTTTCTTTGAATAATGCCTTTAGCGAAGAAGAGGTTCGAAAATTTGAAACCAGAATTCGAGAACGTCTCCCAGACTTAAAGGATATTGAATTTTTTGCCGAGCCTAAGTTAGACGGTTTAGCCATTAATCTCCGTTATGAATCAGGTCTCTTTGTGCAGGGAACGACCCGAGGGGATGGAGAGTTTGGGGAGGACGTTACGGCAAATATCCGAACAATTTCGAATATTCCTTTCGAGCTGAAGGCTGCCAAGGTTCCCGCTATTTTGGAAGTTCGGGGAGAAGTGATTATGGAGAAGGCGGGCTTTCAAGCACTTAATGCTCAAAACCTCCTGACAGGAGGCAAAATTTTTGCCAATCCTCGAAATGCTGCCGCCGGAAGTTTGCGTCAGTTAGATTCCCGAGTGGCCGCTGCTCGTCCCCTAAAATTTTATGCCTATGGCTTGGGGGAAGTGAGTCAGGCTTTTGCAGAGACGCAAGAAGAACTGCTCTTGAATTTAGAAGCCTGGGGTTTTGCGCTTACGGGTTTACAGAAGAAGGTACGAGGGACTGAGGGATGCCTAGGCTTTTTCGCACATATTCAGGCCATTCGAAATCGCTTGGCCTATGAAATTGATGGTGTCGTTTATAAGGTCAATAACTTTAGCTTGCAGGAAAAATTAGGCTTTGTGGCAAAAGCGCCTCGGTTTGCTATTGCCCATAAATTTCCGGCTGAGGAGGTTGAAACTCTTTTGGAAGACGTTGAGTTTCAGGTAGGTCGGCGAGGGACAATCACTCCTGTGGCGCGGTTAACACCGGCTTTGGTGGGCGGGGTGACGGTGAGCAATGCCAGTTTACATAATTTTGAAGAAATTCAGCGAAAGGATATTCGAATCGGAGATGTGGTCTTAATTCGTCGAGCTGGGGATGTCATTCCAGAGGTGGTGAAATCAGTAGTAGAGAAGCGTTCGTCTCAGGCTCGAAAAATTATTCAACCAAGCCATTGTCCTTCTTGTGGAACGGAATTGGCTCAAGAAAAAGAAGAAGTGGCTCTGCGCTGTCCACAGGGGAAACACTGCCTTGCTCAGAGAATTGAAATGCTTTGGCATTTTGCTTCTCGACCTGCCATGAACATTGACGGCTTGGGGAGAAAAATTTTGGAGTTATTGGTTCATGCCGGAGAGGTGAAAGCTCCTGTCGACCTTTATCGTTTAACACGTTCAAATTTACTGGGATTGGATCGCTGGGGAGAAAAATCTGCTGATAATTTATTAAGGGCGATTGAAGAAAGTAAGTCCACGACTTTGCCTCGACTGATTTATGCCTTGGGAATTCCAGAAGTGGGCCAGTCGACGGCCTTGGTTTTGGCGCAGCACTTTGGAGATTTAGATCTTATTCGTAAAGCAACTTGGGAGGAGTTTCAAAAAATTCCCGATATCGGTCCGGTCGTGGCCCGACATTTACTCGACTATTTTCAAGATCCTTATCTGCAGAATTCTTTAGATCAACTATTAGCCCAGGGTTTGGTTTGGCCTCGGATAGAAAAAAATAAATCTCTTCCGCTTTCTGGAAAAACAGTGGTTTTAACAGGTTCTTTAGCTGGCTGGACTCGAGAAGCTTTGAGAGAAAAACTGGAGTCTTTAGGGGCAAAAGTTTCAGGAAGTGTTTCTAAGAAGGTTGATTTTCTGATTGTAGGGGAGGAGGCAGGAAGCAAGTTAGAAAAGGCTCAGGCTTTGGGAATTCCTCTTTGGGACAAGGATCGATGGGAGGATTTTTTGCAGAAAGCGTTTTTGACCTATCCCGGGATTTTCGAACCCATTTCCAATTTGTGAAAATAATAATTCGTATCCATCTTATTGGGCTGAATCCTATATATTATCTTTTCAGGGTGATGTAAAAGTGTTACGCTTCAAAAGAGCGGTCGTTTATAAGGGGCCTTACATGAGTACTAAAAGTCCAAGAATCAATATTACCTTTGATCCATATATGGCTGGGATACTTGCTGATCTTGCAGTGAAGCAAGGGATGTCCACGGCGGGGCTTGTGAGGGAACTTACTATGGAAGCTTTAGAGCTTCGGGAAGATCTATATTTTTCAAACTTGGCCGAAAAATTAGATCAGCCTGAGGCAAAAACTTTTTCCCATGAAGATGCTTGGAAATGAAATATTCCATTCGTTACCTTGAGATTGTTGTTGAAAAGCACATTCCAGCTTTGCCAAAAACAGCAAAAGAAAGAATAAAAAAAGCGATTGAAGATCGCCTGTGCCTAGATCCTTTGAAGTATGGTAAGCCTCTGCAGTACAGCTTGAAGGGCCATCGTCGCTTGAGAGTAGGGGACTATCGAGTCATCTATCGGATTGACAGTTTAAATTTTGTTGTATTAATCGTCGCCATTGAACATCGAAAAAGTGTGTATGAAGATTTTTAAGTCTTAAAAGCCTTTAAAGTTCCCACAGCTGCCAAATTCATTTTAACGCATCCTTCTCGGTATTCCCCAAATGCTTAATCCGTTTTCTCTCTTCCGTAAAATCCCCCTGGGCATAGTCAGCAATAATTTTCTTCCAGAATTTGGTTTTCCAACATGACATTCACTTCCCATGAGCCTTTAAATTTTTCAAAACAAGTCTGAGCCACAAACTTCCCCAGGCCTTTGCTTTTAAATTTTCTCAAAATAAAAAACTGCGCCATATTAAAATCGACTTGGTCATCCAAGCCTTTTTGATCAACGATCACAAATCCTGCCAGCTCGTCTTTATATTTAATTAAAAATGGATAAGCCGTCGAATCGAGCTCCCAATATTTTTTAAAATTGATGCATTCATACAAGCCATCTTCAGGAATCTCCCAGCCAGGCTCAGAGAACATGTATTCGCTCATGTCATAGACGTAGAAACGTCCCATGTTCTGGATGGCTGGATGATCGGATAAAGTGGCTGGGATTAATTGAATTAAATCTGCTTCAAAGCATTTTTTGTTTTTCTTAAATTCGGAAGGTGCATCTGATCTAAGTTCTGCCCAAATCAACTCACCTTTTGGTTTTAAAACATCTTGAACCAACGATTCAATGTCCTCTTGTTTTTGAAATTTAAACCCTTCTTCAGGGCGATCACTGTTTTTTCTTCACTCAACGTCATCTCAATCTCTTTTCGTAATTCATCCACATTTGGCAAATAAAGCTGATATTTCTGAACAAAAAGGTGACTATCCACCATGCCGTAAGTAGCGTACTCCACTAAAAGCTCATCTTTATCTTTACTAAGAATGATTCCAATCGGTGGGTTATCCCCATCAACATTCTCTTCTTTTGCGAAATAGCCCAAATACATGTTCATTTGACCAATATCATGGTGCTTTACATCGTTTATTTTTAAGTCAATCAAAACGAAACACCGCAGAATTCGATGATAAAAAACTAAATCTACCCGGTAATGGGTGTTATTAAGCGTGATTCTGTATTGACGACCCACAAAAGAAAAACCTTTCCCAAGTTCTAAAAGAAATGCCTGAAGATGATCACATAAAGCCTGCTCAAGATCCGTCTCTCCAATACGATAAGGCTCTGCGATTTTTAAAAACTCAAAAACATAGGAATCTCTTTGTAAATCCTTTGGAGTCCTGACTAATTGACCCTGTTTTGCCAATTCCATAATGGCTTGTTTATCTTTACCTGCCGCTAATCGTAAAAATAACCCAGTATCTTTTTGACGTTGCAGCTCTCTTACACTCCAGTGAGACGATAAAGTCTGATTGAGGTAAAACTCACGCTCTGCCTCGTTACTGAGCTTTAATAGCTCAACCCAATGTGACCAAGTCAATTCGTGCGACACTGTCGAACGAATTGGGTAAGCCACGTAAAATTGGCGAAAACGAACGAGATTACTTCGACTAAAACCTTTTCCATAACGAAGAACAAGCTCCTTACTCAAGTTATCTAGTAGCTGACTTCCGTAACGAGCTTTTTTACTTCCACCTTGTTCAAATTCAACAATCAATTGCCCAATAGACCAGTAGGTACTAACCAAAACTTGATTCACAGTCCTAAATGCAGACTGACGTCCCTCTTCATACGTTTTCCCAATTTGATCAATTAGCTCCTGATAATCTGGGCTAATGTTTTCCAGTGATTCCCTTTTCAAATTTTTCTCTTTAAATACAAAAAGATACAAATTCGTTCGACACTGTCGCACGAATTGAAAACCTCAAAAAATAAGCTTGATATTTTGACAAGCTATAAAAGATATTCAATGAATTTATTACTATTTTCAGCACTGGCTGGTTATTGGTGCCGCAGCGTCTTTTTGAACTCTTCAGAATACCTTTTCCGACCTAATTTCTCGTTTGTCATTTTTTACCTCGCTTTTGGATTTTAATTCCTTAGCAAGGCGTAGGGAATGATTAGACCACTTCAAAAACTTGGGGATCGGCGATTTGAATCATTTCCATACCTTACTGCCTGACTAATCGAGTATTCAAAGTCTCAGCATTGACGGATTTTGTTGAACGGTAGGGATTAATATCCAAGCCACCTCGCCGAGTATATCGCCCGTAAACAGTTAATTCTCGAGGCTGACAGTGCTTTAGGATGTCCATAAAAATTCTTTCGATGCATTGCTCGTGAAATTCATTGTGATTTCGAAAAGAGACTAGGTATCTCAACAAGCCTTCTCGATCAATTTTTGGGCCTTGATAGTGAATCTGTACGGAGCCCCAGTCAGGCTGATTTGTGACCAGACAATTAGATTTTAATAAATCAGAACATAAGGTCTCTTCAACTTTTTCCTCAGAGGTTTTAAGGAAATTACATTCAACGGTATAAGCCGAACAATCAATGTCTAAATCATCAATATTCTCGCCTGCTAAGGCAGCCCATGTTTTCTCCTCAGAGAGGTTTTTAAGCTTAATTTTAATAGGCGCGCCAGCAGCTTCTGATAAATCTTTGTTAATCACTTTTTGTAAAACTTCCATAGACTCAAACTTTGAGTTATTCAGAGAGTTGAAATACAACTTCATCGATTTGGACTCAATAATATTGGGTGACTCACAGGGCAGAATAATTTCAGCGATGCCCACCAGGGGCTTGCCTTTCGGATTTAGCCAAGAGACTTCATAGTGATTCCAGATATCAAAACCCTTAAAAGGTAATTGGATGGAGTCGACGCCGATCTCTTGGCGTTTGATAGCACGAGGAATGGGAAATAAACGTCCGGGATTATAAGTCTGGTCATAGGAGGTTTTTTGTCCTAGTTCTGATTGAGAAGCTTGGTTCATGGGATTTTTCTCCAATAGATTAATTTTGTATGTCCTGCACGACCCATCTTGGGATGTATCGATTTAATGATAATTTTTCTGTAACTCCACAGCTGCCTTAGTAACTTGAAAGGATTTCTGCCTCCACGTTATTGCTTAGCTGTCTGGAGGAAATTTCGATAGGGCATTTTGATTCGTCTCAAAAATTAAAAAAATCTCCCCACTTAGCCTGCACTGAAGCAATAAACGCCAATGCTGCCGTTTCAGTTCGAAGAATTCTTGGTCCAAGGAGAATGGGCTGATAAGCCTTTGCCTGAGCCAGTTCGATTTCCGCCTCTGAAAATCCGCCTTCAGGGCCGATAAGGCATCGAAGAGGAGTGGAAATTTGAAGAGGAAGTTTTGAATCGGAGAGCGGGCATAAAAGAATTTTCGTTCCTTCAAAGGTTTCCTTTAAAAAAGCCTCCAAGGTTTGAGCGGGGTGGAGTTTGGGAAGAAAAGATCTTTCAGACTGTTCTGCAGCGGAGATAATAATTTTTTCATAGTGATGGTGTTTGCGATTGAGAATTTCAGCACTCCTGGCTCCTTGAGTTCGTTCAGCAATAATGGGAGTGATTTCGGTCACGCCCAATTCCACGGCCTTTTGGAGAATGAAATCCATTTTCTCTCCTCGGCAAATACTTTGAGCAAGATGAATGTGAAGGGGAGATTCCGGGATCCCAGATTTACGTTTTCCGAGTTTTACTCGAGCGTGTTTTTTATGAGCTTCAATCAAGATGGCTTCATAGTCATAACCATCCCCGCAAAATAGTGACAAGGCACTTTGAGGGGGAAGTCTCAGGACTGTCACCAGATGATGAGAATTCTCTGGGCTCAGGTTGATTTCCTGGTTTTCTGCTAAGGGCTCCGGGTGAAAAATCCGGCTCATCTCAATACCGATAATGACTGGGTTTATAA
>Ga0206795_1154_pt1 | contig 12985 bp, 10 predicted proteins | sample Alteio_BWOrgCont_71_FD_152872 | JGI IMG/M metagenome (GOLD analysis project Ga0206795, IMG submission 152872) | Enriched cells from forest soil in Barre Woods Harvard Forest LTER site, Petersham, Massachusetts, United States -... | ecosystem: Environmental > Terrestrial > Soil > Temperate forest >... | reverse complement strand
GCGCAGCTGATCGAGTCCAAGCTTGTCCGGTGACTTACCGAAGTGGCGGGCGAACTCCTCCACAAAATGCAGATAGTGGCGGATGGTGGCATCGGAGTAATTGCGGCGCTGGAGTTCCTCCAGCATCCGTTGGCGTAAGTGGGTCACAGACACCTCCCTGTGACACACACCTTATCCCGGGCCAAAAACTACTCGGAGGCCAATACCGCAGCGGCCGCGGCGCCTGCGGCTTCGTTCTCACCGCCTATTCGGAAGTGATATGTGTCGCGATCCGCATCCGAGGCAGATCGGTAAACCACTTCTCGACCCCCGAGGGACAGGTACGAAACCGTCCTCGGTCACCACTTCTCCATCCTAGTTGAGCGTGCAGTAATGGCTCCAGACATCCCCAAGGTCGATTCCGATCGTCATCCCGACCCTGGAGCTGCTGCGTGGAACTTCAGCGATGAGGTGCCGCGTTGGCTTTTTCATGGGCATAGTCTCTCCGATCCGAAGGACCTGCTCATCCCAGTTATCGGTTAGCAGACTTTGGGGAAGAATCGGCTGCTTCTGGGTCACGGGCTATCGAGAAATTATTCTCAATTGACGGCATCGGGGTAATGCATTGAATCAGCGGTTCGCGACCTTCTGGCCGATAAATAGGATCAAATCCGCTACGCGACCGCGATTGTCACCTTGCCTCGCGCGTGGCAGGATTCAACATATCGGAGAGCCTCCGCAACGCCGCTTAGTGGATAACTCCGATCGAGTGCCGGTTCGATATTGCCGGATTGCAAAAGGTCGCCGAGAACATTCAAGTCAGCCGCTTTGACTCTGGCTAGCACCCCGGTAAGCCTCTGGCTCGTAAATGGCGACGTGACGAGGCGCCCCACCATCATGGACAGAAGCTCACTCCCAGGCTTGTCGGGTCCGCCTCCTCCACATCCCACAAATGTTCCTTTCGGGCGCAGAACACGGCGTATTTCCTTCAGTGGATGGTTGCCAACGAGATCAAAGATCACGTCGTACTGATCATCGCTGCGCGTGAAATCCTGAAGGGTGTAATCGATGGCGCGATCAGCTCCTAGGGATTGGACAAACGCCACGTTACCCGTGCTGCAGACGCCGGTGAGATGTGCGCCGAGCCATTTACCAATCTGCACGGCAAAGGTGCCGACGCCACCCGCTGCCCCGTTGATGAGCACGCGTTGGCCGGGCAGCACGCGGCCGCAGTCCCGAAGCCCCTGCAGCGCGGTGATGCCAGCGATCGGAACCGCAGCCGCCTGTTCAAAGCTCAGCCGTTCCGGCTTGAGAGCCAACTCGGTTTCTTTGCCGGAGGCGAATTCGGCAAATGCTCCCTTGCAAACGCCGAAGACCGCATCGCCAGGCTTGAAACGCGTGACTCCTGGACCAACGGCTGCAGCCACGCCTGCCACATCTGCACCAAGACGCGGCGATTTTGGCCGTCGCAGTCCGGTGAACAGACGGATGAGAGTCGGCGTCCCGCGCAGAAAATGCCAGTCGTATGGATTGACCGACGCGGCGCGAACCTGAATCAGGACCTCTCCCGGGGCAGGAATCGGCTTGTCTAATTCCTCGTATTCGAGAACATCGGGTGGACCGTAGAGGCGATAGATGATTGCCTGCATCGGCTGCCTTTCGAGACATCAAGTGTACAGGACCGAGTCGGATGCGAAAGATTTACTTACCATTGCCGATCCGGTGTCGATAATGCAACCCAAAAGCTCGTTGCAATGGGCAAGTGGCGGGCGGGGTTCGGTTCCGTAGTGCTTCAAGTGAGTTGTCCACGCACGGGACCCATTACGTTTGAAAAAGGCGAGAGGGAACGTCCATCTGTGTTTCGTCGTATTTGATGCCGATGACATTAATAATCCTCTCGAAGCGGCGTCATCCTTAATGAAGGCTGAAAAGGGTGAGCAAGTGGCCATCGGCTATCAAACGATGCCGGAGATTGAACGAACCGCGAGACTGTCGAGGCTGTTTGCCGAGCAGCATCGACGGGTGCTCCGGGCAGCCTACCGAATCACCGGCTGCATGGCCGACGCGGAAGACGTTGCTCAGGGAGTGTTCTTACGAATGGCGAGCGGCGAGAGTGATCCGGTTACCAATCCCGACAGCTATCTGTACCGAGCGGCCATCAATGGGGCCCTGGATCTGCTGCGGCGCCGGAAGACCATGCAGACAGAGCCTCTCGACGCCGCTTCAGACATAGCCTGCAACGATGGAGACAGTTCTCCTGAAATGAACGTGTCAATTGGAGAACTTCGCGCATGGCTTCGAGACGCGATCAGCAACCTGAGTCCACGCGCCGCTGAAATGTTCACTCTGCGCTATCTGGAAGGGCGCGACAACCGGGAGATTGCGAGCCTGCTGCGCACTTCTCAGGCCGTAGTTGCAGTGACACTCCATAACACGCGATCGAAATTGAAGAAACAGCTCCAGGAATTTGAGCGAGGAAGGCAATGCGACGAGACAACGAAGTAAGGCTTGAAACCGCTATCCATGCATTGAAGGCGGATGAACCCGATGCGTCTCAGATGGCCGCGGCATCGCGGAGGCTGGCTGACCGTCTAGGTGTCATCCCCATGGAGGGCCCCGCTGTGGACGTGATCCGGAGTTGTGACGACGTGCAACAACTGTTCGTCTCATACCGCGCGGGTGCGACTACGGAAAAACGGTCTTTGGTGATCGAAGCCCATCTTCGGGATTGCGGCGCGTGTCGGAATCTCTACCAAACAGGGGCAGCAACCAAGGTCGTGGACTGGTTCACTCCCAAGCCAGAACGAGCGAATTGGTGGCGTCCCCAGGCGATGGCTTGGGGACTGGCCGCATGTCTCGCAGCGCTGACGATTTCGTTGTTCGTATACAGGGCCTACTGGCAGGTACCTCCGGGCGTGCGGGCAGAAGTTAAGTCCATCAACGGACCGGCTTACCTCATCACCAATTCTGGCGATGATCGGTTGGTTTCTCCTGGAGATGCACTCAACGAAGGCGATCTGCTGCGGACCGGTGGCGACGCCCACGCGTTTGTCAAGCTTTCGGATGGGTCGACAGTGGAAGTAAACCAGCGCAGTGAATTCGGGGTTAGCGCCCGCGGCCGAAACATGACTATCGCTCTCGATAATGGCGCGGTGATCGTACAGGCTGCCAAGCGCACCTCCGGCAACCTGTTTGTAACAACTCCAGACTGCCGGGTCGCCGTGACAGGCACCGTATTCTCGGTTAGCTCCGGCATCAAAGGTTCACGGGTGGCGGTCGTTGAAGGTATGGTGCATGTCCAGCATGCCGGCGTCGAATCAGTGATACATGCCGGCGACCAGGTCGCCACAACCGACAACCTGAGCCCGGTTCCGGTCGAACAACAGATTGGATGGAGCGCTGATCGCGACAAGTATCTCGTCCTGTTGGCTCAGTTTGCGGCGTTGAGAAATCGTCTGGATCAGATCCCGTTTCCCGAACCGCGATATACCAGCGATCTGTTGCAGCGAGTTCCTCTCGATACCCTCTTTTATGTCAGTATTCCGAATCTTGGCGAGTTCCTGAGTCAGACGAACGGTATTTTTCACGACCAACTCCAGACAAGTCCAGCGTTGCAGCAATGGTGGTCCCACGGCAGTGAGCGGAGCACTGCGGAACTTGATTCGCTGGTTGAAAAGATTCACGGTATGAGCCAATATCTCGGAAATGAAGTGGTCATCGTAGCCGAGAGCAGTCTCGCAAAACCGGATGCCGCAATCATTGCTGACGTGACGCGGACAGGCCTGGCTGATTTCCTTAAAACCCAGCTCACGAATGTGGATTCGTCACATAGCTTGGTTGTCGTCGAACAGAATGATCTGTCATCCCTGGCGATGGACCCGAGACCGGACCGGGAAGAGTTCGCCCTGGTGCGCGAACATGAGGTGGTCTTCTCGAACAGCATTCCGACACTGAAGCGGATCAACGCTCAGTTAAATGCGGGGGCGAGCGGGTTTGACAAGGGCGCATTCGGCCAGCAGATCGCTGCAGCTTATGGCCGAGGTGCGGGAATTATTCTAGCGGCCGATCTTCATGACATCATGGGCGCGAACTTCATCCATTTTCATGATGCACATGCGGCGCGAGTGGTCGAGGACAACAGTGGGCTGTCTGATATGCGGTATCTGATCGCAGAGCATCGCGAGACGCATGGCCAGCCGGAAAATCATCTCAATTTGCAATTCGCAGCCGCTCGTCGCGGAGTCGCGTCCTGGCTTGCCGCGCCAGCATCCATTGGATCGCTTGATTTCGTGACCCCGAATGCGGCGTTTGCAGTCGCCTTCCTCTCGAAAGACCCAAAGGCCATCGTCGAAGACATACTGAATATGGCGACAGCCACAAGTGAGATGGCAGCGAAAGACTTTAACAAAACCGAAGATAAGCTGGGGATCAATCTGCGCGACGATCTAGCCGCGAATCTTGGCGGAGATGCATCGATATCGCTTGATGGCCCAGTTCTTCCGACGCCATCCTGGAAAGCTGTGGTAGAGGTCCACGACCCTGAACAATTAGAGAAGACGCTTGAACAGCTGACGCAGGCCATTCGCAATCAACCTGAGGCAAAAGGGCATGGCGTTTCGATCGATTGGAAAGACTCAGGCAGCCAGCGTTACTACGCCGTTCGAGATCTGGCCACCGACGCCGAGGTGATGGACTATACCTTTGCGGACGGCTACATGATTGTGGGTCCGAATCGGGCCATTCTTATGGAAGCCCTGCACGTGCATACTGTGGGCGATTCCCTGGCGCGGTCCGCGTCGTTCAAGGCATTGCTTCCGAAAGACGAGAACGAAAATTACTCGGCCATCGCTTACCAGAACCTGAGCCCGGTTTTGAATCCTCTGCTTTCTCAGGTGAAGGGAGACGCCGCTGCCGCCGTTCAGGAGCTTGCGGCAGATGCCAGGCCTACGGTGGTATGTGCGTGGGGTCAGGAGAACCGCATTGAAGTATCCAGCAACAGCCGGCTATTCGGATTCGATTTTCTGACTCTAGGATCTTTGTTAAATGGAACAAGGAAGACGCACAAAACGTAAAAGCCTTCTATGGAAGTCATTGAGCTTGATGGGCTGCAGGTTCGGCTGGGGAGTCGCACCGTACTCGACGGACTGACAGGGGTATTGAAAGGACGGGCGATAGGACTGCTGGGGCCCAATGGCGCAGGAAAATCCACGCTGATCAATACGCTGCTTGGCTTTCATGATCCTTCGCAAGGAACGGCGCGGGTCTTCGGTCTGGATACTCGTGAACATAAAGCGGAGATAAGAGGGCGAGTCGGGTATATGCCTGAGAACGATTCCTTCATTGGCAACATGAGTGGCGTGAGGTTTGTCCGCTATATGGCAGAACTTGCCGGCCTTCCTGCCAAACCTGCGCTTGAGCGCGCACACGAAGCTCTTTTCTATGTGGGGTTGGGCGAGGTTCGCTATCGCAGCGTGAACACTTATTCGCTGGGCATGAAGCAGTTGGTCAAGCTAGCTCAAGCTTTGGTACATGGACCAAAACTCCTAATCCTCGACGAGCCAACCAACGGGCTCGATCCTATTGCACGGCAGAGAATGATCCAGTTAGTCCGCGAGGTCCGCGACGATGGAGAAGTTCGATTGCTGATTTCCTCTCATTTGCTGCGAGATATTGACGAAACTTGCGATGAGGTCCTGATCCTCAAGAATGGGAAACTCGCCGCTCTCTGCAACCTGGATGAGGAGAGAAGCTCCAACCGTAGCTTCTTGGAGCTTGAGACCGTGGGCGCTACCGAGCGGTTCACCGTCGGCATTCGCGGACTGGGTTGCGAAGTTGCCTGCTTCCCAGGCGGACGAATCAAACTTGTGCTTCCCGAACGCGTCGAATCTCGCGACCTTTACGTCATCGCTGCAGAGCAGGGCGTCCAGATTCGACGAATGAATCGGAGGCGCGATTCGTTGGAAGATATTTTCCTGAAGGCGATGGACAGCGACGTGGGACGGCCGACAGATGTCTATTTATAAACATAGCTACCGCGCCTATACCGGAAGACTTACTCCCGTCTGGTCGCGCGTGTTTGTCCTGGTCCGTTATGGCTTCTCCGAGATTTGGTCGTCCAAGATTACGATTGTTTTATTTACGCTAAGCCTCTTGCCGTCGATATTTTTCCTGTTCGGGATCTACTTGGCCAACAACCCGCTGGCAAGAGCGCTGGTGGGCGCGAAGAACGTAGGCTTCACTTCCATCGATGCGGGTTATTTTCTTGCCATGCTACAGATCCATTGCTGGCTCGCCCTGGTCTTGACTTCCTGGATCGCGCCTCGTCTTATTACCTTTGACCTGGCGGACAATGCTCTTCCTGTCATGTTGAGTCACCCTATCTCGCGCTTTGGCTATGTTGCCGGCAAGTTCATTGCGCTCTTCTCGTCGCTTTCGGCAATCACCTGGGTTCCCTGTCTCTTGCTCTTCTGCTACCAGGCTTATGCTTCACCACAAGGGTGGACAGGCAATCACCTGCGCCTGGCAGCCGGACTGTTTGCGGGAGCTTTGATCTGGATCTTGTTCCTCTCGATTCTCGGTATTGCATTATCGTCGTGGGTCAAATGGAGAATGGTCGCTACTGGCATCATCATTGCGGCCATCTTTATTCCAGCAGGGGTTGGAGGCGTTGTGAGTGGCGTGCTGCGCACGAAATGGGGGATGCTGTTGAATTTACCCATCACGATGTCCCTACTCTGGCAACGCCTTCTGGGAGCAGCCCCTTCCAGCCTCGGGCGACGCGTGGACTTACCAACTTCCGCCATCGTCTTCTCTCTGCTTCTCGCTGCTGTCGGCTGCGTAGCGATGTTGAACGCACGCATCCGCGCTCGCGAGATGGTTCGCGGATGAATGACCGAATTATCTTCGACGATGTATCCAAGTTTTACGGCGAAGTCTTGGGTGTGAACCGGATTACGCTGTCTCTACCTCCGGGTGTCACGACGCTGGTGGGTCCAAACGGGTCGGGTAAGACAACACTGATGAATCTCATGACCGGCCTCGTGCAACCGTCTAGTGGTCACATCTCCGTTCTTGGCGTGGCCCCCGACAACGCAACCGAGTTCTTCCGCACCGTTGGTTATTGCACGCAGTTCGACACCTTTCCGCGCGGCCTCACCGGTTTCCAATTTGTGATGGATAGCCTGATGCTGCATGGCATAAGCGCAGCGCAGGCCACAAAGCTTGCCGCTCAATCCCTGGGTCGCGTGAACCTGGGTGATGCCGCGGGCCGACGGATTGCGGGCTACAGCAAAGGCATGCGCCAGAAGATTCGCCTCGCGCAGGCGATCGCCCACCATCCAAAGGTGCTGATTCTCGATGAACCCCTGAATGGCCTGGATCCGATGGCACGCGCCGAACTCCTTGAATTATTTCAAGAGCTTGGCCGCCAGGGGATGCACCTGTTGATTTCCAGCCACATCCTGGAAGAAGTCGACCGCATCTCTGATCGCGTTGTGCTGATTACCGGCGGCTATCTCATCGCAGTAGGCAACATCCATCAAGTCCGGCAGGAGGTGCGCGAAAAACCGATGCAGGTAATCGTTCGCTGCCAGCATCCCGAATTGCTGGCTTCCAAAATGTTCGCGATCCATCATTGCGTGGAAGCGCGCATCCATCCGGATGGAAAAGGTGTTTTTCTTCGAACTGGGGATGTGGATCAGTTCTATTCGATGCTGAACGATATTGCTGCGGAGGGAGCGATCAAGATCGACACCGTCGCGCCGGCTGATGACGATGCCAACGCGATTTATCAATACCTGATCGGTTCAGACGGGAGTGCCTCATGACTCGAAAAGACCTGGCGAATTTCGGCGAGAAACTAGGTCAGCAGCCATGGGGGCTGTGGTTGCTGCAAGCGCAGAGGGTCGTGCGCATCGAGGTGCGGAGAAATCTTTTTTCATGGCGTGCGACGTGGGTCTTTTTCCTCGCTTTCATTCCCACCGTCATCATTTTGCTGCACACCCTGTTTCAGCGCCATCCTGTCATGGAGATAAGCGACGACACGAACGTACTCGCAGGAATTATTCAGATCTATTACATCCGCCTGGGAATATTCTTTGGATGTCTTGGGATTTTCTCTGGCCTGATTCGCGGCGAGATGGTCGAACGCAGCCTGCATTTCTACCTTCTGTCACCGGTTCGACGCGAAGTACTGTTACTGGCGAAGTTCGCAGCCGGCACCGTCAGCGCACTCCTGCTGTTCGGCTCAGCCGTTATCGCGGGATTCACTCTTATCTATTCCGGATTTGGCGCAGCGGGTCGCGACTACGTATTCAACGGTCCTGGACTGAGCCAGTTGGGGGCCTATCTCAGCATCATCGTGCTTGCCTGCCTCGGCTACGGAGCGGTTTTCCTGCTGTTCAGCATGATGTTTCGAAACCCTATGCCAGCAGCTATGCTTCTATTTGCGTGGGAGGTCATCAATCCGGTGCTGCCCACTCTCCTGCAGCGAATCAGCGTGGCATCATACCTGCGGCACCTGATGCCGGTCAGCGTCGCTACCGAGGGTATTTTCGCGCTGCTCACCGTTCAAACGGAACCGGTCTCCGCCTGGGCTGCATCCCTTGGCTTGCTCATGCTGATTGCGATTGTACTGACCTACTCGTGTTATCGCGTGCGTTCCCTCGAAATTCGTTACACGAGCGACTAAGGCAGCAGCCATGTTGTCTTAGAGAATATTTGAGGAGCGGATAAGTGTTCGTCAGTGTTGGTAGAACTCGTTCCGATGTGTCACTGCGGTTTCCTGTCAAGATCAGTGAGATTGCTCTTGGCCAAGACCATCTCCACGCTCTTCAGGTGCCGCCGCATGGCGGACCTTGCTCCCAGGGCGTCATGCGTCGACAAAGCAGCATAGATCGCCTTGTGTTCCGCCAGGGTTCTTCCCTGATTCGCCATATGGCCAGTATGCTCGCTTAGCTTATGAAACATGGGGGAGAACATTCCATGCCACAAGCGAGCGACCAAATCGGCAAGAACGCTGTTTCCCGCGACGTTGGCAATCAGCACGTGAAAGGCTTGATCCGCCTCGCGGGAATGGGCGCCGGCTGCGATGATCCGCTCCATCTCATGGATGGTCTCCTCGATCTCGGCCAGGTTTCTGTCTGTGGCGCGAATCGCGGCCTCCGCGGCCACTTCACCCTCGATGAGAAGGCGCGCATGCAGAAGTTCGAAGGGGCCGGGACCAGCGTCGACCATGGGAAACAGCAGCTTGCCTCGATCGCGAATGTAAGTTCCGGAACCGGTGCGGATCTCCACTAATCCCGCGATCTCTAGCGCGATGAGCGCCTCACGCACAATTGGTCGGCTTACTCCCAGTTGCAAAGCCAGATCCTTTTCCGCCGGCAGGCGGTCACCCGCAGAAATGCTCCCTGCCTGAATCTGTTGCTTGATGCGCTCAGCAACCTGCTGGTACAGGCGCTTGCTTACGATGGGATCAAGTGCCATTCCATCTACATCCATTTCCGGGGGTAAGTCTATATGGTAAGTCACGTCGCATTTCCGATTCAGGCGCGCGAAAAAGAAGGGCGGTTTTGGTGACCCGGCCTGACAGGTCCCACCCCGGCTGCCTGACAGGTTTACTCTCATGCCTACCACGCCGTCAACTGCTACAAGGTCTCCTTAGTTCTCCGTAGTTAAAGCATAGATAGTTTATTTTTAATGACTTAATTGAAATACTCCCTCCTTTCACCTGATAGCGTTGCCGAGCCAAAGAGCTTCCAGAGACAATTTTTGGCTTTTATCTGCCTTACAGCTTGACAAGTCTGCCTGACCGCCATTAATGTGCGCCGTGGCCAAAGAATTCTCTCTCCGCTGATTGGCCCCCATACTCGGAACAGATCCCGCTCATACAAAGACACGCTGGTCTCGCTGCCACAAGAGATGCGCAGAGAAATTGCAAATAGAACCATTTTTGGAGGAAGTGATGACGAAGAAACAAACAGATAGGAATGCAAACTCACGCACTGGCTTGCTGGAAAGTCTTGCAGCCCTCTTCCGAATAGCTCTGCTACTGGGGCTTGTCGGAACTCTCACCACGGCGTGGGTCCATGCCCAGGCCGTTTCGGCGACACTGGTCGGTACGATTACGGATTCGACAGGCGCAGGAATAGTGGGCGCCAAGGTCACCATTTTGGAAGTCTCTACCGGAATCAGCCGATATTCGACTACGAATGAAAGCGGCAATTACACCTTTCCCGATCTGACGCCGGGGACTTACGGGGTAACTATCGAGGCCAACGGTTTCAAGAAGGTGAACCGCCCCGGCGTCGATGTGGTTGTGAACACCACTACTCGCGTTGACCTCGGGCTTCAACCGGGCAGCACCACTGAGACAGTTACCGTTACCGCCGCCCCTGCCATCCTGCAGACGGACCGCGCCGATGTGAGCACTAACCTCGAGTCGCGTGTGATCCAGAGCATGCCGCTGTCCGTCAACCAGAATTTCCAGAGCCTGCTTACGCTGGTTCCCGGCGTGGGGCCGCCGGTTTTCCAGCACTCGCAATTCTTCAATGCGGCCAGTTCCATCCAGACCGAAGTGAACGGCCAGCCGCGCGAAGGCAATAGTTTTCAGATTGAAGGCATCGATGACGATCAGCGCACCGGCCTGCTTCAGATTCTCATCCCCCCGGCACAGGCGATTGAAACCGTGGATGTCTCGACGGGCAACTTCGAGGCCGAGTTGGGCCGCGCCATCGGCACGGTGAGCAACGTGATCATCAAGTCCGGCACCAACAAATATCACGGGATGGCCACCTGGTTCGTGCAGAACAGCGCGTTTAACGCCCGGGCTTACTTTAACAAGAGTGTGGGACACCTGACGTACAACTATTTCGGCGGCGGACTCGGCGGCCCCATTCTCAAGGACAAGCTGTTCTTCTATGTCGACTTCTTTCGCTCCCCCGACCATGAAGCAAACTCCAACATCCTGACCATTCCCCCGCCGCAGTGGTACACACCCAACGCGGAAGGCAATATCGACCTGAGTGGCCCGCTTCAAGCCAGCGGCAAAGGCCAGATTTACGATCCGGCGACCGGCAATCCCGATGGCTCCGGACGCACGCCCTTCCCGAACAATCAGATTCCGTATTCCCGAGTGAACCCGGTATCTATTTCGTTGATGAAGCTGTTGTCTGCGCCAAATGCGAATCTCGCGACGACTACTACTTCGCCGAGCAATAACTTTTCGATCAATCTGCCCTTCCAGAAAACGACAAACCGATACGACATCAAGGTCGATTATCAGATCACTCAGAAGGACCATTTGAGCGGCCGGGTAGACTACCAGGGCATCAACGTATTCCAGGCCCCGGCCTTTGGTGCCGCCGGCGGCGGCGCGGCCAATGGCGCCTTTTCTGGTACGGGCACTCAGGCCACGTACAGCAGTGGCTTGAACTATGACCGGGCTTTCTCCTCAACTCTACTCACGGAAGCGCGCTTCGGCGTCGCGCATTACGGCAACAGCGCGACTCCTACTGGCTATGGAACCAACTATGCCACGCAGACCGGAATTCCCGGCGTTAATATTAGCCAGTTCACGAGCGGGCAAGTAGGCATCATCATGCCAGACTTCGTGGGCGGGAGCACCACCACGCCGATTATTGGATACTCGGCGTCGCTCCCCTGGATCCGCACCGAAACCAACATCGACGCCGTGAACCACTGGACCAAGATCATCAGCAATCACACCGTCAAGTTCGGCGTCGACCTTCGGCGCGTCCGCGACGATCTGCTTCAGGACCAGACCTTCAGCCCTCGCGGAGCCATTACTTTCGGTGAAAACAACACCTCTGAGCCCGGGGCTCAAACCAATATCGCCAATGAAATGGCCAGCTTCCTCCTTGACGTTCCGCAGCAATCAGGCCGCGACATCAATACCTATTTCCCCGCCTTTCGCGCATGGTGGCTCTTCGCATTCGCGGGAGACAAGTGGCAGGTCACGCCCAAGTTGACTGCAGACCTCGGGCTCCGCTGGGAGTTCTATCCTCCCGCCACTCCCAAAAGCGCTGGCGGATTTTCTAATTACGATCCGGCCACCAACTCCCTGGTCATTGCGGGCTTGGCTTCGAATCCGTCCAATCTCGGCATAAATACGAAGTACACCTACTTCGCTCCGCGGGTCGGCTTCGCCTATCGGGCCACCGATCAGACAGTGGTTCGCGGAGGGTTTGGCATCAGCTATAACCCGTTTGAGGACAATACCTACGCGTATAACTATCCGGTGCGCGCCAACAACAGCTTCCAGCAGCTCAATGCCTATCAGCCGGCGCTCTTGAATAACGGTTCTCCGGCGACATTCCAGGCAGGCTTTCCGGCGCCCGTGCCGATTCCGATTCCCGCCAACGGCATCATCAATCCCGCGCCCATTAGCCAGGCTTATGTGGTGATCCCCAAGAACTATCGCAACCCTTATGTGATGTCGTGGAATTTTACCGTTCAACAGGCTTTGCCGGCGCAGTTTTCCCTGCAATTGGCCTACGTGGGAAATCGCGGCGTCCATATCGGCGTGGCCCAAAATATCAATCTGCCGCCGGCCCTCGGTCTCGGCACCGCGGGCCAGCCGGAATTCATCGCCTTCAAGCGCAGCGCGGCGACCACCGTGTATTTTCTGGGCTATTCCTCCAACTACAATTCTCTGCAGGTGCAGTTAAACCGCCGCTTCGCCAACAGCCTTGGCTCGCTGACCGCCTTTACCTGGGGTAAGGGCCTGGGCTACCAGACCGGCGATGATGCGAACCTTTTGTTCTGGCTCGATCAGCGCCACAACTACGCGCCCAACGATTACGACCACCGGCTTAACTTCGAGCAGAGCCTTATCTATGAGTTGCCCTTCGGTCCCGGCAAGCACTGGCTGAGCACTGGTATCGCTTCGAAGGCGCTGGGTGGCTGGAGTCTTGGAGCCATCATTTCGGTGTACTCGGGGCTGCCCTTCAACGTCACCGCTAATGGCGGTACCATCAACACGTCGGGA
>Ga0206795_1152_pt1 | contig 13115 bp, 12 predicted proteins | sample Alteio_BWOrgCont_71_FD_152872 | JGI IMG/M metagenome (GOLD analysis project Ga0206795, IMG submission 152872) | Enriched cells from forest soil in Barre Woods Harvard Forest LTER site, Petersham, Massachusetts, United States -... | ecosystem: Environmental > Terrestrial > Soil > Temperate forest >... | reverse complement strand
TTTACCAGCGTCTGGCGCAGGTCGAGCCGCAGAACCCCCTGCACATGCAGAATTATCAGCAGGTGGTCAGCCAGCTCGGCGGAACTTCCGGCGCCAAGCTGATCACGCCCGAAGAAGCGGTCGTCCTCATCGACGATCTCGAAGCCACTGCTCCGGCCATTCACCAGCATTATTCGGATGAAGTCGCGCTCTCGGTACGCTCCGCTCTCACCGACGCCGAACTCTTCATCTCGTACAACATGCCGCAGAAGGCGCTTGGACCGCTGCTCGCGGCCCTGCCGCTCGCGCCCAGCGATCAGCGCATCAATCAGCGCCTGGCCGCCCTGCACACCCGCGCCAGCCGCTTCGCCGAAGCTGCTCTGTGCTGCCGCACGCTGCAACACGTCTATTCCGACGCTGGATATCCCGACGAAGCCACGCGATACGGCGAACTTGCCGACCGTTACGACGAGCGTTCTTCGAACTCCGCGTCCGCCGCACCCGGCGAAGAACAACCCATTTATCTCGATGCCTCGACTCGCACGGCCAACCAGGCCGCGGAATTTTCCGTCGACGAAACTCCAGCGGAAGCCGCTGTTGAAGTTGCAGAAGAACACGCACCCGTTGCCGAAGCCGCCGTGGAAGAGGCGGAAGTCTCGGCAACGTCACCCTGGCCCGCCGCCGACGCTCACGAAATCACCGTCGACACCGACGCTGCCAACGAGTTCGCCATCGTCGACGAATCCGCTTCCACCGAAGCGCCAGCTGCTGAAGCCGAAATCGATCTCTCCTCTGAGTGGGATGACAGCGTCACCGTTGAAGCCGATGCTCCGGCAGCGGTTGCAGAGGCAACAGCTCCGGAAGAAGCAGCTCCGGTCGAGGCCGGCAATGCGGTCGCCGAAGACATCATTAAGGTCGAAGAGGCCATCGAAGAGATTCGTTTCTATCTCGCTCACGACATGCACGAGCAGGCGCTCGCTGCGCTGGCCAAGCTGCAGACTCTGACGCAGGATCAGGCGAAAATCGACGAACTCCGCGCCGAAGTCGAAGCGGCCACGCCCGCAGCCGAGGAAGCCGCCGTCGCGGAAGAACCGGCCATCGAAGAAATCACCGTCGACGACATTCCCTCCGCGGAAATTGCAGTCGATGCACAGGCGGAAGAAGTTGCTCCCGTCGTGCAGACAGAAGAAATCCAGTTAGAAGCGCCCCAGCTTGAAGAAGTAAAGATTGAAGAAGCAAAGATTGAAGAAGTTAAGATCGAAGCAGTAAAGATCGCAGCGCCCGCGGCAGTTGCGCACGTCGAAGCTCCGGCAGTCGCAGCAGTGGCGAAGGAAGTAGCGCAGCCCGCGGCTCCGGAAGTGAAAGCTCCCGCAGCCAAGATTCCGGCCGTGGCCGCTCCGGTCGCCGCGAAAGCTCCGGCAGTGGCCGAAGCCAAAGTCGCTGCGCCTGCCCCTGAAGCTGCGCCCGAGGCAGAATCCGAGCCCGCATCCGGCGGCTTAAAAGATTTCGTTACCGATCTCGAATCATCGCTCGGCGAAGGCTTTCTGCCCGGCACAGTCACCAAGCCCGCGGAAATCCCTGCTGCGCCGGCGCAAGCTCCCGTAATTCACGCCCCGGCCGCGCAGAGCAAACCCGCCGCGGCTGCCACGCCATCCGCCCCGGTTCTCGGCGAGTTCGTCGCCGATATCGAAGCATCGCTCGGCGAAGATTTCCTGAAGGCTGCACCGGTTCCCGAAGCTCAACCTGCGGAAGTACAGACCGCCGAAGTCAAAACTGACATCAAGCCGCCAACCGCCGCACCGGCTGCTGCCACTGCCAAGCGTGCGCCACTGGCCGCCGGCGCCGCTGCATCCGCCGCGCCTTCGTCGTCGGCGCAACATACCGCTCCAGCATCCGTTGCTCCAGCATCCGTTGCTCCAGCGCCCGTTGCATCAGTGGCCTGGTCCGTACCCGCGCAGCCGGCGGCAATTCCGGTTGTGCCTCCCGCGCCAGCCGCAGCAAAAGCTGCATCGCCCTTTGCCGAAGACGCTGGGGTTGACCTCGCCGAAATGTTCGGCGAACTCAAACAGGATCTCGAAGCGGGCGTCTCCGCTACCGAAGAAGATCCCGAAACGCACTACAACCTCGGCATCGCCTTCCGCGAAATGGGCCTGCTCGACGAAGCCATCGGAGAGCTGCAGAAGGCCTGCCAGTCTTCCGAACGCGGCCGCCCGTTCCCGCAGATCATGCAGACCTACACCTGGCTCGCCCAGTGCTTCCTCGAAAAGGGAGTGCCCGAAGCTGCCGTTCGCTGGTATGACAAGGCGCTCGGCGTGCCCGGCATCGACGGCGAAACCCGCGTTGCGCTGCATTACGAACTCGCTGCGGCCTACGAAACCTCCGGTGACAAAACCAACGCCCTCAAGCACTTCATGGACGTTTACGGCACCAACATCGATTATCGCGACGTCGCCGAGCGCATCAAGGCCCTGAAGTCGTAAAATAACCCGGATGGGTTCCGTCCCCGAAAATTTTATGGGCAACTCGTTTCAGACTGGCATTCTCAGCGAAGCGACCTGCCGGGCTTTGGAATCGTTCCCGGAGACCTCTCGCGGTCTGGAGATCTTCCGCGCATGACCGATCCGGCCAACGCGCCCCAGGCGCCGTCTCCCGCCGCGGTACTGGACCCGCCGGAGCAGCAGGCTCCGCCCGAGCCCAACGGCATTCAAATCTGGATGCACCGCATCTCTGTCTTCCTCTTTGTTCTGATCAGCGCAGTCGCTGGCGTGCTTCTCGTCATTCTTCCCTGGACACCGGAGTGGACCGACAACTATCTTCTGCTCTCATTCCCCAGCCTGCGCACCATCGTTTCCAGCGGATTCTTTCGCGGCCTGTGCAGCGGCCTGGGCCTGCTCGACATCTGGATCGGTTTCTGGGAGGCGCTGCATTATCACGAACAACTGTAAGCACTCGTCAACGTATTATGTGGGGACGGGCGCTCTCGTCCGTCCGTCGAGCGCAGCTCGACTTTTTGAAGCACCTCCGAACGTGAGTTCTATCCATGACTGAAAGACTGAAATCCGCGCCCGTCGCCTACCAGAACGAACCGTTCCTCAACAGCCCCGATGGCCGCATCCTGCGCGTGCTCGCCGAATATCAGGAGCCGCTCGCCCGCTTCCGCCGCGAGCAGATTCAGGACACCGTTGTCTTCTTCGGCTCCGCCCGCTTTCATGGCCGTGAGGCCGCCGAAAAAACTCTCAGCACCATCGAACACAACAACGCCAAAACTCCGGCCGCGCAGCTCGAGAAAGATCTCAAGCGCGCCAAAGCCGGAGTCGATATGGCCCGCTACTACGAAGACGCGCGCAAGCTCGCGCACATGCTCACCGAGTGGTCCATCACCATTCCCGCGCGCCGTCACCGCTTCGTCGTCACCACCGGCGGAGGTCCCGGCATCATGGAGGCCGCCAACCTTGGCGCGCACGAAGCCGGAGGTAAATCGATCGGCCTCAATATTCAACTGCCCTTCGAGCAATATCCCAACGAATACATCACGCCCTCGCTCAACTTCCAGTTCCACTACTTCTTCATGCGCAAGTTCTGGTTCGCCTATCTGGCCAAGGGACTCGTCATCTTCCCCGGCGGCTTCGGTACCATGGACGAGCTTTTCGAAATCCTCACCCTTGCGCAAACCGACAAGCTCGCCAAAAAAATTCTCGTCATCATCTATGGCAGCGAATACTGGAACAAGATCATCAACTTCCAGGCCTTCGTCGACGCCGGATCGGTCTCGCCCGAGGATATGGAATTGTTCAAGATCGTCGACACTCCGGAAGCCGCCTTCGAATTCCTCCGCGACGGCCTGACGAAATATCATCTCGGCGGTGCGGTAAAAAAAGAAGGCGAAGTCACTCCCGAGATCGCGAAAACGCGGCCGTAAATCCCTTAAGGTTTTGTCATTCCAAACGCCAAGCGAAGCGCAGGCGGAGGAACCTGCTTTTCTGAATTAAACTGCAACGGATGCCCACCCGTGGCCTGCTCTACTACATCACCGACCGTACCGCATTTGCCGACGACGAACCCACGCGCCGCCGACGTCTCCTCGAGAAAATTGCCGAAGCCGCCCGCGCCGGAGTCGACTACATCCAGCTCCGCGAAAAAGATCTTCCGGTACGCGACCTCGAATGGCTAGCCCAAGAAGCCATCACTCTTCTCAATCAACTACGGACCGGCCACAAATCACTGCCCACTGCTCTCCTCATCAACCACCGCACCGACGTCGCCCTAGCCACCGGAGCCGACGGCGTTCACCTCCGCGCGGACGACATCTCCCCGCAAGAGGTAAGCACCATTTGGACAAAATGTGGCGCGGGCACTCATGCCCGCGAACTCTCACCACGAAGACCTGTCATCGCCGTCTCCTGCCACTCAGTAGCAGAAGTAACCCAAGCCGCCTCACAGGCCGCACCCTTCGCCGTCTTCGCCCCAGTGTTCGAAAAAAAAGATTCCGCAAATTCAAAGCCCGCAGGACTCGCTGCTCTGCGCGAAGCCTGCAAAGCCGAAATCCCCGTCCTCGCTCTCGGCGGCATAACTCTCTCCAATGCACACTCCTGCCTCGAAGCCGGAGCCGCCGGCATCGCTGCCATCCGTTTATTTCAGGAAAACAACATCGCCGAAATCGTCCGCGCCTTGCGCTAAACACGAATGCGCCGGAGCCATCCGTCAGCCCCAGCGCATCCTGAATCGTTCGCCAGTTTCGCGATTTTAAAATCTATTCATCCGCCACGGAATTCTTCAGCGTCCCCACGCCTTCAATCGTCACTTCCATCACATCGCCTGCTACCACCGGACCTACGCCCGCCGGCGTTCCCGTCGGAATCAAATCCCCCGGATACAGCGTCATCGCCTGCGCGATATACCGGATCACCGTAGCCAGCGAAAAAATAAAATCCCGCGTATTCCCCTGCTGCCGAACCTCGCCATTGACGCGGGTTTCCACGCCTATCCCCGCGCCTGCTGCGAAACTCGGATCGATCCCCTCCGTGACCACTACCGGGCCTACCGGGCAAAACGTGTCGAATCCCTTGGCCCGCGTCCACTGCCCGTCCGTCTTTTGCAGGTCGCGCGCCGTCACATCATTCACGCACGTATAGCCCAAAATAAATTGCCGGATATCCACATCCGCTGCCGGCTGAAAACAAGTCTTGCCAATCACCACTCCCAGCTCGCCTTCAAAATCCACGCGCTGCGAACTCTTTGGACGCCGCACCACGCCGCCCGGTGACAGCAGCGCCGACGGCGGCTTGAAAAAAATCAGCGGCTCCTTTGGCACTTCGTTTCCCAGCTCCGCCGCATGCTCTTTATAATTCCGCCCCACGCACACGATCTTCGACGGACGCACCGGCGCCAATAACGACGCCTCTTCCAGCGCAATCGCTTCGATGCGCCGCGTGCGCAAGCTCTCCATGTCGCCGTCGGCTTCTTCCGGCGGCGTAACCAGAATCCGCACAATCGAATCGCGCCCGGCCACAGACTCGACCAGCCCATACTGCGCCTGGCCATTGAATTGAAATCGGCAATATCTCATCGCCTCTATCTAACCACATCTTCGCGATTCGTGGCTTGCACCTGCCTCCAATCAGCGCGCAATGAGGTCGCTGATTTCCTGAACACGAATCACTGGACACTGGTACTTACCCTTCACTCCGCCGCCGAAGTCTAGCTCGCTCCCTGCACCTCATCCCAAATGCGCTGCCCATGCGTCTCCTTCAGCAGCACACTTCCCACAATCAGCGTCAAACCGGCAACAATCATCGGATAGTAAAGCCCGGCATAAATATTCCCTGTCGCCGCCACCGACGACAGCCCGATCAGCGGCAGCAACCCGCCAAACACGCCGTTGCCGATGTGATAGGGCAGCGAGAGCGACGTATAACGTATCTTCGCCGGGAACGCCTCAATCAGATACGCCGCGATCGGTCCGTAAATCAGGCACACATACAGGACCTGAATGAAAACCAGCAGCACCAGCATGGTGAGATTAGGGCTCGGAGCCTCTTTGGCCGGCACCAGCGCGCCGGTCGCATCCGTCGTCATGGCCGTGAGCGAGATCGCGCCCGTTACCTTGCTCCGCGCCGACTTCACCGTTACCACATTATTTCCCGCGGCGCGCTCCATCGCCTTGTAGATCGGAATATAAGTGAGCACTGCGAACAAGCAGCCCGCCATCATCAGCTTCTTCCGCCCGATGCGGTCCGAAAGCGCGCCCACCACAGTAAAGAACGGCATCGCCAATAGCAGTGCAATGGCGACCACAATGTTGGCGGTCTTCACATTTATTTTCAGAATGGTCTGCATATAGAACAGCGCATAAAACTGCCCCGTATACCAGATCACACCCTGCCCCGCCGTCGCGCCGAAAAGTGAGATCAGCACGTTCTTCAGATTCGGCCATTTCGTGAACGCATCTTTCAGCGGCTGGGCCGAAGTCATCCCCGCGCTCTTCAGCTGCGCGAAGATTGGCGACTCCTTCATCTTCATGCGAATGTAGAGAGAAATCATTACCAGGATGATCGAGATGAGAAACGGAATCCGCCAGCCATACGCGGCGAAGTCTTCCTTCGACATCGAGTTCTGCGTCACCAGAATCACGATCAGCGAAACGAATAATCCCAGCGTCGCCGTGATCTGAATAAAGCTGGTGTAGAAGCCGCGCTTGTCATCGGGAACGTGCTCGCCTACATACACCGCCGCGCCGCCATATTCGCCGCCCAGCGCCAACCCCTGCAGCACGCGGATCAGCAGCAGCACGATCGGCGCAAACCAGCCCGCCGTCGCATAGGACGGCAAGAGGCCAATGGCAAACGTCGAAAATCCCATGATCGAAAGCGTCACCAGAAACGCATATTTGCGCCCCACCAGATCGCCGATGCGCCCAAAGAAAAGCGCGCCGAAGGGCCGCACCAGGAAGCCGACCGCAAAGGTCGCGAGGTACGCAACGTATTGAAACGTGTCATTGCCCGGCGGATAAAATTTCGGGCTCAGAATGGCCGCGAGGCTGCCGAAAATATAGAAGTCATACCACTCGATCATGGTCCCCACAGACGACGCCATGATCACCCGCCAAATGCTATAACCACCCGTGCGGTCGAACGCCACGCTTTGAGTCGACATGGTTCAGCCCCCAATATTCTGTTGTTTAATTCGTATGTTTGATTTTCGCGCCCGATCGTTGCCCAAGCGATCGCGCCCGCCCGAAGTCGCAACAGCATACTACGCCGGTCAATCCCCTCCAAATGCTGGGGGGAAGGACACGACCTCAGCCGTGCCGATTCGCCATCCTTTGGAGGATTTTGTCATTCCGAACCGGCGCGAAGCCGCGGTGAGGAACCTCCTTTTTGCAACCTCACTACAAGCCCGCGCAGCACCGTGGAAGAGCGGCCGCTTTAGCGCCGCGTCAATCGTGATCATCAAAACCGGGCTTTAGCCCGGCGTCGGCCGCGAAAAAATAAAGGCGTCCCAAAGGGACGCCTTTCAACACCCCGAACTTCAAACCCGCGCTACGCCCCCGCTCCCTTACCCCTCGCCCACTTGGCCAACTCCTCAATCTTCGGCACCGATTCCGGATCGGTCAGCTTCCGCTCCGGCAACGCCGTGCCATTTCGCATCGCCTCCACCAGCATCTCAATCGCGAGATCCGTGTTCTGCCGGATAAAAATCGTCGCGGCCAGCGTCCCGTTGCGCACCCACGCCTGACCCGTCTTCGGCATGCCGTCGCATCCGGTAAACGGAATCTTCATCCATCGCGCCGAGTCCGACATTTCGCTGAACGCCCTGCGCGCGCCCATGGCCATGCTGTCATCCTGCGCGCCCACCAGATCGATGCGGCTTTCCTGCGACGTTCGCAATTTCAACCATGAACTTACAATTTTGTACGCACCCTCTTCCGTCCAGTTCGCGCGCATCGACTTCATCTGGATATTCGCTGGCTTCGTCATGTTCATACCGCGCGTACGCTCTTTCGCCGCTCCGCTGTTCGGCGGCCCTTCGATATAAAGGATCGATCCGCCATTCGGCAGCAGCGCTTCGAACTGCCGGCCTTGAATTCTTCCGACCGCTTCGTGATCGGAGCTGATCGCGAACGCCGGCGTCTTATACGAGCGCCGCAAGTCCGCCAGATAGTCCGCCTCATGATTCAGCACCACCCACGCAATTCCTGCTGCCACAGCGGCGCGCGCCACCTGCGGAAACGCCGTGCCGCCCGCCGGCTCGAACAGAATCGCGTCCGGTTTGACGACCGATGCCTCTTGAATGTAGTGCAGCAACTGCTGGCTCTGCGTCAGCGCATCGTTGTTGGCGTGGATGATCTCCGCCTCAACGCCCAACCGCTTCGCCGCTTTCTGCGCGGCCTGCGCCTGCTCCTGCTGGTAGTCGTTGTCGTTGTTGGTTAAAGAAACCAAAAAATTGAGCTTTTTCATGAACGGGATCCCATCCGGATCATAGCCGAAGCGCCGCGCCCCGCACGGTTACTGGAGTAACAGGATTGTAAAGATTCTTGTGTAAGTATCGGGAAGCAGATGCGGATGGTCAGCAGGATTCTTACCGCACCCTAAGCGCCGGCAGACGCGCCTTTGGCCTTCGCCGGTTCGCCCATGAATTCTTTCAAATGCACATCGAGGGCATGGCGGCTCGCATCGCTCATCTCGATGAAGCGAAATGGCTGCATCCATCCTTGCGTCGCCCACATGGGAAACAGCATCTGCGCCTTCTCGCGCACGGTCGCGCCGCCGATGTGAAAAATCATCTCGACGCCCAGCTTCTCGTCCAGCGGCTGCTCCAGATGCACCACGCCGCCGGTCACAGAAAGCTGATGAAATGCCGCCCTGATGTCGCGCTTGTTGGGCAAGCGCACCAGCACCAGCACCGATCCGCGCAGCTTCACGCGAAACGGACGCTCTGATTTCTTGTTCGCACGATGCGTCGCTGCTGGCACAGCCTCGCTCGACGCAACTTCTGTCGGCACAACGTCGGCATGCGCCACTTCGTCCTGCTCGTCGTTGTCCTGCTCATCGCTCGAGACAGTTCGTACTTCAATCTCGGCCGTGTCCTCGTCGGTTGTCGAGTCGTGGGGCATCGAATTGGGCTGTTCATCCATCTGCACGCAAGTATGCCAGCCGCGATTCGACCTAGCGAGTTACCAAAGCACGAGAACGACCTCGTTACGCATTAGAAATTTCGTGGATGAGATGCCTTTGAAAGGCTGCAGCTGGAAAGCGCGCGCGTTATTTGCGCCCTGGATGCGACTCTGCGCCTTCGGAAAACACGTTGTAAGGCCAGGCCGGTTTCTTCACCATCAGCTTCGGAGCGTTCGCGGCTTCGCTCTCCCCCGCAGGCCCCGGAACATTCTGCGCCTCCGCCGTCTTCCAATCCGCTGGCGGATCGGCAATGCCCCACACATTTCCATGCGTATAGAGCGCAGCACCAATCAGAAACCACTTGCCGTCGTTACCGAGCGGCAGGCAGTTCGCCACGCGCGCGGTCACGCTGCCCCCGCCGGGCAGCCCGCTCAGCATGATCGGAGTCTCCGGTTGCAGCGCTTCCGAACTGCGGAAGCCGCATCCCGTGCCGCTGACAATCACCACCGAACACTTCTCGCCGAACGGACGCCTGCGGTCGAGGCTGATGACGCTGACCGGAATCTCCACGCGAATTCGCGTGCTGCGCCGGATCGCTTTGGCTGTGTGCACTTCCATGAGATCAATGCGGACTTTCTATTTTGTCAGATTCTCCAGCCGATGGCTGGTGACCAAGGTAACCGTAACAAGAACCATGTGGGGACGGGCGCTCTCGCCCGTCCCAGCGGAGCGCAGCTCCGCACTTAACGCCGAGCATTCTTCTGCGCCTGCTTCACGCCAGCTCGAATGCCTCTCGCAACAGCTCGCAAATATCCCGCTCGATCCATCGCCGCCATGGTCGCAGCCGCGATTCCGCCCGGTGTCGCTGCTTCTTCCAGCAATTCATCGAGACTCAGCCCGCTGGCACGCCAATAAAAAATGCCATCGCCCAATGCATGTGCCGCTGCAATCAGCGCAGTCTTGTGATTGAGGCCTGCATCCTGCGCGGCTTTGGCCAGCGCTGCCAATGCGTGATAGCCATGCGTCGACGAATGTACCGCCGTGATCGCATCCATCTGCTCTTCGCGCAGATCGAGCACCGGACCAACCAGCTCGAAGAATTTGCGCACGCGCACACGATCCGCCTTCGTCACGCTACGCTCAAAGCAAACCGGAGTCAGCCCGCGGCCAATGCGGCACACCGGACTCGGCATAGCCCGCGACCACCGCACCGCCCCCATGGACGCCTGCAGATTCTTCAACGGAATGCCTGCGGCCAGACTGATGCATAAGCGTGGCAGCGCCGCGCCACAAGCCACAACTTGCGCGAGCATCTCTTTCACTGATCCCGGACGCACCGCGACAATCAACATCTCTGCGCCTTCGATCGCCGACTTCAAATCGCGCGCGACTTCCACGCTCGACTCGCGCTGCAACGCGCGCACCTTCTCCGGATGGCGATCGTAAACAAGGATCGTGCGTTTATCTCCTGCCAGGCGCAGGCCAGCGGCCAGCGCGCCCGTAATGCGTCCTCCGCCAAGAAAGAGTGTGGCTTCTGATTCTCTATTCATCTTTTGCTAGCGGCTCGCCAGTCCGCCCGCGGTCTCGCCGCCATCCATGGTGAAGACGTGGCCGGTGGCGTAAGCCGCGTCATCCGACGCGAGATACGCGAACAGCGCCGCAATCTCCTCGGGCTTCGCGTGGCGTCCCAGCGGAATCTTGCGATTGACTTCGTCGAGCATCGCGTCAGAATATTCCGCGCGCTGCATGGGTGTGAGCACGTATCCGGGCGCGACCGCGCATACGCGCACGCGCGGCGCGAGCTCCAGCGCCATGGATCGCGTCAGCTCAATCACTCCTGCCTTGGTGGCGTTGTAGTCCGCGTAATACGGATAGCCCATCACGCCATTGGTCGACGCCGTCTGCAGAATCACTCCCGCGCCCGATTCCGCGTAACGCTCCGACATGTGCCGCGCCGCAGTCTGCGCCACGTAGAAGACGCCGGTCAGGTTGACGGCGAGCACTCGCTCCCACTCTTCCGGCGTGATGTCGAGAAACTTGTGGCGAATGCTGATGCCGGCATTGTTGATGAGCACGTCGACGCCATCCATCAGGCGGATGGCTTCGGCGAACGCCGCCTCCACCTGCATCAGATCGGTGACGTCGGCAATGATGGTGCTGGTGAGTGCGGGCAGTTCGCGCTTGATCTGCTCGCAGGCCTGCGGGTCGCGGTCGAGGACGCAGACGCGCGAGCCTTCTTCTAAAAACCGCGCGGCAGTCGCTGCCCCAATGCCGCTCGCACCGCCCGTTATCAGGACGCGCTTGTCTTTAAGACCTTTCATAGCCCCGCATTATCTCAGACAGGAGTGTGGCGACCTTGCTGTGGGTGTAGGTTTGAAACTGGAAGGGCTGCAATATTCGTGTCTTCATTTTTCGGATCTCCCTCGCCAAATTATTGGATTCATTAGAGTTAGGCACCGGAAATCGGAAGGGTGTCCGAGCAAAATCTTGTAAACAATGGACTAAGAGCTCTCGAATTGCGCGGAGGGAGCGGGCTTGGACTGCTTCAAAGACGCCTTGCGGGTGGAACGCGCGAGCATAGTTTCCAATTTGAACTCGTTGGAAATTCTCAGTAAAGGTTGTTCGTCACAATGAGGAGGATTTTTTGGGGTGGGGCTGTTGAAAAGTTCCGGAACTGAAGGGATTCCGTCTGGATGCATGGCCCCGGCGGCTAAAGCCGCGATCTCGGTAGGCGCGTGAGCGGCGCGAATCATCCTAACGTCGCAAAAGAAGGCGAAGAACGGGAGCACCCAAGTTTGGTTGCGCGCACTTTGCCGCGAAAGCTGGGCCACGCGTCCTCTCAGTGGACTTGGAATGGCAGTCGCTCGCCTTCAGAATTCGATATAGGGTTTTTCTTCGCATAGGTTCCCAAAATCGGTTCTGGCCAAAGTGCAAGTTGAATAGGCTTGGTCACGGGGACTCGTATCTCAGAGCCCGTCGCAAGTTGTCCGCGGAGGGTTTCGGTCCAGAAGTAAATGCGATCTTCGTCGAGCCGGGCCGTACCGTAATGGTTGAGTTGCACAGACACGAGCTGCTCAAGCGGCGTCTTCTTCGCGTAGTGTATGACATAGCTGGCTAGCCGCCTACTCAGTGAATACTGGAGCTTGGCTGCTGTTATGAGAGCCCTAACGGCTGCCAGCTCGGGAAAGGGATTTTCTTCAAGATTAATATCTAGAACTTGCCTTCTATGTCCTTCGAAAAAGCCTGACGAGTGGAGCTTTCTGCGGTCGCCACCAATTTTCAGCTCTATTGTAACTGCTTCCACGTTAAGGAATGTGGTCCTAGTAAGAGCTTCGAAGTCGCCTGCGCCAGCGCGGCGTTCACGGACTGCCCACGTGTCGGAGAGAGGCCAGATGTCTATCATCCATCCTTTTGTATTTAGATGAAGCCCCCCGAATCGGGTCCTCCTCACGAGCACATCACTAAAGAGTAAAGCTAATTGCTCCACGGATGCGCCATCCACCACAACGTCGACATCTCTCGGGTCTCTTCTGGGGCCGTAACGCATTAGGTCTCGGAGCGTACCGCCAAACAGAACGGCGTCCAGACGCTGTTCCGCGATTCTCCTGAGGAGATTTATTAATGGTGCTCTTCGGAGAGACTTGCTTAGAAGAAAACCCGACACACGTTTCCTAAGTAATTTCACGTCCGGATTGTTTTCGGCTCTAGCCATTCATGAGACGCTTGTGTGTCTTTATCGCGAATGTGTCAGTCATTCCCGCGATCTGGTCGGTTACTAGCTGCAATCTATAGTATCTCTCAGGCAGCTTCCCTTCATCCAGTGCTGCTTGGAAGACCTTTCGGTAATTGCTAGAGATGAGCGAAAATGCCTTTCCCTCAAATCCCTTTCTGCAGGACTTTGGTTCTTCCTCGGAGCCGCACACTCGGGCGCCTTCCCAGAAGACGTCCATTAAGTCATGGATCACTTTTCTGCCCATGAGCTCAAGTTTTATTGTGCTCGGAGAGGGATAGACATATCGTTGT
>Ga0206795_1150_pt1 | contig 13208 bp, 13 predicted proteins | sample Alteio_BWOrgCont_71_FD_152872 | JGI IMG/M metagenome (GOLD analysis project Ga0206795, IMG submission 152872) | Enriched cells from forest soil in Barre Woods Harvard Forest LTER site, Petersham, Massachusetts, United States -... | ecosystem: Environmental > Terrestrial > Soil > Temperate forest >... | reverse complement strand
GTTTCCAAAGAGGTTGGCCGGGAACCCAAGAGAGCTCCCCATCTCCTCTCACACCAGGAGGAACGCCTCCGGATTGGGTCGAGAGAAACGTGCAACCAAGGGTCGACCGAAGGAAGCACGGATAGATGGTTGAGCAGTCTTACAACCCCATAGTACCGGTGAAGGTGGGGAACTGCAGGGCTCCGCAAGGAGCGGCCACGGAACCCACTGGAGGGAAGGGGGAAGCAGGCATACGAATCTGTCGAAAGGAGACATAATCGGGACTCAGAACCCGGGGCATTATGTGCACGGATATCGACAGAATAGCTGAACTTGCAAAGGAGGATTCGCAGCGACAGTTCTACTCCATCGCTCACCTGATTACAGCGGAGAAGTTGTATGAGGCATTTCGGAGTCTGAGAAAGGACGCCAGTGCCGGGGTTGACGGCGTCAAGTACGCAGAGTATGAAAGCAACGCCGAGGAGAATGTCCGCCAGTTGCATCGGCGGCTCGTAGAAGGCAAGTATCAGGCCCAACCGCTCCGGCGAGTGTATATCCCCAAGGAAAACGGGCAACAGAGACCAATTTCTATACCCGCCCTCGAGGATAAGGTCGTGCAGAAAGCGGTGGTGGATTTGTTGAACGCCATTTACGAGCAGGATTTTCTCGAGTGCTCATACGGGTTTAGGCCCGGACGAGGGCAACACCAGGCCCTGGAAGAAGTGGGAAGGGTGATCTGCACTCGGCCAACGGGATGGGTCCTGGAATTGGATATCCGCTCATACTTCGACAACATTGTTCGGGACACTCTCATCGAGATGGTGGAGAAGCGCGTTAGCGACGGCAGCGTGCTCCGGCTGATCCAAAAATGGATTAAGGTTGGAGTCATCGAAAACGGCAAAATGTTCGTCAGCAAAACAGGGACTGGACAGGGGCAACCGATTAGTCCGCTCTTGTCCAACATCTACCTGCACTACCTACTCGACGAATGGTTCGAGAAAGTGGTGAAGCCTCGCATGAAGGGGGAAGCGTACGAGATTCGTTTTGCCGACGATGCCATCTTGTGTTTTCAGAACAAGGAGGACGCGGAAAAGGTGCTGAGTGTCTTACCGAAAGACGCCAACGCCGACGGCCGGACGCCAGCGCGAGAGATGCCTCAGGTTGTTTGTGTAAAAGAGAAACAGCAGGACGATGCCGATGGGGAGTAGGACGCCGGCGAGTCCTATCGAGAGAAAGCCGAGGGCGCAGGCCGCCCCAAAGCCGGCGGATGTCTGCCAGGAGTGCACGCGCAACGAGCGCCAGAAGAAATAGACGGCCAGCGTGAGCCAGAGTGTCAGCAGGACGACGGGGAAAAGCAGATGACCGAAGAGAAAGATGCCGCATGAGGTGACGAGGATGAGAGCGGCATAAAACCCCGCGACCGGCGTGAGCAACAAGCGCGATCCTAATGTGAGGGTAAGGGTGAACAGGGCCAGCACAGCAAGGGCGAGCGGGATCCGGGCGGTGTGATCGGATACTCCGAAGACGCGAAAGCAGGCGGCGGTAGCCCATATCAGCAGGGGCGGGGTCTGTGGCGAGCGAACGCCGTTGATATGCGGGATAACCCAGTCGCCGGTAACCGCCATCTCGCGCGCCGCTTCGGCGTTGACGGCGTCCGGGCCGTCGATCAGCGGAGGCTTGATCAGGGAGAATGAAGCGTACAGCAGCACCCACAGTCCGAGCAGGGGAAAGACGAAACGCTTGGCGGTGCGCAGACTGTTCACGGTCGCGTCTCCGGTGTCGCGTCAAGTCTCGGGTGGTGGCGGGGCATTGGGCGATTATAGAGAAAAGGCAGGGCTCAGGGATCAGGGAACAGGGAACAGGGGTCTTGGTGCTGGCGTCGTCGCTTCCCACCCTTCGCGTTGCGAAGGATGGGGCACCCTCGATTGCGGCTGGTTCAGTAACAGCAGGTCCTTCGACTTCTCACGCTTCCCCCCCCACGGACAAAGACCGTCCGTGGGGGCCCCCGTTTCGCGCGCTTCGCTCAGGATGACATCACCATTACGTTATCGCCGACGGCTGATTGAGGAGTTCTGTTCCCTGATCTCTGTTCCTTGCCACTGAGGTGTACTGCACCCCTTAGCTGAGACACGCTGGAAGCCCGTTAATTGGGGACACTTCAGCGTTTTTCGTTCTTATTTTATCGATCAGCAGTCGCCGAGCTCTGGGAAGTGTGGAAATCCTGAAGGGATTTCCAAGGCCTGTGGGAGCGGTGGTAAACCTGTATTTGGTTTTCCACCGCTTCCATCAGCGCCGTCACTTTCCAGAGCTTGGCTCGCCTGCTCAAACTCTTCCGGTGTGAGATAACGCAACGCCGAATGCAGCCTTTGGCGGTTATACACCTGCTCCAAAAACTCACCGATTCGACTGCGTGCGTTTTCTAGATCCTGATAGTCCGTTCCGTGCACCTCCTCTTCTTTGAGCGTCCGCATAAATCGTTCCGCACGTGCGTTGTCGTATGGATTGCCGCGCCGGCTCATGCTGATCTGAATCTCGCGCTGCTCCAGTATCTCCGTGTAGTCACTCGACGCGTACTGCACCCCGCGATCTGAGTGGTGGATGAGTTCCTCGGCTTTCCAGTTGCGCTCGTTGAGCGCCATCTGCAAAGCCCGAATCGCCAGCTCAGCCTGCAACGTGCGTCCCAGATCCCAACCGATCACGCGCCGTGAGTACGCATCCAAAACCACCGCCAGATAGACGAACTCGCTGCGTAGCCGAATGAAAGTAATGTCCGCCACCCACAACTGGTTGAGCTTCGTTAAACTCACACGCCGCGCCAGGTTCGGATAAATCGGCAGATTGTGCCGCGAATCCGTCGTAAACACATACTTCATCCGTCGCAAGCTCAGCAGGTTGTCTTCTCGCATCAAGCGCAGGACACGCTTGTGGTTGACTACCTGCCCTTCACGCCGCAGCAACTCAGTCAACATCCGGTAGCCACGGAGACGATGATGCGCTACCGCTAACTCCTGCAAGCGTGCGCGCAACAACAAGTCCGCCTGTTCAGGCAAAGTCTGCTGCAAATAGCGATAGAAGCCCGCTCGACTCACTTCCGCCAGCTGGCACTGCCGTTCCACTGTCAGTCCTACTCCTTCGAATGAGAGCGTGGCTTCGATGCCGCCATAGACCCCTTGCCGCCATCGCTGGTACGATTCGCGGCTGCTCCCCTGACATGCTCGAAGGTTCGTTTGAAAAAATCCAGTTCCACTTGCTTGCGGCCTAGCAGCCGCTCCAGTTCTGCGATCCGCAACTCAGCTACTCCGACGGCTGGCTGTGAAACTGATTTCGATTTGCTCCCTGGCGGCCTTCCCCTGCCTCGCTCCAGCGCCGCCTTGCCGCCAGCCTGCAACCGTTCGCGCCACAAGTATAAGAACTTCCGCCCAACACCTAACTCCTCCGCCAAGGCGGGGACGGTCTTGCCACGCTGCCCCATGCGACTGACCGCATCCTGCTTGAACTCCGCGCTGTACCGTGCTCTCCGTTTGCTCATCGGTCATCTCCATTATGACCGCTGAGTGTCCCCATTTTCCGCACACCAACTGTGTCTCACTCTTGGGGTGCACTACAAGGTGACCCCCTAAATTGTCACAAAAGCTTTGGTCACAATCTCCGACTTTATTTCAACGTCTTTGTATCTCCTAGCAAGGGTTGGGGTCTGGGGAAGGGGACGGCGTTTGAGTCCCCTTCCCCAGTTATCCATGTAGAAGCCTGCTTCTCGTTCTCATCGTTCACAGTAAACTGCACGGTTGCACCCCGAGAGTTTGCCGGCTGTTTCCGCTCGCTTTGCTGTTCAAATTCCTCAGGAGATCGATACCCCAAGGCCGAGTGCAGTCGCTGCCGATTGTAATATTCCTCGATGAACTCTTCGATGTTCGTGCGCAGTTGCTCCAGATCGTTGTAGCGGTTTGTGTAAATTTCCTCTTGCTTCAGAGTCTTCATGAAGCTTTCCCAGCTCGCATTCTCGTACGGGTTCGCGGGACGGCTCATGCTTGCAACCATGCCGTACTTGTCCAGCGCCGCCACATATTCCGGGCTCGCATATTGAAGCCCTCGATCAGAATGATGCACCAAACCCGCTTGCGGCTGTCGATCGGCAACTGCACGCTCCAGCGCAGCCACCGTGAGGCGGTGACTCATCATCGTTCGATCTACAGCCCACCCTACAACTTTGCGGGGTGGATCTGGCTCCTGCGGAGTCATGAGCAGTATCAAAGGTTCAGGACAGGAAGTTAACCGCAGCTAGCTGATACGGCCACACGAAAGTAATTTGCCGAATTCCAAGTGTCCTGCGATCCCGTCGAATGACAACAATTGTTTCGTTGTTCTATCGGATCGACCGACGATCGTAATACCTACACGGATTAGGCCTGAAGCAGAGCTCGGCGGGAGCGCCAGAAGCGATGGTTGGACCATCGCCGTTCTGATGTGTAATAGAGCCATCGCTGTCGAACATATTCATCATATTCGAGTCGAAGTTGCCGAGCATATTCTATAGTGAGGTTCGGGTTTCCTCCGAGTTGCTGGATGATTGCGCTTGATGCGAAATTAGCGCGACGGAGCGCATTGAAGATGCCCCGCCCTGAAATCGGGTCAAATGAGCAGGCACTGTCACCGACTGCCAGCCATGCTGCTCCAAAAACTGCTCTTCTGCAGGATGAAGTAACGTGCAGGACAGTGGAATTGTCAATCTGCCCTCCTTTAAGGCGCTGACCTGTAATCGGGGCATTGCGAAGTTCTTGCTGAATGGAAATGCCGTCTTGTCGATAGATAGCTGGGTCGGTAAAAAACATTGCCATTGTAAAGCCATTGGGCAATGGAGCTGTATACCACCACCCGGAAGGAGTCGACTCGATGCAAGTTCGGAGATCGTCTCCATTACGGCGAGTGTGGGAAACTGATAAGGCGATAGCGAGTAACTCGTCATCAGTGTCCCGATCTCCGTTTCCGTCCAACCTGATTCCGTTTTTCCCCGACGCGTCCACAAGGATGCGGGCATGCAATCCGTTCACCCGCCAGCAGTCACCTTCACGAGAGCATGCGTTTACGCGTCGCCTTAAATGCAGCTGCGCTCCTGCCTTCTCGGCTTCCAGCACCAGCATTTGATCAAAGCTCGCACGGTCGATGTGCCATCCCAGTCCATGAACGTTGCGTATGAAATCGGATTCGATCGGGATGGGATCACCCCAAACGGAAATCATGCCAGGAGCGTCGAGCGGAGAAAGATTTCGAAACGCATCCCAGACTCCTAACTCACAAAGTACGGGATTGATTTCGGGTGGCAGTGTCTCGCCGTATCGCTGGGACTCGTACGCTGTAGCCTCTAGCAATGCAACCTTGCACGCCTGACGAGCGAGGCATAGTCCTACAGCTGCACCCGCAGGTCCACCACCAACTATCAGTACGTCGAACATCTCGTCCGTAATGTTCTTCATGGAGAATTCAAGATTGGTTACGGCGTGCTGCTTCTCAGCAGAATATAATTCTCGCGCTGAGGAGTGCGATGAATCTGGACTTGGTTGTTGAAGCGCGTATCCATCCGGCAATAGGAATCGCCCGGGTAGGAAACAGTGATGAGTTCTTCATTGGCCCTGAAGTCTCCTACGCTACCCTACCCCCGCAGGGCGGTTATCGAGACGCAGAGGGTCGGCTTAAACGACAGGCAGCACGGTTCCGTATCTACGGATACGACAGCCATGCCAATGTAGTAGCCGAGTTGACAACAGCCAACGCCGAAATCCATTGGTCTGCACATGTGGCGAACAAGAAAGCGGCGTGGTACGACTTCAACGTTGCTCTTGATTTACCCGATTCCATTAACGTTCGTTCGCCTCGTCGCAATGCGGCAATCCAGGGCAAGGAACGTCATCAGTTGATCATCGATCCGGGATCTCGCTCGATTTCCGGCCCCAATCAAAAATCACTCCCTTTTGACACAGGAGAGTTCTTCGGCAAAAAGGTGTGTCTCGGAGAGCTGTTGACGGATGAATCCGGCCGTCTGATGTTTCTGGGAGGCAAGGGAGAATCGGAGAGCCCGCTGCCAGGCTATTCTCTCGTAACATTCGCAAACAATCCCGGATGGCATGACGATACCTCCGATGGTCCGGTATCTGCGACCGTCACTATCAAAGGGCGCTCGATACCTGTTGACCCTGCATGGGTTGTCACGGCTCCGCCGAACTACTCTCCGGACCTTGTGACTCCTCAAACAATGTACGACGTGATCTTCGATGCGTCGGCCGGATCGTTAATCCCTCGACCTGCTAAGCCTTCTTTCACGCACGACATTCTGCCGCTGTTCCGCCAATTTAACGAAGCACAATGGGTCAATTTAGGCTTCTTTGTTCAATTCGGGTGGAGCGGTCCCAACGATTTTCTGCGCCCGGAAGTGCTCCTGAAGCTCGCTACGCCGCCAGATGGAAAGAAGGATCCCTATGGAGAAGTGCGCCGTCAAATCGTCTATTCTTTCCGGGATCCTTCCTCGGATATCTTCGAACCCCTGAAATGGCCTCCGCTCTACGGGGATGCTTTTGGAAGCTTCGACAGTCCACCCAGCCCGCGGGCAGGCTTTAATGTTACCAAGACAATCTACACGTTTCTCGAACAGTGGATGGAAGGCGATTTTGTCGGTGACTTTGACTCAAATGCAAAGCATCCAGCGTCTATCGAAGAGATAGCTGTGGAGGATCAGCCCGCTACGTTGGATAAGGCTGCCCTCCATTTCTGCATGGGCGGACCGTTTCATCCTGGCTGCGAGATGACATGGCCAATGCGGATTGTCTCCATGTATCGCGCTCCATTTCGCTTACGGCAGAGGCCGATCACCGATAAAGAGCCGGATTACGGCGAGTTCCTCACGCAGGCGACAATTTTGTCGACCGATGGTCCTCTCTCAGCCAGTGGCCCCGGCGATGTCAGCAAGTGGATGGCAGTTCCGTGGCAAACTGATACTGCAAGTTGCAGGGCTGGATACCCGGGAACCGAGTTTCCGGCCGATACCTTCATTCCAACCTTCTGGCCCTCACGTGTGCCGAACACGGTTCTTTCGGAAAGGAGCTATAAAACGGTCATCGATTCGAGTCTGCCACTCGATGTGCGCACTGCCGCGTTTTATCAACGGCCAAACTGGTTGCGGAGTCTTGGCCTGAATCGACCGTATGTGGAACAGATCACGCACATGATCGATCACTTCGGTGAATTGGGCTTGATAGAAAAGCGCGAGGCCGAAGCAGGTCCTCATTTCCCCTCGGTGATGTATGTTGAGACGCTGCCGCCATCTCGAGGCCCGCAACTGGTCGCAGCAGAGGCGATGGTCGAGGCCGAGCCTCAAATCGAAGGATCCGGAGTAGATCTCGAATTCGCACAGGCTCGATTTGGTGGATTACGTCGACTCAGATAGCGATCAGAATTACAGTAGCCTCTGAATTTGCTTGTGAGTGCTGATTGGCTGCGAACTCAATAATCTCTGTACCGGCGTAGAGCGCCCCACCGCGAACCCATTTTCGGCAACAGCCTTCGTCAGATAACTATCGTGAATAAGCGTGAGATGAAAAGAAACCGCCGATCGATTGTTATTGACACTGACACAGGATGCGACGATGCCGTCGCGCTGATCATGGCCCTGCGCTCACCAAGTGTGGAAGTCAAAGCAATCACCACCGTCGCCGGCAACGTCACAGTGGAGCAGGCGACACGAAACGCACTTTTCACAGTGGAGCTATGCGGCGCGGACGTTCGCGTCTTCAGCGGCGCTGCAAAGCCCCTGGAGCGCGAACTCCAGACTGCCGAATGGTTCAACGGACGAGACGGACTCGGAGATCACGGCTACGCGCCATCCGTGAGCGCCGCAGCAGCAGGAGATGCGGTCGATGCTCTGACCTCAGTTATCCAGGCGATCCCTGGCGTCGAACTTATCACCCTTGGACCACTCACGAACCTGGCATTAGCCCTGCATCGCTGGCCCGCGCTAGCTCAATCGATAAGCCGGTGCGTCGTGATGGGTGGCGCACCCTGCTGCGAAGGTAACGTGACGCCGGCGGCAGAGTTCAACATCTGGGTCGATCCCGAGGCCGCGCGGACCGTTTTCGCTTCCGGTTTGCCAATCGAGATGATCGGCTGGCATCTGTCGCGCTTCGATGCTGTCCTGAATGAGCGTGAGATCCAGGACGTGCTCGCACTGGGCACACCACTGTCGGAATTCGTCATTCACGCAAACAGTACAGCCGCGATCGCCTATCAGAAGCAGACCGGCCAAAACGGCATATCTCTCCCGGATCCAGTCGCTATGGCAGTGCTACTCGATCCGAAGCTCAAGCTCGAGGTGAGTCGGCACTACGTAGCAATTGAGTGCAACAGCGATCTGGCGAGGGGGATGACCGTGGTCGATCGTCTCGACGTGGCGACGGATCCGAGGAATTCCCGTATCTGGAGTCAAGTGATCCAGGCAAACCAAAAGATCGAGATTTGCTGGAGGTTGGACGTACCAGGATGGAAGGCAGCCCTTGTCGATGCATTGAAGCGCTAACCGTGGGCTTGACCGGCGGAATTTGTATTGCGTTCCGATGCGGGGGACGCATTCCGGTAGTAGCTGACGCTCAAAAGAAGTGGCACAGCGAGAACTGCGGTCGTGGATTTAGTGATTGGGCCGAAACGGACCCAAGTTTCGGAGGTTCCGGAAATGAAGAGTAGTCTCATTCATTGATTGCTTGGGATTTAGATGGTCGGGGAGAGAGGATTCGAACGTACCTTTGGCCGCTTCTTGCCGTATCTTCTCGTGCTAAACCGTAGAAAACAGTAGGAACCTGTTACAGGCCATTCAGTGGAAATGCCGTGGGAAACTCTGTCCCGTGACATATGGTGACATTCACGCCACCGTGATTGTTACGTTTGCGTGGAACGCGAAGCCAAAAAACCGGAGCGCTTTGGCTCCGGTCTCTGTTCCGGGGATCCGCGTTTCTATAGGGTTGCTTCTGCTGCTGGATCCTTGGTCGCTGGCGTGGCTTTCTTCGCGACCACCTTCTTCGGCGCGGCAGCGATGCTGTAGGTGCGCTCACCAGCTGCGTTCTTCGTGCTGCTGATCGCGAGACCACCCTTGCTGCCAAGAATCGAAATCATGCCGCGCACGCTGTGCTTCTGCCAGCCCGTCTCGGTCATGATCTCGGCGAGCGTGGCTCCGTTCGGGCGGCTGATCAGGGCGACAATCGCGTCCTTGCGGCTCGTCTTGCGCTCGGTGGTACGGTTGGCTACTTTGGCTGGCTTCAGCGCGTTGTGGGCCAACGTGACGCGACCTGTGGTGGTTTTGGTGACCTTTTTGGTCGCCATCGTCTTCGTCGTCGTTTTCTTCATGGTTCGTGTTGCGCTCCTTTACGCATGTCCATGAACGCGTGAGTGGCCGTGATTGCAAGCGCGGACGCGATAATGAAGCGCTTGACTCACGTAGGAAAACGATGATCCTGGCTTCGCATAGAATCGGCGTCATGCGCCGCAACCGCAGAGTAGATCCCAAGAGCTTCGAGCTGACGACCGAATGTCCTGACTGCCACTACGCCAGCGGAATTGATGCTGCTCGACAGTGACCACATGCGCTGCCCGAACTGCAAGCAGGATGTGCTGCTCTCGACGAAGGGTTCGCACATGGGAACCGCGGTTCCCATGGAATGACGGCGTAATCCTTAACTACGTCGGTACTTCAGCACGCTGCCATCAAAATTGACCATGGTTCCGAAGCGAGCCCGTTGTTACAGTGCTCCTGTGAGCGAACGCACTGGCCACATTGAGTACGACGAAATCGGAATATGGTCGGAAGTAAAGTTGGCGATCATCAAGAAGTACCTTTCCCCTTACGCAGCGATTCTCGACGCTACTCGTCGCACTTCAATTCCACGCCTTCAATGGATATACATCGATGCGTATGCAGGACCCGGTCATCATCTCTCGAAAACGACAGGTAAAACAGTTGAGGGAAGCCCGCTGATTGCCCTCAGTACGGTGCCTGCATTCTCCGAATATCACTTCATCGACACCGACATGAAGCGCGTCGAACAACTCCGCGAGCTGGCAGGTCCTCGCAATGACGTATTCACCTACGACCGCGATTGCAATCATGTCTTGCTCAAGGAAGTCTTTCCCCGTGCTCGATGGGAAAATTACCGACGCGCAATCTGTCTGCTCGACCCCTACAACATCAATCTCACCTGGGAGGTGATTGAAACTGCAGGGAAGATGCGCTCAGTCGAATTGTTCTTGAACTTCATGATCATGGACATTAACCGCAATGCGCTCCGACGGAATCCTGACAGATCTGTGCTGAGCAAGGTCGAGCAGATGACTCGATTCTGGGGCGACGAGAGTTGGAAGGAGGTCGGGTATGACAAAGTCGATACCCTTTTTGAAACCGACGTTCCGCAGAAAGTATCAAACGACCGATTTGCTGAGGCGTTCCGGCAACGACTGATGAACAAGGCGGGATTCAAGTACGTGCCAAAGCCGATGCCGATGAAGACCAAAACAAACTCGGTGATTTACTACTTATATTTTGCTGGACACCATACCCCGGCATCGAACATAGTGACGAGCATCTTCGACACCTATCGTCACAAGCAGGGGCTTTGATTATGGCGACCAATTCTCACATCGAATGGACTGACGCGACGTGGAACCCAGTAACTGGCTGCACAAAGATCAGCCCCGGCTGCAAGCACTGCTATGCTGAGCGGCTCGCACGTCGTCTGCAGCTGATGGGACAAGCGAATTATCGCAACGGCTTTGAACTTACATTGCAGCCCCAGATGTTGGATTTGCCCTTGCGCTGGAGAACACCAAAGCGAATCTTCGTTAATTCAATGAGCGACCTCTTTCACAAAGATGTTCCAGCGTTGTACATCAAGGATGTGTTCGCCGTGATGGCGCGTGCTGACTGGCATCAATTTCAAGTACTCACGAAGAGAGCGGACCGACTGAGAGAGTTGAGCAGCGATTTGCCTTGGGCTCCGCACATCTGGATGGGAGTCAGCGTCGAGAATCCTGATTACATTCACCGCATTGACGATCTTCGCGCAACAAAAGCGGCAGTGAAGTTCCTTTCGCTTGAGCCGCTTCTTGGCCCATTGCCACAATTGAACTTGCGAAGCATTGACTGGGTTATTGTTGGAGGAGAATCAGGCCCGGGAGCGCGCTCGATGCAACCGGATTGGGTCACTGATATTCGGAATCAATGTGTCCACGCAGGTGTTGCGTTCTTTTTCAAGCAGTGGGGTGGTGTACAGAAGAAGCGCATGGGCCGCACTCTTGAAGGCCAGACGTGGGACCAGATGCCTAACGCGCTCGTAACACTCCGACCATCAGTTTCGATGTGAATATTTCGCTCCGTCGCTTCAAGTTCGTCGTCGATGTCTGCGGGCTTCTCTTCACCACATCACGGCCTGCCGCTTCGCCACTTGCGGGATTCGCTCACACCTGTGTGGCACGACCGGCGACGATGACGTCAGCATCGGATCGAAGGCACGTTTCGTCGAGTTTAGTGGCGTCCACCATTCGATCTTTTCGCCGCAACAGGTACACTTCCCCGGCCCGCTGTAGCGGTAATGTGCTTGGGCCATCGTGGAAAGGTTCCACTGCATCTTGCGCCGAATTTTAGAACAAGATGTGCAGCTTGAGTGGCATACACGGCAGCAACGCAATCGCGCTTGACGATCGCGCAACTACCGCCACCGCGTCTGCCTTCACCGTCTTATGATGTCCTGAGCGATGGGGTGGTGGTGGACTGACATATGGCCAAACATAAACTGAATCTGCTTAGTCCGCCCCTGCCCTGATGGCAGGGGCGCAGGTTATGCGGGACTAATGCGTGCGAGAATCCGGTTTTTCGGAAGCGAAGCAGAACTCACCGCATCTGCCGTCAAACCGACTTCCATGTTCAATTCGGCCATGCTCACATGTAAACGTTGCAGCATTTTTCCGCGGCCATCGGTACAGTTTCCTAGCGATCGCAGTATCGGCGTAGATGCCGAAAGGAAGGTCACGTGTGAGGTCATCCACTTACAAGGGACTGGGGGAGGCGATCACTTATTGGTGCCGATGCCCCCGTCCGGCCCTGTATGCACTTGAGTTCATACGCGGCCTCCCTAGAAGACTGCATCCTCCGGCTTTCATATATTCTGGAACTGCCATGCAGATTTGCTCCTTTCTCCCATCCGCCACGGAGATTCTCTATGCTCTCGGAATGGGCGAAAGCGTCTCGGGCGTGACCTTCGAGTGCGACTATCCTCCGGAGGCAAGGCAGAAGGCCATCATTGTGGATACATTGATCCATGGTGACCTTACGCCGCAAGAAATCGATGAGGCTGTCAGTAGGCAGGCAGCCGCAGGCGGGAGTCTTTATTTCGTGGATCTGCCAAAATTGAAGGCGATCCACCCGGACGTAGTTGTCACCCAGGATCTTTGTCACGTCTGCGCGATCAGCGAGTCCGATTTGGCAAAGGCTATAAGCGAACTGCCTTCCCGGCCGCATGTAATCTCCTTAACGCCCCACACTCTTGAGCAGGTCCTTCAGAGCATCGAGACCGTTGGTGGGGCAATCGGCCGCCAATCCGAAGCGAGAGATCTTATCGACGGACTCCGACGGCGAATCGAACGCGTTAGGAGCAACGTCAGGCAGGTAAAGCGGCCACGGGTACTTTGCCTCGAATGGCTCTCACCTCTCTTTCAGGGAGGCCACTGGATACCTGAAATGGTCGCAATTGCCGGTGGGGATGCTCTACTGGCGACTCCAGGGGAGAGGAGCACCAATATCTCATGGGAACAGGTCTTGGAGTCCGATCCTGAAGTGGTGGTTGTCATGCCGTGCGGCTTCCATCTCAAAGAGGCGATCGCACAGTATAGGAACAGCTGCTTCCCGAAGGATTGGATGAATGTATCAGCCGTTAGGCACCGGCGAGTGTATGCAGTAGACGGTACAGCTTACTTTTCAAGACCGGGGCCACGGCTGGTTACTGGATTGGAGATAATGCAGGCCATCCTGCGAGACGACAATTTCGCTCAACTGCCATCGGAAAGCGTCGCGAAGATAATCTGAGGAGGCACAAGCCCTATATCTTGGGGACCATGTGGAAGTCAGGGCAGCAGCGAACCTTGGATGACAATGGGGACCTTTTCAACTGGTTTGTGGGCGAACCTAAGGTTGAACGAGCCATCGC
>Ga0206795_1149_pt1 | contig 13242 bp, 11 predicted proteins | sample Alteio_BWOrgCont_71_FD_152872 | JGI IMG/M metagenome (GOLD analysis project Ga0206795, IMG submission 152872) | Enriched cells from forest soil in Barre Woods Harvard Forest LTER site, Petersham, Massachusetts, United States -... | ecosystem: Environmental > Terrestrial > Soil > Temperate forest >... | reverse complement strand
AGTCTTCCAAACGTAGATTCCCCAAAACTCCTGGCTTTTCATGGGATAACTTGATTACCGTGTTAAAAATCTCATCACAAACTTTCGTCCCAGGATGTTCAAAATCCTCAAAGTGAGTCGGATCAAGATTACACATTTCAACAATGGAACCTTCATTAAAGCTTGGCATGTTCAAAGCCTGTTTTGTGCTTTTTTCAAGTTCCGCTAAAGCAGGAACCACTTCTGCAAGGGGCTGAGTCAGCAAAGGATTATTTGCAGGATCATAAGGATGGCTACAGCCCTGAATGATAAGAAAACTGCTGAGAAGACCGAAAATTAAACATAATTTTTTCATGAGGAAGGACTCCAAGAATTAATAGGAGTTTTGCTACAGAAAAGGCCGTAATTTGAACAAGGCGCATGAATGTCATCCGGGGCACAAGCCCCGAGCGTAAAAACACAAAACAACACACTCAGCCACGGATAAATTTTCATCATTCCCCCTCCTTGGGTTGGATTCATACACTAAGACGCCTGAGAAACTCCTCTTGCTAGAAATTGAGCCCCATCATTTTCTTCTTCCAAGTTTTTCGATTGCTGCTGGGCTTCTTGCTCATTGATAAGCGCCTGCATTCGCAACTGTTCATTACTCAGATTGGCCACTTCCAATTGAATTCTGGAATTCAAATCTACCGCCTGTTTCAAATCTCCATTTGGATCTTGTCCAATTTGAGAACCGAGTTTTTGTAAGGTTTGAAAATTTTGATTCACGTCCGCATAGGCCCCTGAAGCCAAGGACTGACTAACCTGATTTTCGGACAAGTTTTCTTTAAATATTGCCGTTTTTGTCGGACTCGCCCCATTGGAATAATCCGAAACGGAAGTCCAGTTCATTCCCGGATGAGCATCTTGATACGCCTTTAAGAGCTCTTGAAATCGCCCTGAGTTTCCTCCTGCCGCCGAGCTTAAGGCAGAAGCCCAGTCGCCCGGAGACCAGGTTCGTGTTTCCAAAGCAGATTGATCATTCTCCCAAACTCCAAAATCATCTGAGCCCGTAATCGCCTTCAACTCAGAAACTCCATTATTGTAAATACCTTCTGCTACGGATAATTGTTCCTCTAAAGCCTGATATTCCTGTCCTAATTGATTTAGCTCCTGTGCTTCTTTTCCGATGCTCATATAATCGATCACAGGAATCGTGGCGACACTCAAAGAAGACACTCCCAAACCGAAAAGTAATCCCAGAACCCAATAGCCATAAATCATGAAATTTCTCCTCGCCTGGCGTGAAAGATCGGCAACCAAATCTCCGGTTCATCCCCGACTTCCGCTCGAATTTCCTCCAATAATTTAACGGTTCGACGATTCCCTGAAAAAACAGCGATAAAATTTTCTAGTCCTGAAAGATTAAGCCGACAAATCGCACTGAATTGTTCTTGTTTGTACAACATCCATCGAAGCGTTGAAGCACTCTGGGAAAGAAAATCACATTCCGCTCGCGTGACCTGAAAATGTCGATAATGCTCTTCGAAATTGGCCTTGGAATTGGCAAAAAAAAGATGGGTAGCGCAATTATCCAAAAACTGAGCGCTTAAGGCCGAACGCAAAATAGATTCCGGAGATTGTGTCGCCAAAATCAGATGGGCATTCATTTTTCGGAGTGTGGGCAAATCCTGCTTGAGCTGAGTTCGCCAATAGGGATTGTCCAAAATTTGCCAACCCTCATCGAAAAAAATACTCACCCGAGATCCGTCTAATGAATCTTGGATCCGATGCATCAAATACATACAGACCAAAGTCAATACGGATTTAGACTGAGCGAGCAAATCCGTGAAATCAAATCCAAAGCGGGAAAAACTCGGATCGAAACTGTCATTCTCATTATCAAAAAGATAGGCATATTCTCCTGTGCTATATCGCCCATTTGCATGTAGGAATTGTCGAACCCTATCCCAGCGCGGAAAGTCTAAGGGCAATAATTGGCAAACCGTTTTCAAGGTTCGATGCGAAGCTGAAAGCGTGTCATAGGCATAATCCACACAGTCTGAAAGCGGTCGTTCTAGACTTGGATCTAATTCAAGCTCTCCTTCTAAACGAACCAATTGCTTCATCCATTTTTTGAGAAAAGCTCGATTCCCCGGACTATCCCTTAAAGAAAAAGGATTGAACTGAGAATCCCTAGGATGACTCGGATGAATAATCAGATATTTCCCCCCGGTGGCTCGAACATAGATTTCTAAGCCCCGATCACGATCAAAAAAATAGGACCTCCCTCCATAACGACCCAACTGACTATCCATAAACCCCAAAAACACACTTTTTCCAGAACCGTTTCCTCCAATCACTGTGGTATGCCCTGCTGTTAAATCATTGGGCCTTCCACTGCCCTTTGCATGAAAATTGAAAAAAAGAGGGGCCCGAGAAGGAGTTTCTAAAAGACTTAAGGCTCCCCCCAAATGATTTTGATTGAAATATCCTGTCTGATAATTGTGAGAAGCACAGAAATCCACATAGTTCTGACTGGTGATTCTGGCTGAACGAAACAGATAGCACTGATTCCCGGGAAGCTGTCCCCAAAACGCAGGTTCCAATCCTAATGTTTCCTGAATTAACTCAAAGGAAGCTTCACTGTACACACTGACTACACGACGAACGGCAAGCCAAAGCGCTGGTAAAGAATCACTCAAAACCATCACGGTATGATGATGCAAACCCACTCGAATTTTGCCCGAAGCTAAATCGTCTCGACAAGAAATGAGCTCTCGAATTTGCGAAGTAGCGGGATCTTTCGCATTTTCCATTTTGACAATATGTCGTCCAATTTTTCCCAAGGCCTCTTCCGTACTTTCCGCCACAAAAGTATGTGTGCAAATTAACTCAGCATCGACACAAAGTAGAGCATCCAAAATTAAAGCATTCGTCGTACTGGGATAGGTTTTCAGGGATAAAATTGAGGCATAACTGGATTGCCCTGAGGCATTTTTAAATTCTATGGCTTCCCCAAAAAATAAACGGTGCTGAAAAAGATATTGCGAAAGTCTGCCTTCCGAAATTTTTTCTGGCTGAATACGCGCTGGAAAGGCTTGGGGAAATCGAAAGCGAAGAGACCCTAATCCAGCCAATCCATTCACTAAGCCCCCCAGAAAACTCATCAGCTCAGAAACTCCTGTTACCTGATCCCCCACTCCCAGTAAGCGAGGACAAAACACTTTCAAATTACTGATAAGCTGTCCCACGGCCTGCTCCAAACGCTCAGAGGCTTCCATTCGATAACGTGCTCGCAATCGATGAATCTCAACTCCATGAATTTTATGAAAAATTGAAACTTTCTTTTTCCATTTAAGTTTCCCCTGACCTCGATACAGTAACGTTATATATAAAGAATTTTGATAGAAATTTTTCTTCTGAAATTTTGTTTGATAGGCCTCATCCAAAGCTCGTGAAAAAGAATCTGGAAAATCTCCCTTTAGATGAGTTTCCAAACGATGACGAATGATATGTTCATAGAGGCAATACTCTTCCCCGAGTGCGGCAATAGCCGCATGTTTCAAATGCTTGTAGTGATTAATTTGAGTGATGTTTTCCGTATCGAAGGGCACCCCCCTGAGTTGAATGACAGATCCTACCTGGCCATCTTGTAGTTCAAATTGTGTTTCATTCAGCAGATGAGTAATCCGCCAGTGAGAAGACGCCAAAGCCTCTCGACGAATATGTTTTAAAGCATCCATGCTTTCCTCCTCTCCTAATTCTGCTCATAAGACTGCAGACCCCAGATTCTTCGATTTTTAATTTTCCCAATCTTTGCCCGAATCATTAGCAAACGAAAAATGTGGGGATCTCTTCGACACAAGACCCATCCTAAAAAATGCAAGGGCGGAAACAAGACCATCCCCCAAGCACTAAAATCAATAAAAATGAGGATCGAGACCATTGCACAAAAAACGCTGTAGTCATAATCGACTCCCAGAAATTTTGGCTGCCGAGTCAAGCCCTTAAAAACGGGAGAGCCCCAGAGCCTCTCCGACATTTATGTTCCTGCCGTAATTAAAGAAAGTAATTTGGGTGCTGCCATCACACATACTGCACCGAGAGCAACGGCAATCGCCCGAGCAAAAGGAATCGTGCCTAGAACAAAACACCCAAATCCAACCCCAACAATTGCTAAAGTACAAATGGCCTTACCCCAGTCCCCCGTAATGACTCCTTCCAGTGTCGTCAGTACCGTCATTACGACGTCATTTTCACCGTCGCTAAACATCAAATTCCTCCTTCCTTAGAGAATTTATGAGCTATGAAACTGATTTGATGAAAATGAAAATAACGTGACTCAAAATTAAAAACAAGAGAACAAGAACAGAGAATTTTTTATCTCGATAAAACCCGCGCGTTTTAAAGAATTAAGCCGAATTAAGTTCAGAAGACACCTTATTCATCCATTCTTTGGCCCGTCGCTCCGTGTCGAAAGGAATCGCTTTTTTGAAATATTCCAAGGCTCCCTGCAAATCTTTATGGAAATAAGAACACAGGCCCAGGTTGTAATAACTTGAAAACTTTTCTCCATGAGAAGCTAAGGATTGCTGATAACACTCTATGGCCTCGGGATACCGCCCCCCATTGTGATAAAGCAGACCCACATTGAAGTAGTAGTCTTCCACTCCCGGCATGAGATAAATATTCGCTTTAATCTCATCGGCAGCTTTAGCAAAGGCGATTTGCAATAATTTTGAAGCCTTAGGAAGTTCTGCCAAAACTCTCGGAATAAAACAAGACAAGACATAAGGATCCCATCCGCTTAAAGCCAACTGAGCCAAAAGCGTCGTCAAAGAAATCGCCGGATCTTTCATCTCTCGTATGTTGCGATGCAGGGAAAAATAATCCCCTGGACCAAAATTTTGAAACCCCGATTGAATTGCCTGTTTTGTCTCCGGCAAAGTTTCCAAGGAGACGCCCATGGTATACGTGCAGGTTTTAATGCTATCTCGTTCGTTTTGTAGAGCGACATCCCCTTTCAGTATTTTGAAATATTCTCCAATGGCATGGAAATTCACCGTCATTGAGAAACTGCCGTGAAAGACTAATTTAGAATCCTCTTTCCCTTCCATTTCATGAAGGAAGCTGTAGCCCTTATCCGTCGCAATCAAGAGCATCTTTCCCCCGCTCAGCGAACGAAAAACCTCCAAACTTTTCAAGCCTCCCAAGGGGAATAAGAAACTTCCATTTTTTAAAGTCTTTGCATAGAGCGATAAAATTTCATTCCAAAGGGGATTGTCGTAATAGTCCACAGCAATGGGATAACGTGTGAATCGGCAGTTTAAATTCTCCAGACTCAGAGGCATGCCCTCTTGAACATTCTCTTCCTCAGCTTCAACGGAAATTAAACTTTCAAACAACTGCCCGTCTTTGACATAAAACGCATCATCTGAAACTGTATCAAAAATATAATTCCCTAAAACGGCGATAGGGTTTTTAACTTCTCCCGACTTTAAGATCTGACCACTGACTTCTAATTTTAAGCTCAAATCTTCTTCTAAATCATAAATAGCAAAATCCAAGAGCCCTTGATCAACAAAGGGCTTAAGCTTCTCATGCTCTTGCCAAAAGCTTAAGTTAGATGCGGTGAAATCCGTCATGACGTAAATAATTTTTGCTTTTAAAGACAAAGCCTTTTGAAGCTCAAATAGATACCGCATGGTCATAAAACTAAAACGCCCAGACCCCGTACCTAATTCCACCACATAAAAAGGTGCATGAGGGTCCGCCTGATGATGCTGAAGTAAATCTTGAACCCAACGAATCAGTACCTCGGCATAACGTTTGGCGATAAAAGGATTAGAGGTAATAAAAAAAGGCACCGTCCCTGACCAGGCTTCTACCCCCTTTTCATCAAAATATTGGCGTTGCGCCTTCCACAACAAAGAATGTGAAAATCGAACTTCTTTCTCTAAAACTCTTCGTCCAGCACTCAAGCTTTATTCTCCTTTTTAAACCAATCGTTTGATGAGATAGGGAAACCCAATGATTAACCCATCCATCATCAGCATTTCCCCAATGAACTTTCCTGAAACATGAAGCTCCAATTGACTCGGGGGAAAAACCCCTAACACAAAAGCCGTCGCTGTGGCTAGCAAGCCTAAACCCGCTAAGCTCCAGACCCCAAACTTTCCTCCCGGAATACAAAAATTTTTAAGCCGTTTTCGATCTCGAAATTGAAGACGAATCACTGAAGCGAAAATTAGAAGATAGGTCATCACCGTAAATTGACTGGTTAGTGCAATCAACATCCAAAAAGCCGCTTTTAAAGAAGGCATGAAAATAAAAACTGTCGCAAAGAGCGTCGAGATCAGGGCTTGTGTCAGTAAAATATTTTTTGGTATCCCTACAGAATTTAATTTTGCAAAACAAGCGGGAAGATGTCCCCCCATGGCCGCAACGTGTAAACCCCGGGCAGGCCCCAACATCCAGGCACTCATTGACCCGATCATTCCTAGGGAAAGTAAGAGTGCGAAGATGGGTAAAATCGCAGTCAAACCCAAGCTACTGAAGAAAAGCTGATACATTTGCATCACACCGGAAAGCAAATTCAGAGCCCGCGGGGGAACAACCGCCGACATTGCCAGAATCGCTCCCAAGCTCAAAAAAATAATCAATCCACAGGAGATCCCCATCACTCGAGGGAAGGTTTTTTCCGGATTTTCCGTTTCTTTTAAATGAAATGCTGTAATTTGGAGACCAGATAAGGCTCCCATTGCTGCAACGAAAAGAGAAAGATTTGAAAAAGACAGACTCGGAAATATTGAACTTGCCGGATGCAAAAAACCAATTGGCCTTCCTAAACTCGCCCAAATCAGGCCCAAGACAATCACCAAACCTCCCGGAATGAGTGTTCCCCAAAAGGCAGTCCAGGAACTTAAGCGACTAGAAGCTTTCACCCCACACAAATTCAAAGCCGTCAAACTCCAAAGAACCAACATCATCAATCCATAAAATAAAAAGCGATGCTGTTCTGTATTCGGAAATATTAAAAAAAGAATCGTTGCGGCAATGGTGGATAAGGTGGCGGGAAAGGCGATGACATTGTTAATCCATTCAAACCAAATAGCCAAAAACCCCAGCCTTTCTCCAAACGCTGCTCGGACCCAGGCATAAACTCCTCCAGAAGTAGGAACTCGCGCAGCCAATTCTGCGCAGACAAAACCAGAAGGAATTAAAAAACCCAGAATTGCCAGAAAATAAAACCCCAGAGCTTGCAAACCAATATGTGAAAAAAGCGGCAGCCCTCGAATGTTCAACACGGCATTAATGCTAAGCAGCACCAAAGCCGTTGTAGATAAAGAGGGCCGTTTCAAGAATTACTCCGACAACAAACGATCAGCCGCTAAATTAAGTTCCCTTACGGCATCCAAGGAAACTTTCAAATTGGCTTTTTCTTTATCGTTTAAGTTAACTTCAATAATTTTTTCGACGCCTCCTGCCCCTAGCACGACCGGAACACCCACAAATAAAGATTCATCGACTCCATACTGACCCACTTTGAGTTTGGCCGCACAAGGCAAGATCGCTTTGCTATCTTTCAAGTAAGCTTCCGCCATTTGAATCGCTGAGGCGGCAGGAGCATAAAAAGCCGATCCTGTTTTTAGGAGTCCCACAATTTCGCCTCCTCCTTGTCGAGTTCGGGCAACAATTTCATCCAAACGCGCCTGAGTAATTTTTCCCTCTTTTACTAAGGTAGCCAAACTTACTCCAGCGATGTTACTCATACCCGTTAAGGGAACCATGCTGTCGCCGTGCCCGCCCAATACATAAGCCTGAACTTGATTCACGGAAACCCCAAACTCCCAGGCAAGAAAAGTACGAAATCGAGCGGAATCCAAAACCCCGGCCATTCCGACAATTTTGTGATCCGGGACCCCTGAAAATTGCTGAAGCATTCGAACCATGATGTCCAAGGGATTGGTCACACAAATGACAAAAGCATCTTTGCAATAGGTTTTGATCCCTTCGCCAACGGCTTTCATCACTTTCATATTGGTTGCCAGCAAATCATCTCGACTCATGCCTGGTTTACGAGCAATCCCTGCGGTCACAATTACCACGTCTGAGTCTGCGATATCTGCGTAATTATTTGTCCCTAAAATCTTTGCATCTCGACCTTCGATCGGCCCACATTGAGACAAGTCCAAAGCCTTTCCTTGAGGAATTCCCTCAGCAACATCAAACAGAACGACATCCCCCAAATTTTTGATAAGCGCAAGAAGACCCAAACTGCCCCCGATATTCCCGGCTCCAACTAGGGAAATTTTTGCTCTACTTTTCTTCATCTTGATCTCCTGTTATCGACTGTAAATTTAGTTCAAAGGGAAGCTGAGCGTAGTGCGCGGGATAGGGTAATTTAGCCACCTTGGATTGAACGGCCGCATGGGCCACAGCAGGTGCTACCCAAGAACGCAAACGAGAATCCAAGGGTTTAGGAATTAAATATTCCGAACCAAATTTCATGGACTTCACGCCATAAGCCTCTAACACTTCCTGAGAAACGGGTTGTTTTGCCAAGGCTCGTAGTGCCTCCATTGCGGCAATATTCATACCGGTTGAAATTGTTCTTGCCCTAACATCCAAAGCTCCACGAAAAATAAAGGGAAAACAAAGCACATTGTTCACTTGATTGGGAAAATCTGAACGCCCCGTCGCAACAATCGCCTCCGGACAGGCTTCACGAACAAGATGAGGATAAATTTCTGGAACGGGATTCGACAAAGCAAAGACAATCGGAGCTTTGGACATGCGTGCGATATCTTCTTTTTTCACCAAGTCTGGACCTGAGACTCCAATAAAAACATCCGCTCCTTCCAAGGCTTCTTGCAGGCTTCGTTTGGAAGTTTGACGCGCAAAAGCAAATTTATAAGGTCCTAATCCATGACGTTCGGTATGAATAATCCCTTCTCGATCCAACATAAAAATGTTTTCACGTAGAGCCCCTAGACGCACCAAAAATTGGGTAACCGCAATGCCCGCTGCTCCTGCTCCCAAGACGACAATTTTTGCCGTGTTTAAAGTTTTTCCCTGAATCTCTAAAGCATTTAGCAAAGCTGCTGCCGTAATAACCGCAGTTCCATGTTGATCATCATGAAACACCGGTATATCCAAGCGTTTACGTAATTCATACTCAATTTGAAAACACTCCGGCGCTTTAATGTCTTCCAAATTAATTCCCCCGAAGGTTGGAGCAATTTGATAGACCGTCTCAATAACCTGAGAGGGGACTGTGGTTTCAATTTCAATATCGAAGACATCGATATCAGCAAACTTTTTGAACAATACGCCTTTCCCTTCCATCACAGGTTTACTGGCTAAGCCTCCTAGATTCCCCAAACCCAAGATGGCCGTTCCATTACTAATCACCGCAACCAAATTTCCTTTATTGGTATAACGGTAGGCATCTTCAGAATTTTTATGAATCTCCAAAACAGGCTCCCCCACTCCAGGGGTATAGGCTAGAGAAAGATCTTTTTGAGTTTCGGTAGATTTAGTGATCGACATTCCCACTTTTCCGGGACGAGGATACTCATGGTAATCCAAGGCCTCTTTTTTCAGGGCTTCAGGCGTGCTCATCTTGTTCACTCCAAAAAAGCCGCGATTGTGTCAGAAGGGGAGGGCTCAAGCAACGCGATTTGAAAATTCCGACCCTCGCAGAAAAAAGACCTACTCAACAAAAAAGGAACCTTCTAATTTTGTTTCTTTTTGAGTGATCGAAGTTCGGCTAAGGAAAGCTCCGTTATTTCTTGAATTTCGGCTAAGGAATGCCCCTTCTGAATCATTCTTTGAGCCATCAATTGAAATGCTTTCTCCACTCCCTTTTCTATGCCTCTCTCTATGCCCTTTTCTATGCCTCTTTCTATGCCTCTTTCTATGCCTTCCTTTCTGCCCGCGCGAAGCCCCTTATCCCAACCTTTAGAAGCATAATATTCAATGTACCCGGAAGGGCTAAATCGATATTGCTTCTGATCTGCTGCTTCTTGCACATTTTTCATCAATTGATCTCCTTCTGCTTTGCTCAAATTTTTGGCCTCAAAAATATACCTCGTTGACAATAAAAATAAGCGCTTACCCTCCGGATCTTTGAATAAGAATTGCTCAAACACAAGACCTGATTCACAGAGCGTTAAAAAAAAATTCACCAAATCCCGTTCATACACATGCTTTAATAACAAACTGAACAATGAGACTTTTCCCTGCTTCGATAAAACCTCATCTGGAATCGAGGTTAGATCCACAAGCGTACTCAGAAAATAGATATTTTTTGTCAGCAAACTTTCAAAACAATCCTGCAATTGCAAACTGTAAGGATAGGGCGAAATTTTTCCGTTATAGACACACACTGGATAGATTTGAGGAAGTACACCTTTTTTTTGAAAATGTTCCTGCCACAACCCCACTGCATACTTCAATAATCGAAATGGCATGAATTTATCTGGAACAGATTGATGCTCTAATAAAATATAGACGTACGAATCTGAACCATTAATCTTGCATTCATAAATTAAATCTGAATGAAGAGATTTAAGACTTTCATCCACAAAAGATTTGTTACTGAGCCTCAAAGAGTTCCGATCTAAGGCTTTCATAATTTCCACGGGAAGATATGCCTCCAAAAAATCCAGGGCAGGGCCTGATTCTGAAAGATAAGCTTTAAAAAATGCATCATGAATATGAACAACTCCTGTCATAAAAACCTTCCTGGTTGAGTAGGCATCAAGCCCTCTTATAACGAAAGACTTCCATTTTTGAAAGCTAAGAAACAGAAAATTATCTTTAAATAAAGCTTCATCCCCTAGCAAAAGCTTCGATCGTCCGGCTCAAGCCTTTTTCTAAATTTGATGAAGGCTTGAATCCCAATTCCCTTACAATTTTTTGATTGTCTGCCAAAGAATGTTTGATATCCCCCGGTCTTGCGGCTTGATAACGAATTTCAGAACGAGAACCGGTTAATCGAATAATGGTTTTCACCAAATCATTCACGGTAATGGTTTGTCCCCAAGCAACATTAAAAACATCTCCACCTTTCTCAGCCGCTAAAAAATTAGCCTGAACGATATCGCTAACTTCAATAAAATCGCGAGTTTGCTCCCCATCTCCAAAAATAATAATAGGCTCATGTTTCAAAGCTTTTTCAATGAAAATGGGAACAGCAGCGGCATAAGGAGAACGCGGATCTTGCCGAGGTCCAAACACATTGAAATAGCGAAGCGCGGTTGCGTTAATTCCATGAGTACGACGCGCCATTTGAAAAAGATACTCTCCGTCCAATTTGCTAATCGCATAAGGCGATAAAGGCGCCGGACAAAAAGTCTCCTTCTTAGGGGACTCTGGATTCTCTCCGTAAACGGCTGCGGAGGAAGATAAAACGATATTGGAAACTCCCTGACGAACGGCCGCTTCTAAAACTCTCACCGTACCGATGGTATTCACCTCAAAATATTCCGCCTGTTTTTCCATGGATTCCGGAACACTAATTAAAGCCCCTAGATGAAAAACAGTCTGTGCCCCTTTTAACGCTTTTTCCAAAACTTGAATATTTAAAAGACTCGCCTCGATCAATTCAGCCCCAGACTGCAAATTAAGGCGTTTTCCGGAATGAAAATTATCAAGCACCAGTACCTCATACCCCCGCTTCAAGCCCTCCGCCACAATATGGCTACCGATGAATCCCGCTCCTCCTGTCACTACCATTTTCATCGAGCAAACCCTTCTTCAATGGATTCCAGAGATCGACCTTTGACCTTCGGGATTCCTAAAGAAACCAGCAAGAAATACAGCACACCAAAAGCTCCGCAAATCCAGAAAACTCGGTCATAACCTAGCTTATCAGCGACATCTAAAAAAATACTCGACCAGGCCGCTGAAATAAGGGAATTGGCAAACAGTGCAATGGCCATTCCCGAAGAGCGAATACGTAAAGGCAGAAGCTCTGCGATCACAACCCAAACCAAAAGCCCAGGCCCCATGGCATAAAACAACATAAATCCAATTAAGCCAGCGAGAAGCAGATAGCCTTTATCAGCATCTGGCAATAGAGAATGCACAACACACCCACAGAAAATAAGGGCTAGAGCCAAGCCCCCCGTTCCAATTCCATAGAGGACGCGACGCTCAATTTTATCGACAAACCCCACCATCAAGAGTGTGACAATGAAATTCACAGCGAAAATGGTCGTAAATCCAAAAACGGCTATGGCATTCGAATGCAAACCAACTCCTTTTAAAATCATAGGGCCCAATTGCAAGATGGAATTGACTGCAATCAACTGATTCAAAGCCGCCACGCCCAGAACAATCAAAAAAGGCAAAATAAATCGTTTCTTCCAAACACTCTCTTTCATGCCAATATCTTTGCGCTGCCCGAGCATCCGCAATTTTTGGATTTCTGCGAGTTCTTTTAAGGCATTTTCCGGCGTTCGCGTTTTTTGAAGGACGGCAAGAGCCGCTTTATCGCGACCTTTGATCACCAACCAACGAGGAGATTCTTTCAAGAAAAAACAACCCACGAACATAATAATTCCGGGTATGGCAGACATGGCAAACATACTCCGCCAATCTCCTGAACTGACAAAAAGATCATCGATCAATCCCGCTAATAAAATCCCCGCCGTCAGCAGTAATTGAAACACACTCACACCCCGACCCCGTAACTCAGCAGGAACAGCTTCACTTAAAAATAGGGGCACCACAATGGTAATAATGCCCACCCCAAAACCCTGAATCATTCGACCGAGCAATAAAGAAACATAGGTATCTGCAGCAACAACGATCCAAACCCCGACTAAAAAAATTAAAGAAGAAATCATGATTAATCGTTTTCGTCCGAGTAAATCCGCCAAAGGACCACTGATAAGAATGGAGAAAGCGCCTCCAAATAACATCGCCCCAACAAAAAAAGACATCTGCTGAACGCTCATCACAATGGACTGTTGTACAAACAAAAAAGCCCCGGCAAAAACGCCGAGGTCATAGCCATAAAGCACACCTCCCAAGGCTGCGAAGGCCATCACGGCCATACTAATCATTCTTTGTCGCTTCTCATCCATAGCATTACCTCCTGATTAAACTATTCGATTCCCCGCCATGAAAACGGCCAAAATTTCAGCTTGTGGATTCAATACAAGCGCATCTGCCCGTTTCCCAAAATCCAAACTTCCTCGTTCAAAATCACACTGTAAAATCCTTGCGGGATTCAAAGAACAGAGCTGAGAAGCCTCAGACCAGCTT